>Ga0208277_1002261_pt1 | contig 10957 bp, 8 predicted proteins | sample ETNtaG_5_FD_185782 | JGI IMG/M metagenome (GOLD analysis project Ga0208277, IMG submission 185782) | Marine microbial and viral communities from oxygen minimum zone, Eastern Pacific Ocean - ETNP201406SV205 (SPAdes) (version 2) | ecosystem: Environmental > Aquatic > Marine > Oceanic ...
ATTGCAAAAGCTTCAGCAAAAGTTCCAGGAAAAGAATTTCCCTTAGCAGACGTACCTGTTGTTGAAGATCAGTACACAACACCTCATGAAAAAAATCCATTCAACATATCATCAAGTGATCAAATTAATCTCCTTGTAAAATCGACAGAGGAGATGAAGAAGCTCGGGAGCTCTCATGCGTCTGGAAGGTTAGATTTTTGGGACACTGAGAAATGGTTTTTTTCTAGCCAGGGTCATAAGATAAAACAAAATATAGTTGAATCTGGTGGAGGGATATCCTCTCTTTCTATTGGTGATGGAGAAACTCAAATTCGTTCTTACCCTCAATCATTTGGAGAATACAGAACAGGTGGTTGGGAGGTAATTGAGAGTTTTAAATTTGAAAATGAACTTGAGAGACTCGTTGAAGAATCAAATAGACTTTTAACAGCACCACAATGTCCTGAAGGCACTAGAGATTTAATTTTAGAAGGAAGCCAACTCGCTTTGCAAATACATGAATCAGTAGGTCATGCGATTGAATTGGATAGAATTCTTGGATGGGAGGCCGCTTATGCGGGAGCCTCTCATTTAGATTTAAAAAAACTTAACAAGCATAGATATGGATCTGAACTAATGAATATAATTGCAGATGCTACCTTGCCGGGTGCACTGGCAACTTTTAAATATGACGATGAAGGAACGCCAGCTCAAAGAGTAAATATTGTTGAAGAGGGAATTTGGAAAGGTGTTTTAACAGGTAGAGACAGTGCTGCAATAGCAGGAGTTACTCCCGGAGGTATGGTTAGAGCAGATGGATATGGAAGAATTCCTATGGTAAGAATGACCAACGTAGGTTTATTACCTGGAGATTCATCCTTAGATGAAATTATTGAAGCAACAGATGATGGTGTTTACATGGAGACAAACAGGTCTTGGTCTATTGATGACATTAGATTAAATTTTCAATTTGGATGTGAGGCTGGCTGGTTAGTAAAGAATGGAAAAATTACTGATATGGTAAAAAACCCTACCTATACAGGTATTACCCCAAATTTTTGGGGAAGCATGGATATGCTAGCTAATGAAGATGAGTGGGTATTCTGGGGAACACCAAATTGTGGTAAAGGCCAACCTGGGCAAGTAGGGCATACAGGCCACCCAGCATCGCCTGCAAGATTTAAAAATGTAAGGATAGGTGTTAAGGGGTGAAAGATTGGAATAACTTCTTAGAAGAAGCAAAAAAATACATCCCTAAGGGTATTGAGTGTGAGATTAAAATGATATCAGCTGTTAATTCTTTGACACGTTTTGCTAACTCTCATATTCATCAAAATGTTGAAGAGGAAGTCGCAGACGTTTATTTAACAATTCATAAAGATGATAAGACAATTACTTTAAATTCAAATATATCAAGCATTGATTCACCAAAGAGTTTTATAGAGAAGGCATTAGCTGGAGTTGATAGTAGTCCAGATGACCAAGGGTGGGCAGGTATGCCAGAAAGTAAATATTCTTTTAATGGTTATAAAGAAATTGAACCTAGGAAACCTCAAGAAAGAGCAGATAAAGTTAAGAATTTTATAGAAGTAGGAAAAGATTTCAACGCTGCAGGATACTGCTCTACAAGCGTAGACCATTATTTTGTTTGGAATACTAATGGACTAGAATCATCGGACTCAACAACCAGTGCTTTTATTGATGGTATTTTCAGAACAGACACATCTTCTGGTTCATCTCACAGGGGAGCCACATCTCTTGAAGATATAGACTCAGAAACAGCTGGTCTCGAAGCATTTAAATTGTCAAAAGACTCACAAAACCCTGAAGACATTGATCCTGGAAAATATGAAGTAGTTCTTGGACCAGAAGCTGTAAGCACTATTCTTGTCTTTCTGGGGGTCTATGGTTTTAATGCAAAAAGTAAAATTGAAGGGACATCACCAATACAGCTTGATTCCCAGCAGTTTGATGAAAAACTTACTTTAATTGATGACCCCTATCGAGATAAATCATTAGGTTTCAAAATAGATGCTTCAGGTGCTCCAAAAAAGACCTTAGAAATAGTTAAGGATGGGGTTTCAAAATCTTTATTTCACACCAGAAGAACTGCGAAAGAACTAAAAGAAGATAATACTTTTCATGAATTATTTGGATGGGGAGATAGTTTTGGAGGTATAGGAACAAATCTATATTTAAACCCTGGAGGCTCAACAAAGGAAGAGATGATATCAGATGTTAAAAGAGGCATTTATATTAATGAATTTTGGTATTGCAGAGTTCTTGATCCAATAACTCAAGTAGTTACGGGTCTAAATAGGAATGGATCTTTTTTAATAGAAAATGGAAAGATAACAAAACCTGTTGGTAGGTTGAGGTTCACTCAAAGTTTTATTTCTTCATTAGGCGTTGGTAATGTAGCTTCAGTTGGTTCAGAATCAAGATTTGCTGATTCAGAATTTGGAGAAGGATTGCTGAATGTGCCAATGCTTCATTTGAAAGAGTTTAATTTTACCGGAGGCGTTTCTGGTTAAAGCAATATATTTTGAAGGCAAGAAACCTTTAATTATTCCCCATAGAGGAGGTAGAAATATAGTGCCCGAAAATACACTTCATGCATTAGAAAATACATTTATAGAAAAATTTACCCATTTTGAAACAGACTTAAGAATGTCTAAAGATGGGGTAATTTTTCTACATCATGACAAAAGTTTTGATAGGACTACTGACACTAAAGGAAATGTTAAGGATTTTAATTGGGAAGACATAAAAAAAATAAATGCTGGTTCAAAATTTTATAAAAAGATTGGAGATTATTCCGCAAAAACAAAATTTGTATCCCTAGAAGATGCATTGACTACTTATAAGAATATGAAATTTAATCTTGATTTAAAACAGGGCGGAATGACAGAAAAAATACTAAAAATAATAAAATCTACGAAGTCTACTGATAGAGTTTTAGTTTCTTCTTTCAGTTACAAAAGATTAGATGAATTTTTAGAGACCAGTAAAGGGAAAATACTAACGTCGGGATCTTTTAGAGAGAATGCTATAGCTAAGTTTTTGCCAAATAAAAAAAGGAGTTACAAGGTTCAGGCATTACAAGCTCCTTATTATTGGAAAGGATTAAAGATATATTCAAAAAAATTAAGAGAATTTACTAATTTAAACAATTTACAACTGCATATTTGGACTGTTAATAAAATCAGTCATCTTAAAGAGTGTATTGAAATTGGTTGTGATGGAATTATTACCGATGAGCCAGTCAAGTTTAGAAATTATTTAAATAGTAAATAATTTTAATTCATAATTTAGAAATTTCAGTTACCATAACAAAAGAAGACTGGCTTAAGAGAGGGAAGATGAATAAGGACTTACTTGAAAAGGGCTTTATACCTGAAGAAATTTGTTTAAAACTACCAAAAGCTTTTGAAGATGTAGAAGATATTTCCTCATCACTTCATAAAATTCTTGCAAATAATCAAATAGGCAATGTGGTGAATGAAATAAATCAAGAAAAAGAGATATCTTCCTTATCAATTCCTGAACTAGAAAGAGCTATGTTGCTTTATTCTTATATTGGGCATGCTTATATGTGGGGTAAAGAAGAAGTTGAGGATGTTATACCTCAAAATATCGCTTTAACATGGTACAACATTGCTGAAAAGCTTGATAGACCACCGATTTTGTCTTATGCATCATACGCTCTAAATAACTGGTCTCTACTAGATAAGAACAAACCACTAACACTTGATAATATAAGAATTTTGCAAAACTTTTTAGCAGGTGTTGATGAAGATTGGTTCATTATGATACATGTTGCTATTGAATATGAAGCTAAAAATATACTTGGATCATTAAAAAAATATTACCTCGATGAAGATAAAGAACCAAAACATCTTGGAGATGCTCTTATAAGTATTAAAAAAATAAATGAAATCATGAACAGAATGCCTGAAAAATGTGATCCTTATATTTACTACAATAGAGTTAGGCCCTATATATTTGGATGGAAGAATAATCCCGCAACTCCAAAGGGGGTTATTTATGAAGGCGTTGAAGAGTATAAAAATGAACCACAACTTTTTAGAGGAGAAACAGGAGCACAGAGCTCAATCGTTCCAGCATTAGATGCTTTATTAGGGATTACCCACTCAAATGATCCATTGAGAGAATATTTAGATGAGATGAGAATTTATATGCCTTCTGACCATAGGGAGCTGCTCTCAGGACTAGATAAATTTCTTAACGAAGGCTCTAACAGTAAAACAAAAGACAACAAAGAAGTTGTGAATGAGATTATTATGGAGGTTCATCAATTCAGAAATAAACATTTAGAATATGCAAGAGATTATATTTTTGACCAAGCTTTGAAGACACAATCTAATTCAAACATTGTAGGAACAGGCGGGACACCTTTTATGAAATATTTAGATAAACATCTTCAAGAAACAGTACCTAAAGATGATTAAAAAGATTGGGATACCAAAGGAAGTTAAAAAAGACGAGGGAAGGGTCAGCCTTATACCTGAACATATAACCCAGTTCACAGGGCTTGCTGATATTTTTCTTGAATCAGGAGCTGGAATAGGATCAGGATTTTCAGATAGTCATTATATAGAAGCTGGAGCGAAGATAGTTAATAGTGCTGAGGAACTATATGAGAACTCAGATATAATCTGCAAAGTTAAAGAACCTCAAGAGCAAGAGTTTGATTTACTTAATTCTTCCCATGTATTATTTGGCTATTTACATCTTGCTTCAAACTTAGACTTAACAAAAAAACTACTGGAAAAAAAGCTAACTGGAATAGCAACTGAAATGATTATGGATAACAGTGTGTACCCTTTATTAATTCCTATGTCAAAAATTGCAGGAAACTTAGCAATACAGAAAGGAATGCAATTTCTTGAGTATTCATCAGGAGGAAAAGGAGTTTTGGTATCTTCTATTTCTGAGAAAAAGAATTCGAACGTTACAATCATTGGTTGCGGTGAAGTAGGAAAAAGCTCAATAAGCAAGGCAATAAATATTGGAGCAAATGTTACAGCCATAGATTTAAATGAAAAAGTACTTGAAGATTTAAAAAAAGTTTATGGAGATTCAATAAATACTATAAAAGGAGACACGCCAGAGTCTACAGATGCAATTAGATCTGCTGATTTAGTTGTTGGAGCAGTTCTAATTCCAGGGAAGAGGCCACCTATTGTCATTAGCAACGAAGATATATCAAAAATGGAAAAAGGAACAGTGATTGTAGATGTAGCTATAGATCAAGGAGGGTGCGTTGAGGATGTTAAAGTAAATACTCATTCAGAACCTTTTGAGAATAGAGAAGGTGTATTAATTTCTGCAATAGCAAATCTTCCAGGAGCAGTACCAAAGACTTCTTCTATAGAGCTCTCAACAGCTTTACAAAAGTATGTACATTTTTTATTAGAGGAAGACTGGTTTGAAAATTATAAAAATGATAAGAATCTCAGTCCTTCATTACAAATTCATAATGGACTATTGCTTTCAGAAGAAGTTGGAGATAGTTTAAGTTTAAGTGTTTCTAAGTTAGTTTAGGTGCCCACTTATTCCTGCTCTGCATGAATTCATCTATTTTTTCTTCATACTCTAAAGTTATATCGATTTTATCAATACCATTCAAGATTCTATTTTGAGAGAAATCATCTATAAAGAAATTAAATTCAATCTCCTCACAAACTACAGACTTTTCTTCTATAGATATTTCTATGTTTGTTTTTGGATTTTCTGAAACTTTATGAAATAGTTTTTCAACTATATCTTCACTTGCTTCTATTGGCAGAAGCCCAATATTTATTGAATTCAATCTAAAAATATCTGCAAATTTAGATGAAATAATTGCGTCAAATCCCCAGTCCTGGAGCCCCCAAGGAGCATGTTCTCTTGAAGATCCAGTTCCGAAATTTGTTCCTGCTAGTAAAACTTTTGATTCTTTGTAAATCTCATTATTCAGTGGAAAATCATCATCTTTTTTCCAATCGTAAAATAAAAATTCTCCATACCCAGATCTTTCAACTCTTTTTAAGAACTCCTTTGGCATTATTTGGTCAGTATCAATATTCGACATTGGGAGTGGGAGCATACTGCTTTCTATGAAACTAAGCTTTTTCATTTTTATTTATTCTCTCTAATATCAACAAAATAACCATTAATTGCTGCAGCTGCTGCCATCTGTGGACTTACTAGGTGAGTTCTTCCTCCCACACCTTGTCTTCCTTCATAGTTTCTGTTTGAAGTAGAAGCACACCTTTCACCAGGCTGTAATATATCAGGATTCATTCCTAAACACATAGAACAACCAGCTTCCCTCCAATCAAAACCAGCATTTATGAAAATCTTGTCCAAACCTTCTTCCTCAGCCTGTTTTTTTACGAGAGTTGATCCTGGCACAACCATTGCATCGACATTTTCATGGACTTTTTCTCCTTCTAGCACCTTTGCTGCAGCTCTTAGGTCTTCTAATCTTCCATTTGTACAGCTACCAATAAAAACTCTATCTAAGGAGATATCATTAAATTTTTGCCCAGGCTTTAAATCCATATACTCCAAGGCTCTTTCAGCAGCTTCTTTATCTGCTTTATTTTCGAAACTATCTGGGCTGGGCACTGCTTCATCTATAAAAATTACCTGAGATGGATTTGTACCCCATGACACAGAAGGTTTAAGATTATTCACATTTATTTCTATAACTTTATCAAATTCAGCATCAACATCAGAATAAAGTTCTTTCCACTCATCAATAGCTTTATCCCAGCTATCACTTTTTGGAGCGTAATTCTTATTCTTTAGATATTCATAGGTAATTTCATCAGGAGCAATCATTCCAGCTCTAGCACCACCCTCTATAGACATGTTGCAAATAGTCATTCTGTTTTCCATGCTCATTTTTTTAATTGCTTCACCAGAGTATTCAATTACATGGCCTGCTCCACCCCCAGTTCCTATTTCTCTAATAATTCCTAGTATCAAATCCTTTGGAGTTATAGCCTCATCCATTTCCCCAACAACTTCGACCTTCATTGTTTTTGGTTTACTCATTGCTAAAGTTTGAGTAGCTAGAACATGTTCAACTTCAGAAGTTCCAATTCCAAAAGCTAGTGCCCCAAAAGCTCCATGAGTTGCAGTATGACTATCACCACAAACAATCGTCATTCCCGGTTGGGTAATTCCTTGCTCAGGACCAATAACATGAACTATTCCCTGCCTAGGATCATTTACTCCAAAAATTGTTACACCAAATTCTTTACAGTTATCCTCCAAGGCATCAATTTGTTTTTTTGACAAAGGGTCTTTAATTCCCAAAGCTCTATTGGAAGTGGGGACACCATGGTCAACTGTAGCTAAAGTTAATTCAGGAAATTTTACTTTTCTATTGCTTATTCTCAAACTATCAAAAGCTTGTGGAGAAGTAACTTCATGAACAAGATGCATGTCAATAAACAATAAGTTAGTATCTGCATCTATTGATGCAATTAAGTGTTTATCCCATATTTTCTCAAATAATGTTCTTGGTTTCATATATTAAATTTACTAAATTCTTGTTCATTTAAACATACAAAATTTATTATTAATACATGGACTTAATAATTGAGAAGTTTTTAGAGATTGTAATAATACTTATTGCAGCAAAAACAGGCGCAGAATTGATGAGAAGAGTTAATCAGCCAGCTGTAATAGGTGAATTAATTGCTGGAATAGTGATTGGTTACTATGGATTAGGTCTTTTACCACATGCAGAATCTGGAGATGTTATCTCAACCTTGGCAGAAATAGGAATTATTCTTTTGTTGTTTGAGGTAGGGTTGGAGACAAACCTCAAAGAATTTATTGAATTAGGGTCGACCTCTTTGCTTGTTGCGTTGATTGGAGTAATTGCTCCTTTTGCTTTGGGCTATGGATCGGTTTATGCATTAAACCTTGGAGGGGATTTTCAGTTTGAAGTCGCCTTGTTTGTTGGGGCTGCAATGACAGCTACTTCAGTTGGGATTACAGCAAGAGTTTTTGGAGACCTAGGGGCTTTAAAGACAAAAGAAGCTAAAACTATAATTGGAGCAGCAGTAGTGGATGACATTTTAGGATTATTAATTCTGACAGTTGTGGCTGGATTATTAGGCAACGACGGAGACTTTTCAGCTCAAGATCTTGGCATAATTTCTGCCAAAGCCGTAGGTTTCTTATTGGTTGTTGTTTTTTTAGGAAGAAAACTTTCACCATGGATATTTAATTTCTTTGTAAAGATACCTTCACCAGGAACATTTGTAACGGGTTGTTTTATTTTTGCAATGGGATTAGGAGCGGCAGCACATTCAGTGGGGCTACATCCAATAGTTGGAGCTTTTGCAGGAGGAGTTTTAGCAGGTGAATCTAATATGACGAGTCGAATAAGAGATGAAATGAAAAATATAAATTTTCTTCTTGTTCCAGTATTTTTTGTCTACATAGGTTCAGAAGTTAATATAAGCATTCTTGCTTCGTTAGATATATTTTTAATCGGTTTAATAATTAGCTTTTTAGCTTTTGTTGGTAAATACGTATCTGCGATTGGAGCAATTGGGAAAGGTATGAACACATCTGTTATTGGGATAGGAATGTCACCAAGAGGAGAGGTAGGTTTAATTTTCGTGGCAGTTGCTACTTCAACACTATCCTCAATAATCAGCGAAGAAATAATTGCAATAATAATTTGGATGGTTATCAACACAACCATAATTGCTCCAATTTTATTAAATAGAATTCTAAGAAAATCAAATAAAAAAGAACAAGATGATGAACGTTTTGAGTCACCAGTAGTTGAGTGATAAAATAAACATAATAAATTAGATTTTTACTATCATATTATTGGTCAATATTAAGGGAGAATATTAATGGTATTAAACTCAATCATTGCTGCAGCACTTGGCTTAGCTTTGGCAGCATTTTATGCAAATAAAGTTCTATCAATAAAGGTTACAGATAAGAAAGTTGAAGAGCTTTCTTCTTCTATACGTGAAGGATCTATGGCCTTTTTAAAAAGAATGTATTCATGGATCAGTGTTTTTGTTGTTGTACTAGCTATTTTAATATCAACCTTAACTGAATGGGGTTACCCATGGGGTTCTGTTGCATTTGTGGCAGGAGCATTCCTATCTTCATTGGCTGGCTTTATTGGAATGAGAATTGCAACAGCTGCTAACGGAAGAACAACAGAAGCCGCTAGAGATGGAGGAACACTCAAAGCACTTCCTGTAGCTTTCAGGGGAGGAGCTGTAATGGGATTTACAGTTGCTGGATTAGGACTTCTTGGTGTAGCAGTAGGATATTGGGTTTTCATTGATATTTTAGATTTACCAAACGGATATGATGTTTTGGCAGCCATTGGACTTGGAGGGTCTTCTATCGCTCTTTTTGCAAGAGTTGGGGGAGGAATTTATACAAAAGCAGCCGATGTAGGTGCTGACTTAGTTGGGAAAGTTGAAGCTGGAATACCAGAAGATGATCCAAGAAACCCTGCTACGATAGCTGATAATGTTGGAGACAACGTTGGAGATGTTGCTGGTATGGGCGCTGACCTTTTTGAGAGTTATGTAGGATCTTTAGTTGCTCCTCTCGCATATGCAGCAATAGTATTTAGAGGACAAGATGTTTTACCATCATTATTATTTTTTCCTTTAGCTGTGGGGACTATTGGAATGGGTGCATCAATACTTTCATCTTTTCTTGTTGTTCCAAAAGAAGGTAAATTAGCTCAAGCCTTACATAGAGGAACCTATACTGCCGCAGCTTTAACAACCTTAGGTGTTTATTTCTTAAGCAACAGTATGTTTTCTTCATACACTGAAAATTCAATAGGACTATTTTTTGCTGTAATAGTCGGGTTAGCTGTAGGTTTGATGGTTGGCCAAATCTCAGAATGGTTTACATCTGATCACTATTCAATAGTAAAAAATATAGCTGATCAAGCTAAAACTGGTCCAGCAACATTAGTTTTATCTGGAATTTCAGAAGGAATGAGATCAGCCGCTTTTTCTGTAATAGTTGTAGTTTTTGGTATTGGAGGAGCCTATACAGCTGGTAACTGGGCTTTAGGTTCTGGCGGTGGAATTTATGGTATTGCGATAGCTGCAATAGGTGTTTTAGCTACTTTAGGAATAACAGTAGCTGTAGATGCTTATGGACCAATAGCTGATAATGCTGGTGGTATTGCTGAGATGGCACACCTTCCTCCAGAAGTCAGAGAAGCTACTGATGAATTAGACTCACTTGGAAACACTACAGCTGCTATTGCAAAAGGATTTGCAATAGCTTCAGCAGCGGTGACTGCACTAGCATTATTTTCTGCATTTGTTCAAAGTGCTGGTTTAAGTGAAATTGGATTAAATATTACAAAAGTAGAAGTTACTGCTGGGCTGTTCTTAGGTGGAATGTTCCCATTTCTTTTTGCAGCTATGACAATAAATGCTGTAGGAAGAGCTGCTTTTAAAATGATTGAAGAGGTTAGAAGACAGTTTAAAGAAATACCAGGTCTTAGAGAAGGTAAAGAAGGAGTAAAGCCTGACTATACAAGATGTGTAGACATAGCGACTTCTGCTGCTTTAAAAGAGATGTTACTTCCAGGAGGTTTAGCTATAGCTCTACCGTTGATTATTGGATTCTGGAATAAAGAAGCTCTAGGTGGATTCCTAGCAGGGTCGCTTGTAACAGGTTTCTTGTTAGCAATTTTTATGGCTAATTCAGGAGGAGCTTGGGACAATGCAAAGAAATATATTGAAGCAGGAGGGGGAGCAGGCAAAGGTTCTGATGAACACAAAGCTGCTGTAATTGGAGATACAATTGGAGATCCATTTAAAGATACTTCTGGTCCTGCAATGAATATAGTTATAAAAGTAATGACTATTGTTAGCTTAATATTTGCTTCAGCATTTTAATTAAGTACATTTTTAGTTTCTACGTATAATATTATTCAAATAGT
>Ga0208277_1002265_pt1 | contig 10948 bp, 4 predicted proteins | sample ETNtaG_5_FD_185782 | JGI IMG/M metagenome (GOLD analysis project Ga0208277, IMG submission 185782) | Marine microbial and viral communities from oxygen minimum zone, Eastern Pacific Ocean - ETNP201406SV205 (SPAdes) (version 2) | ecosystem: Environmental > Aquatic > Marine > Oceanic ...
AAGTGCTGGATATTTTTCTTTTTGCCTAGGTGCTCTGATTGGTCCACTTACAAGATCACCTTTTCTCATTCTGAATTTTTTAATTATCCCAGCAGCAACATAAACGTCATCTTCGCTTGGTTTATATCCATTGCACCTTAAAAAGCCATAGCCTTCGGGAAGGGTATCTAGAATACCATCTCTTTCTTCGCCTTTTTTAATTGCACTATCACCTGAGCTAACTACAGCTGGTGCATCATCATCTTTTGAAGATTTACTAATTACTGCAGCTGCCTCTTCTTCTTGAGGTGTATCTAAAATTTCATCACCATGCTCTACTAAAAGGTCAATTAATTTGGCCTTTTGAAGACCTTTATGTTCAATACCTAAACTGTCTGCAATTGACCTTAGGTCTGCAACAGGTTTAGATTGTAATTGTGTTCTTGCGGACATTATTCTCCTAAATTAAATCATATTTTTGGAAATGATTTGTGATTTTTTGTCTGAAGACAATATCATTATATACATATTTTTTTTAAATCAACAACAATTAAAATTTTTTAGTTTCTTATTAATGAAAATGGAACAACCACTAAAAGCGTAATTAAATAATAAATTATGCCAAAAATAGCCATTTCTGGAATATTTAAAATAATTGAAAGGGTTAATACTATTGGAAAATTCTGACATAGTGCTTCAATAAGAATTGTTCTATCATCATCTTTACTTATTTTTACTAATTTTGATGATAATTTTTGAATTAAATAAATAGAGATTATAGAACTAACAACAAGTAAGATGCTCTCTGAAAAATAGTTAGCTAATGGATCTCTGAGTTCAAATGGACCAGTAAACGTAATAACTAATATGTAGAGTTTTATAAATTTATCAAGGAAATTTGTAGATTTGTTTACAAAGCTTAATTCACGATAATTAACGAAAAATCCAATAGAGTATGGAAGAAAGATAAGTACTACCAACTGAGTAAATGTTTGAACAAAATTAAACTCAAATTCATCAAGATTTACACTAATTAAACTTAGCCAAGCAACAGTAGTTAATGGTGAAACGATAGAAGTTATAGAAGTTAAGGTAACGGAGAGTGGAATATTGCCTTTTTTAAAGTGAGTTAATATTCCAGATATAAATCCGCCAGGAGCTAGTAGTACTACAGCTATAGAGAGTGAAAATATATTACTTGAAAAAATTTGGGATAATACCAAACCTAAAAATGGTAAGGCAAGGATTTGAAATAAAATAGCATAAGAAAAAGTTTTTCTATCCTGAAAAGTAGTTTTAATAGAATCACTACTAGTTTGCGTACCAAGAAAGTAGAACAACACGGGAATCATTACTGGAATTGTTTTTAATGTAATTGAGGCATCAATTAATTCTTTTAGATTTTCCATATTCAGATTCTAGTAATTTATTTTAACTGATATATGTAAAATTAAACATCATTACATATATTTATAAATTCTTGAATGTACTGACTTTCAGTAATATCTAAAATATTTGTTTCTCTATAAAATACATAATTACCACCAAAGTAGAGAACTAATGCATCAGCAAATAATTCTTCACTTCCAAAATATTCTTGTGCTTCTTTTCTTTTATTTTCTCCACTATCAGATACACAGTTTCTATTTAAGTAAGAGAAGGCATGTGATGTTTCGTGAAGAAGCGTATCAAAAGCACGATTTGATCTAAAAGCTCTATTAGAAACCCAGACTGAAAGTCTCCAATCTGCATCTGTTTGCCCATTTTGAAAAGTTCCAGCTGAATCCCAAACGCCAAATGGGCACTCTCCAAGCATTTCGACTCCATAAAGATGGCATCCATTAATAAAAAGTACTTTTTCATTAGTTATATTTTTAAGCACTTCTGGAAGATCAGCGACAAGAGATTCTAATAATATCTGATTTTCGCCTTCAAAGCCATCGAAATCGGTAAATATACCTTCATATGGAACAGGGTCAGTAAGGCTATTATCATTTATTGTTACTGAATCCTTTTCAGGAATGACGTCCACAGTAGTAGTTGTACTGGGAATAGTAGTCGATGTAGTTGTAGTAGTTGTTGTTGTAGTAGATGTAGTTGTAGTAGTAGATGTAGTTGTTGTAGTAGATGTAGTTGTAGTAGTAGGTGTAGTTGTAGTAGTAGTTGTAGTAGTAGATGTAGTTGTAGTAGGAATGGAAATTGTAGTAGTAGTACCTACTGAAGCTGAAATATTTACCGTTACTGGATTATTAACAATATACACATAAGATGCACCAAGAAATAAAAGAATTAAAAATATTATGGACGTTATAAGTTTTGATCTTCTATTCATCTAGAGTCTATCTAATTGAATCTTCTAGCTCTTCTTCTATTATATCTTTTATCTCATCATCAGAAAGTATGTCATCGCCATTGTAATGAACTGGCCTATTAAGCTCTGCATACTTTTTCATGAAATTTCCTAATATTATAATTATCGTTATGTAAACAAGCAGAACAAGTGCAAATCTAAAAGCTAGTGCGCCGCTTTGAAGAAGTGTTTGTTGCAAAGCATTAAATTCACTATCAGGAGGTAACACTAATATCCTAATAAACAACCAAACACTTATTAAGAAACTCACTACTGGCATCGCTTGATTTAAACCTTTGGAGTCACCGATAGCATCAAAAAGTTCATTTCCACCCCAAGGTACGGCTTTAAAAATTACTCCCTCTAGGCACATTAAATAAGTTAATTTGCAAATTGCCATCAAAACTCCAGAAGAACTAACTTCATCAAATGATGTTGCATAAAAGAATGCATATCCAACTATTGCTAATGAAATCATAGAGAAGAATTTAGGAGATAAATCTGCTTGCTCTCTTTTAGTTACTATATGGATAGATGCAATAAACCCAAGGATAAATCCAAATGGAAGATCAATCACAATAAATAGAACTGTCGATAATATTGCAAAAAACATTGCCTGAGGATTCCATGAAAATCTTGCTTTCTGATCATAAATAAAATACTCAATTAACGACTCAATACCTTCATAGAAAAAAGTAACGACTGCAAGTCCAAATAATACCCCTAAAAAGATAGCTAAATTTTGAGGCTCAACTGAAAAAGTAAAACCTTCTTCAACAAAAGCATATATAAGAGAAGTAATAAGTGCGATAAGAGAAATTTCCATTATTGTCTCCAATTTAGTTTTTTGCTTCAAAATGGTTTCTTTTTTAGTCCACTTAACTCTGTAGTGAGAAATAATTCTATTAAACCATTCTTGGGCTAATAGCACTCCATAAAAAAGAAAGATAATCATTGATGTTATTCCAAATGCAAAAGCATTCTTTTGTTGATCGGAGAAATCGATATCGCTGAAAATTGGAATTGTTGTTATCAACTCATTTGTAAATTCAATATTTCCATTTGTAATAGTTTGGGTTGAAGTAGTTTCATTTTGTGTATCGACTATTTCTGCCAAGGTTGTTGGGACTACAGGAAGATTGGGAACCTCATCAATCAAAAACTCTTCTGACTCAAACTCTTCAATGCTTTCCTTTAAACAAAATGTGTGATTACAATCCTCACCGGTGTACTGAACAAAGTTTATTGTTGATATTATCAACTTAACAGTAAGTTTTGAATCTCCTAACCATTCAATTGTTCTTGAACTTGTAAGTTCATCTTGTGTAATATCATCAATGACCAATGGATTTTGAATAAGACCTTCTGGTGGGTTATCGAATAAAATTTCCATCCTAACATCATTAACATTATCAATATTTTTAATAGACCACGAGATTACTAAGTTGCTTTGATCTGCACGTTGCGCAGTAATATTAATTTCTGCATCTTCAGGAATTCCTGCATTAATAAACATTAAGCCAATTAATAAGAGTGTAAGTATTTTTTTATTCCTCATCCAAATACCTCAACTTTTGTAAGCATTCCAACTACAACCAATCTTTGCCTTGCTGAAAATTTTGGGTGACATGTTGTTAGGGTAATCCTGTCATCTCCATAGGGTGAGAGTAGGTAAGTTTCACTTGGGTCAACTATTTTTATCTCGCTGACTGTGTATGTGTACTGATTAGTGTTGGTTTGAAAATAAATATTATCCCCTGGTGAGAGTCTGTCTAGGTTTTTAAAAGGCGCTCCATATGTTGTGCGATGACCCGCAATAGCAAAATTACCACCAGTTCCAGGTAGTGCAGTCCATAGATAGTAGCCTGGTCCAAACTCAAGATTTTCTAAACTTGAACCGTAAACAACATAATGATCAACCTCTGACGGAAAAATTATTAATCTACCAACAACATCAGGTAGGAACTCAGCATTAGCATTTTCATTACTCATTGTTTTACTGACAAGACTCAAGACCGATTCCTGGAATTCTCCTGTATCATTTAATGAAGCATCCTGATCGAGAGAATTTGAATTCCTAGTTCTCAATTCTTCCAGAGAGGTATCTTCGTATTGTTCATACTTTGCTGCAAGGAGATTTTGCTCATCATCTAATACAGACATTGAGAAAAATGTTTGACTGATTGAGTAAGCCACTATTAAAAAGCCGATAATTAACAAACCAACACCAATTGGAGCCATTTTAGTTCCCGAACCATAAGACATGTTTTTTGGAATTGACCTCTGAGGCCTATTAGCTTTTGCTTCAAAATTTAATTGAGGAAGGCTTGAGTGCTTCAAGACAGGTTTTTTAGTAAATACAATTGCAAATCTTGATGACATTAATAGATTTAATCTTTCCCTTAAAAGCTTTTCATCTACTTCAATACCTAAATACTTACAGTTTTTACTTACATTTTCTACAGCTGCAATCATATAATCCATCTCATTAAGCAAGCCCATAACCTCAGCGGCAAATACTTCGGGAGGATTCAGTACGGGATTAAATTTTTCACTTATGTCAACACGAATTAATACCTCTGTTCCAATGGTGTTTTCTACTACTTTTTTTAAAGTGTTCGATTTAACATACACTTCTGCAAGTTCCACCTCATATTCATCAGACATAATATTTACTGATTGAACATTTTCTAAACTGTTTTTCTGTAGTTCTAGTTCTTGAGAGGTTTGATCTTCTGATGGATCAATATCTTGATTTTTCTGAACAGTGATGGCACCGAATACTCTATTACTAATTTCGTTGGCAATAGTGGGATTTTCTAATAAGTAAAATTTTGCTTTGTCTTTACCGTATGCAAATTTTTCTTTCTCATATATATACCAATTTCCTTTTTTTTTGATTACTTTCTTTTTAATTGCTATATCAAGGAGGTCTCCGTCATAGATTTCTTCTTTTTCATCTACACTAATTTTATTAAAGCCAAGAGAAATGCCACTATTACGGACAAACCTAGAACCAAAAGATTGTTTTTTTTGAATATTTTTTTGTTCAGATTCGTAAACTAGGTCGCTATCTTGCACTTCTGTTATAACATTGGGATCGTTTTGTCTATTTCTTCTTATTCTAAGAACAGCAAGAACTGCGACAATATTGATAATTATTATCAATAAATAAACGAAAAAATATGCCATTTAAAATCTATATCCCCTTCTCAGGATAAAGCCACCAGCTACCATAAGTAAAGAACCTAATATAAGTATTATTCTTCCAACGTTTGAACCTGTAGGTCCATATTTACAACTTGGATCTCCGGGACATATTGGATCTTGTATAATACTTGTTGCATCCTCATCATATAACCACTCAACAAAGTCATCGCCTGGTAGGAAGAATATGTCCGTACCATTATCTTCCATCTCATAATCGTCACCTGTACCATCCATCAGATTTTCGTAATCAATTCCTGGAAGAGGGTTTTGATCATCTGTAGGAGCTATTCCATCTTCAAGACAGTTAGAAGTTTTATTCTTGACCATTTCTTGTGTTTTACTATTCATAACATTTGTTACTTCAAACTCGACTGTAAAGAATTTATCTTCGCTTATATCAAAGCTTGAAAACTGTATAAGCTGACCAGCTGGTATGGTTTCTTGTTTCTCAAATACTATAAATTTATCAACCAGAACTCTTTGAACTACACTTGCATCAACGTTTGACCTAGAGTTATCAACTGTAATTCCAAAGAGAGCTCCACCGGTATCATCATTACAAACTCTACTAGTAGAAATTAATGGTTCAAAAATATACATATTGTCAGGAAGTGTTGTTGTAGTAGTAGTTGTTGTGCAACTAAGTGTTAATACACTAGATGAAGTCCAATTACCATCAACGGCTATAGTAGATGCATCACTCGTAGCATCAATTATTCTCCACTGTATATTTTGTCCCTCAGAAATTTGAAGCGTTCTTGATGCATTGTTGTTTGCTGAAATGATTAACGTTTCATATCTAGCAAATGCACCATTGTCTATCTTATATTCAAGCAGATATGACTTCTGTGAAGATGAGAGATTAGTTAATTTAATTGTTGAAAGTGCTTTATTATTATCGCAAACTCCAAGTGTGTGAACTATCTGCTGATTTACTGGGTCGTTACAGTTAACTGGTGCAGTAGAAGTTAAAGTTTTGTAATCATTATCAGTCAAATTAGTAGGCTTATATCTCCATCTAATTTGTGTTCCTTTTGTAACACTTATTAAGTCACTTAGATGTGTTGAATTAGCTTGAATTACTACATTCTTTTCATTGACCCAACTGGTTCCATCAAAAGAGTAAGAGTAAGTTACAGTTTGGTTAGTTGTTGTAGGATTGGTAATTTTCACTTGTGCAAATGGTTGGTCCTCACTACATATAAATGTGTTTTGAGCAGTTAATGGATTACCTACAGTTTCACAATTAGTAACTTTGTAAACCATTCCACTATTGTTCCAATTTGTTGTACCAAATGGAGCATATTGAAATTCGACATAAGGATCAACTAAGGTATATTCAACATTCTTGGAGTTTCCTGCGGAAATTGCAGTTGTAGTTAAAGTCTTCCAACTATCGGTTTGTAAGTATCTGTACTGAACAGTAACACTTCCATCGACTGAAGATGTATTGTTTAGAGTTAACGTAACTTTTGTGTTGTTTACTTGATTACTATTTAAAGTTGACGCATCTGCACAAACTGTCTGTGTTTGTAAGCTAAACACTGGTGTACACTGATTGGTCTTTGCCAATGATGGAACAAATGAATCATCACTAAAATCAGTATCTGTTGAGGCAACATACTGCCATCTAATTGTCTCTCCCTGTTGAATTGGCCATCTAAATTCGAAAGCTGAATCACCGTCAATAGGTTGTGAAGGGAATTTAGTATCCCAGTTACCATTATTGATTTGGATTTGCACTTTATAATACTGAGTTACTGAACCAGTATTTGTTATTGTCAATTTAGAATACTGTTCTCCATCAACACAAGAGTCCAGAGTATGTACTGCTGTTGATGATTGAAAACATTGACCCTGGTATCCAGGATGTGTATCATTTGTCCAATCCCCTGCAAAATCATTAGATCCGAGTGATGCTCTAAATCTCCAATCAACATATCCTCCACTTGGTAATGAAGGTGAGTTGAATGTTTTTGAAGACCCTGCAGCAATACTTTCAACACTCAGTGTGTTATACGAAGTCCAGTAATTATTTGATTGGGATGATTTTGTTCTGTACTGAACCTCTACATATATAATATTGTTGGTTGACGATGGGTTATTAATCGTAAATGTTCCAACTCTCTGTCCCTCAACACATGAACTAAACGCATGTGAATAAGTAACTTGAGTCGTTACTAGTGAATCACAATCAATAGCTGGTTTGTCATCAGTTAAAATCTCACTTGCGCTTGAAATTCCATCAGAGGTACTTGCATATTTGTACTTCCACTTCACTACAGATCCGTTTGCAATATTATTCTGTGTAAATACCTTTGGTGATGTATTTACCACTTTCTGACTTGTTGCATGGTTGTTCCAATTGGTTCCACCGTCATAACTAATCCATACATCAGCATAAACATCTACAAAACCATCATTTGTCAATGTCAATGTGGATGATGCTTTTCTCTCAACACATGAACCAATTGTAACTGCGTGTGAAATACTTCCATCACATAGCACTGACAGTGGGCCATTAGGTGTTCCAGAGGTAAAAGATTTATTTGAAAAAGCATCTGTACTCAGGGAATCTTTAAATCTCCATTGAATTGTTGATCCCGAACCAACTTCAACAGAGATAGATTGTTCAGCACTATTTGTATGTAAGGCTGTGTAATAATTTGCTGTCTGTCCTGCTTTAGGATTTGTCCAAGCTCCACCGTCTATTGAATACTCAACTAAGAAATATACAGGTGCACCAGTGCTTGGCTTATTTAGATAATAAAATACAGAATCTCTTTTACCATTTTGACATGCATCTAATGCTACTCTCCATTCAATGTCGCCAGAACAGTTAACAGGACCTTTTGTCTCACTAACAATGTAATCAATTCCTGCAAAAGCTGATGTGGTATTAGTATTTGAGATCTTGTACCTGACCGTAAAGTACTCTCCTTCGGATAAGTATTTAGTTTGGGTGTTGGTGTTAGAAGCAACCAATCCAAAATTATTTGTTAACGAAACCCAGTTAGATGGACTTTGCTCAAGTGAGTATTCAATTAAATAAAACTTATCCGATGAACTGTTGTTTACTGTTGTAACTGTTGCAGTTTTTGTTCCATTGGAGTTACATGTTGTCGGGATAGTTATAGCGACGTCATCACCAGATAGACATGTAATAGTCATTGTGCTTGACTCCGTATAATCAGTGGAGTACGTTACGTTATCTTTAGATGTCTTATATCTCCACTTAATAGTGTTTCCATTTGAAAGATTTGTTTTCTCAATTGTTGCTTGGCTGTTTGGTCCAACAATAATTGTTCCAGCAGATGTGTATGCTTCTCCATTAACGCTTACTTCAACTTGGAAATAAACATCTGAGGTTGCAGCAGCACCATTTTTGGCATAGAAGTATGCATCTTTACTGCCATCTCTACATGAACCTTGTGCAATCTCAAAGCCTGGGTCGATAATACTACAATTAACTGTTGCACTCTGTACAGGTAATTCTGGAGTAGCTACAGCTATAAGATTTAAATCGTTTGATACAGAATATCTCCACTCAATATACTTTCCTGATGGTACCGATTTTGTAAATGCCGTAGATGTCGTATTTGCATTTAATAAGAAATCGTCATCAACAGTTGTATAGACACTCTCGCCTTGAATTTTATATTGAATTTTGTAATAAAGATTTGTGCCAGTATTGTTTTGTATAACATAGCTGGATAGCGCTTCCCCATTAGTATCGCACTCACCTATTGCTACTGTCTCAATAGTGTCGAATGTACAATCTGATACTGGGCTTTCTTGTAATTCAATGTATGTTACTCCTGATGGTGTAGCAACCTGCGTGTGTGGATAATACTTCCATCTAATTGTCTGACCACTAGGTACAGAGATTGTTTTTTGTTCTGTATTTCCAGGCTGTACTTCTTCAACTATAGTTGTCCAGTTTGAACCACCATCTAGAGTGTATTGAATATGAAACCAAGCATTTGCATTTGATGAAACTGGATTCGTAAAACTGAATGTAGATACCTGTGCTCCGCTAACACAGTTGCCTAAACTTGTTTCTGCAGTACCTGCAACAACTGGACAGTCAACAAGATCTGACTGAACTATTGATGCAACCGTAGCAAAGGCGGCTGTATAGTTATTACTGATATTGGTAGCAGTAACTCTCCAATAAATTCGCTGTGAATGTTGAACATCTACACTTACTTCTTGAAAACCAGTAGGTGCAACTTCTACATTGCCCTGTACAACTGTGAAGTTGACATTATCAAAAGATCTCTCAACTTTAAAATATAAAGTAGAAAATGTTTCATTATTTGTAAGCCTTACAGTCGAAGCCTTTACACCTGCATTACATGTACCAAGTGTCTGAGTAACGGTAAAGTCTTTTACACAGTTAACAAATGATGCGGTTTGGTCATATGTCCAGCTTCCGGCAAAAGTCGAAGTATAGGACCACTCATAGCGCCAAATTATTTTTTGCCCTTCAGAGACATTTATAGTGTCACCTGTTACATAGGCTGCACCATTAGCTGGAAGGAGATCTCCCATTAAGGTTGTGTTTGCCCAATTTCCAGCAGCTAAATCTTCACTAGTTGTTGTATTGATAATTTTGTATTGAACGTTTACATACGCAGCAGATGTGGATGATGTAGTGTTAACAACAGTCATATTTGGTTGTTGGACATTATTTGTTGTACAAACAGGAGTATTAGGTGTAAATGAAACTGTGTTAAATGGACAATCAACCGTAAGAGTGTCTGAGTATTTTAATTCTGCAGTATCTAATGTTGATGTGCTTTTACTAATTCTATATCTCACTTGAATAGTAGCTGAGTGAGGAACAGTAACATCTAACTGTAACTGAGCATCATTACCGCCCGTCACGGTTTCCTGTGACCTGAATACTACCCAATCACTGTCAGTACTTCTCTTGTACTCAATTTTAAAATATGTTGTATCTGTAGAATTTACGTCCAAAGTTACTGTTGGAGTAGTAGAACCATTTCCACAAGAACCTAAAGTAAGATCTACAACACCACCGGAACAACCACAGTCAACAGTCTCACTAGCATCTACAGCTTCCCAATCTTGGCCAACAAAGTCACCACCATTTGTTGTGTCTTTTATTCTCCACTGAATTGTCTGTCCGTCTGGAACAAACACTGTCTGCGATGAGTCTGAGGCCCCCGCCGCAACCGATATGTCGTAGGCCGACTCAATATTTGGATTAGAGTACTGCCATGTAAGGCCACCATCTAATGAATACATAACCTTGTAATACGTTGTGTAGTTTTCGTTATTAGTAATAGTTAATGTTGAGTTTGCACCGCTATCACTACATACACACTCAGTTACAGTCTGTGAATATGTGGAGTCAGGATCGCAATCTACAGAGATATTAGT
>Ga0208277_1002267_pt1 | contig 10945 bp, 9 predicted proteins | sample ETNtaG_5_FD_185782 | JGI IMG/M metagenome (GOLD analysis project Ga0208277, IMG submission 185782) | Marine microbial and viral communities from oxygen minimum zone, Eastern Pacific Ocean - ETNP201406SV205 (SPAdes) (version 2) | ecosystem: Environmental > Aquatic > Marine > Oceanic ...
TAGGTTTCTTGAATTGTTTCTAATGCACTCATTTTGTTTGTTGGGATACTATTGCTTTTAATTTACCATCATCATCGACAGTAATGTTTATATCATGTCGAAGATCAGTATCATTCTCCATGATTCTAATATCGATTGCACCACCTTTACCATAGCGAAACATAATGAATCTACTATCCTTTACTTCCCACTTGTCGGGATTCTTACAGTGCTTATACACAGGATTTGAGTGCTTATCCTCATATCCATTTATCCACTGAAACTGCCCAATCATGTTGCCCTCCATGCCACATAGCATATGAATCCTAATCCTAATAACATCATAAACGTAATAGGAAAGAATGGAATTACTGTAACCACGTGAAGTATTTGTAGTATTACTATACCATAGAATATCCACATAATCCACATCCCAATCTTATTATGTCGGGAACCTCTCTTATATGGATGGCAACCAGTAGGACCACTGTCCCATCCATCTTGCATATATTCTTTTGTAGGAATTTCTTTTCTCATCTTGTTACCACTGATGTTGCTGCTTCGCCTTTGTTGAAAATAGTATCAACAACTGCCTCTACTTTCTTGGCAGTAGAGATACCAACTTTAGAGTAAACTGGAACACAAACTAAACCGTATGCCTTGTCATTTGCCCCTTTACGGATTACTCTGCCTATCGTTTGACTGATACCGATATAATCCATAGAACGTAAGAACAAGACTGCTTCAAGTCCATTTACATTGATACCTTCAGATAGGATACTGTGATGTAATACAACAAACTTAGTGTAATCATCCTTACCCCAACTGTTCAATACCTCAAAGAACTTGTCTCTACTTACTTTCTCACCATTAATTACTGCACCAGTCTTAGCAGTAATATACATCCAATTATAACCACGTTCTCTTAATTGGCAACAGAAGTCAGTCTGTGATACTAAGTTTGTAATCTGCTTTGTTGACTTAGCACATATCAATACCTTACTCTTCTGTAAGTTATCAATCGACTTAATCATTTGCTCACAATCTTTATCAGCAACCAACTCATACTTGTTAAGTAAACGTGAATGATATACTTCTACTTTTGGTGGTAGAATATAACCTTCCTTCACTAACTTAGGTGCTGGAACTTGGCATATTACATTACCGAATATATCACTATCATTCATACCTGCCTTGAATGGTGTGAGACTGTGCTTTGGTGTAGCAGTAAAGAAGTAAGACCTCTCAGAATACATTGAATAGTGTTCTACTGCTTCAATGAAGTTTCTTTGAACACTATTATGTGCCTCATCAAAGTATATTGTATCTACAAATATATCTGCTTCCATTAACCTATGAAGTGAATGATATGTTGTGAAGATTATCTTACTACCAACATGCTCACCCACCCACTCTCTAATCATATCAATCTTAGTTGTGCTGAAGTGTGAAGTCTCTCCACTATGCACGTGCATCACAGATACATTCTCAATCACTTCCAAGAACTCAGACGATAGTTGCTCTGCTAATAGGATACGTGGAGCAACCACAACGATAGTCTTGGCAGTTAAACCTTTAAGATATGCTACAGCATCCTCTATCATACACATGGTCTTACCACCACCTGTAGGAACGATGATTTGCCCTTTGGAATGTTTTACCATAGCATCCATAGCATCAATTTGGTGTGGACGTAATGGCATTAATGTTTTGTAACTGAATATATTATAGCATAAAAAAAGACCCTGTATGGGGTCGTGTGCCAGTTCCGTCACTGGTTCCTTTAAAGAATTATAATCCCTGCCTTAAACCTCTACAAACATAGTTATAAGATTTCATATTTCCACCTCAGTATTATACTTAACATCAACAAATAATATCTCTAATGGTTTATCAGAATAATTAAATGCCTGATGTAAATTATTCATCACATCACATAGTTGAGGGACTCCGTTCTCCCATAATATCTTATCATTATTGTCCATCCATTCCATATAACATTTGTTCTTATCTGGAACTACCAATGGTATTTGTATTCTTTTGTATGGATACCTTAAAATGTTTGGGTCTTTATGTGGTTTTAATATAGTTCCAGCATAGAATATAGCATAATTTGAAAATAATATATCATCATTTTGATAGATTTCACGGACACTATCGGGCATTAACTTATCTCTAAGTATAGTAGTTTTCTTAACAGATTTAATCCAATAGTAATCAATCACCTTGTTAGAATAACCATCTATCGTAGGTGCTTTCTTAACTGGAAACTTTACATCCTTTGCCCAGTTATATAATATCTCTAGTTCACTTTTATTAATCATCAATTCATATAGAAAAGACCTAGTGCTCCACCATTCAAGTTTATCCTATATTCTTTACTTAAGTCAAGACTAGAGTATTCATATCTTTTCATAGTTTTATTGTTTATTATAGGTTTACCATCCAAACATACTAGAAATCCTTTCCTATTTAATTCTCGTATTACATATAAATCTAATATATTCTCATCACTCTTAACCAATCTACCTTCCCAATTCTGACCTTTCTCAAGTGTATTGAATCCAACTAAATGGAAATCTTCCTGTGAATGAAATATTCTAAACTTATGCAAATAACTTCTAACATCAACAAGTTCTCCTTCTTTAACCAATACATGATCTTCAGAAAACATTGTACCAAGTTTACCAATACCTTTAATTCCATAATAAAATATCGTATTAGAATCAATAGGATTCTCTGCTAAAACATAATCCTTCTTTCCTATGTTTACACAAAGTGCAAAATCATTTCCTACTCTATGAAATCTTCTACATGTAGTCATAATTCAATTTCATTCAATTTATTATCAGCTCCATAAGGAATTGATATTAACTTATCTACTAAATCATTCAAATCTAGTGATTCAATCTCATTCGATGATTCATTCTCGGATATTATTGGTTCTTCAATCAAATACATTAAAGACCTATCAGATACTACATCTCGTAGGCTTTCTTGAAAATTATATACACTACTAAAATCTAATCTATCATATGATAATCTTAATGTAGGATAATCATCAATAGGTTTTGGTGAATTCTGACGACACATCTTAATTTGTATTGATTGATCGTCAGGATTGTTTTTTATCACTTTAAAAATAATATTAATTGGAATCATTATATTATGCAGATCCTCCAGCTAAAGGAGTTGTGCTTGTTACTACCCTTCCAACAACAGATGTTCCTGAAACAGTAGGTCCAGAACCAGATGCAGTGACTATAGCATATCCGTTTGCTCCACCAGATCCTCCACTAGCTCCACCAGAGTTACTACCATTAGTACCCTGTGTTGAACTGCTGTCTACTGCACCACCAGCACCACCACTACCTGCTTCATTTCCACCAGCACCACCTGAACCAGATGATTCATTTGTTGCACTAGAACCAGCACTACCGTTTGTTCCATAAGAAGCACCAGTTGGAGATCCTCCACCTGCACCTACAGGATACCCTGCTCCACCACCACCTCCACCACCAGTGGAAGTTGTCCATCTACTACTTTTTTTACCTGATTTAACACTTCTACCACGACCTGCTCCACCGCCACCGCCACCATATCCTGATTGGATTTTACCATTATTTGTAATTGTGACAGCAGTATTTGTATAATTTATCCCTATAGCACTGGTTCCTACCTGCCCACTTCCACCAGCATTATTACCAGCAGCACCACCTGTTCCACCATCACCACCTCCACCATAAATCTTGCCACTAGATCCTACTTTAACTCGAAGTGTTGTATCATTATCCCAATCTCCAGTATGTAATGCACAAGCAAGATTACCAAATCCAGCCCCTCCTGCTGCACTACCTATAGTTTTATTAACTACAATAACTACCTTTTTTCCTGCTGTACTAGATGGTTTTCCAGTAAAACCACCTATAATATCAATTCCACTACCATCTGTACTAGCATCAAATTTAGATTTAGCATTTTTTCTAAATTCATCTCCACCACTATGATAATCAATTATAGTATTAAGTCTTGCACTATAAAAATCACTAAATTTAATTGCTCCTGACTGAGGGATACCATCATCTAATGCAAAATCAAATCCACCATAAGATTCCGATACTCTATATGATCCCATAGTCGCATAACCAAATTCAGATTGAATCTCACTAAATTTTATTGCTCCAGATGAAGGTAATGCCATTATACTTTTTTTAGTTATTTAGTATTTCTTCCAATATTTCTCATGTATGTATCCCATAGAATACTGTAATTGGTCTTCTTTGAGTATTAAAGTCATATCTCCGACAATACCAAGTCTCTCTCCTTCAAACTCTCCACCCTTAAATCTAGTAGTATGTGCCAAACTACTAGGGAACATAGCAACATATCCTTCAGGTGGATGTATATAAAATGTTTCAGCATTAATTTCATTATAATTCTCGACCATCGTTCTATCAGAATTATCATCTGCAATATTCATAGTCTTAAACAAATCATTCTTAGTACATGTATTCTCAAACTCTAAACAATGAGAATTAGGTGGTATATTCACATAATATACAAATGATATATGGCTAGTAGAATGTATGTGCCATCTGATTTCATTATCAGGTCGTCTTGCCCTTGATAACCAAGTCTTTGTAATCACATAATCAAATATATCTTTATACCCTAAAACCTCACATGTATATTTCTTAGCATGTGAGGCAATCTCAGCAAATAAAGGATCTAAATTACTTTCCAGATGAATAAAAGGTTTACCTAAATTCTCACTAACAGTATTATCCTCACAAGTTTCCTCGTAGTCAAACTTAGGATATATCTTATAGAATTCTTCCTTATGTTTTTGATGTTCATTCACTTCCCCAACATACACCGTAGTGGGGAAGATATTAAAAGTTTCAAATGTCATGATAAAGTTTTTTTAATTATACGTCAGCCCATGCAGAACCGTTATAGAATCTAAGTTTGCTTGCTTGAGTATTATATACTATTGCACCTTCTTCCATACCAGTCAAATTACCCTCTTGTGTGTTATTAACAAGTGGTGGATACATATACATTCTATTAGCAGAATCACCAGTAGCATCTTGTCCTGCATTTCTAAAATCAACTGCAGATTGTGGATTGGTAGTTCCTACTCCCATTGCACCAAATGTTGCTTTTGCTTGAAGAGCATTGATACCAATAGTATCATCAATTACAGTAGTTTTAATACCAATATTACCATCAGTTGTTACAAAGAATTTTGTATCGGATGCTCCACTACCACCTAATATACTTAATGGATAACCATCACCATTAGTAGTACCAATACCAACTCCAGTAAAGTTAGAATTTGAACCAGTTACTCTTAATTTAGCAAATGTCGAAACACCTGATGTTGAATAAACATTTCCTGCTAGTGGTGAAGATAATGTTAGACTACCATTTAATGTAGTAGAACCATCAATAATTACATTGCCACCGACAGTTAAGTTACTCTTAACATTTAAATTAGAACCAAAGAAAGAATTACCAGTAATAGTTGATGCACCAGATACATGTAATGCTTGCTGTGGAAGTGTAATACCTATACCCAATTTACCATCATAGGCAAGAGTCATTAATGGACCACTTGTTGCTTTATGCCAATGGAAATCTCCAGTATTAAGTCCAATACTACCAGCATCCAAATAGAAATTAACATTTCCACTATCATAATTCAATAAATCTATTGATCTTCTCGTAGAGTATCCGAATGAACCACTCTCATTACCATACTTAACAAGTCCATAGAAAGTAGATAATCCAGAAGTTCCTCCACTGGTTACTGCAATCTTAACACTTCCATTATTAAAGGTAGAAACACCAGTAACATTTAATTGGTCTAATGTAGTACCACCTACAATATTAGCACTTGCATTAGCATCAATAGAAGAAGAAAATGTTGCTACACCTGCTACATTAAGATCATCTAATTGTGTATCTCCATCTACATCAAGAGTGCTATTAATATCAACAGCAGCACCAAATGTGGATACACCAGCAACTATAAATTCATCTACATCTAATTGACCATCTATATCTACAACAGCATTAATATCAACAGCAGCACTAAATGTTGATACACCAGCAACAACTACTCCAGATAAATCTGATTGCCCATTAATATCAAGTTGAGTGAATGTACCAACACCAGTTACATCTAGACCACCAGCATTTATTACCGCATCATCAGCAAATGTAGAAACACCAATAACATTCAAATGATCTAGTGTTAATCCACCAGCAATATTAGCTCCTACATTAACATCTATTGCTGCAGAGAATGTAGAAACACCAGCAACTACCAATTCATCTAAATCAGTTTGCCCATCTACATCTAAACCTGCATTAATGTCTACAGCAGAACCGAAAGTAGCACCTGCAGATACATATATGTTTCCTATAGAATCAATACCAACTCCATTACCAGTTAAGGGAGATTCTCCAAGTTGTAATTTAAATAATGGATTTGTAGTTCCTATACCAACATCTGCTGATGTAGAAAGTCCTGATGAATTTATAGTCCATGCTGCCTGAGATAATCCTGTTAATTGACTACCATCTCCACTAAATTGAGTGGCAGTTACAATACCACCAGTAATAGTTACAGCAGTCCCAACTTTAAGAATTGTAGTAGTTGTGGCACCACCAATATAAGCATCTTCAGTTACCCATAAATCAGTTGTAGTTACTATCCCAGTAACTTTAGTAGTCCCTCTTATATCCAATAATTCAGTAGGGATAGATGTACCTATCCCCACCAAGCCATTTGTATCTACTATAAAGTTATCATTGTCAACTTGTACGCCATTGCGAAAATTAAAGGACTTTCTATAATTTGCCATCTTATGACTTTTTAGTTATTTATCTGATAGTTTTTGTTCAAGGTTATCAACCTTAGCAGACAATTCTTTAATTGCCTCAATTAGAACAGGAACTAATTTCTCGTACCTAACAGCATGAGTTCCATCCTCTCTAATATCAGTCAATCCAGGAAGTCCAAGTTCTTCAATTTCTTGTGCAACCACACCAGTATCTGCTTTTCCTTCCCACTTAGATGCCTCATTCCAATTAAATGTATTACCACTAATTGAAAGAACCTTAGCAAGAGGATTCTCAATAGGTGTAATATTATCCTTCAATCTCTTGTCAGATGAATAGTAGGCAGTGATGTCACCACTTACTAGTAATTCACCTGTTACTGTGACTCCCGTATCAGTGGTGCGAATTTTTTCATTATTATTAAAATATAATTTTACAGCACCATCTTCATTAAAGATTGCTATTTGTTCACTATCAGCAGCATTTCTGAAAGAGTGTATATTACTCTTAAAAATTAAAGCTCCTGTTCCACTTGAGTCATCTATGTAACTATGAGATCCATTATGATATATCGATAAATCTGAACCATTTCCAAAATACAACGTATCACCATCACCAAAATAAGCATGACTAGAGAATGTAGTAACACCTGTGATATTCAGACCACTAGTGTTTACCTGTAATCTAGTAGTTCCATCAGAATCATCAAGTTGAGAAACGCCAGTTATATTCTCACCAGAACCAGAGAAGTTTGTGGCAGTTAAAATACCAGTTAGATTAGCACCACCTGTAACTGTAATATCTGTAAGAGTTGCTGTAACTCCATAGATGTTACCCCATTTACTACCAGAAGCTCCAAGATCTAAAGTTCCATCAGTGGATGGAAGTATATTAGTATCAACGTCAGCAACAAATGATACTGTATCAGTAGCAGCATCACCTAAATCAACATTTCCTTTTAGTAATGTAGTGCCACCAACAGTTAAATTAGCACCAATTCCTACACCACCAACAACTACTACAGCACCAGTGGTTGCTGTAGTAGAATTTGTAGTATCATTAATCTTTAATGATTTCTTGAAACTTGCCTTTTCTTTAGTAACAGTTTCATTGTTGAATGTAACTGGACCATCAAACTGTGTAAGTAATTGCTTAGAATCACCACCTTCAACAGTAAGACGTTCTTTAACAGTAACTTCATCAAATACAACACTCAATCTTGCTGGATCTTGACCAGTAACTGTTGGTGTTGGTGCATCGAATGTTGTTTCTTCACCAGTAGAAGAAGTAACCCTCTTATTACCAATATAGAAATCACCTCTGTTATTCATACCAGTATAAACAACAGCACCACCACCTCTTTCTTGTGATTGTGATAAGAACTCTTCTCTTTCGGTCAGTGATTTAACCTGAACCTGTGGAAGACCTGTTGAATAGTTACCTGGACCATATCCAAGATATTCAAATGTATGTCCAGAAGCACGTAGAATAGAAGGTCTACGGAACTCAATAGAAAGTGGTTTTACTTTCTGAGCAAATGAACCAGCATCATGAGTTTGAACTCCTGTGCCTAATACACCACGTAATACTGTAATCTGACTATTACCAACTCCAGTTAAAGTATCACTGGCAATTCTCATTATCTCATTATCAATTTGTAAGTAAGAACCTACAGGCAATCTCTTAGTTAATGCTACACCTTTAGTAGGAGAGCTTATCTGAATCTTAGTATTATCAGTTGGATCTGGGAATCCTTCGAATGTGACTATTTCATTATCATAGAATGAAACTCCACGTGCAGCAATATTCTCTTCAGTCTTATCAGATACCCCATCATTAGCAGATAAACCTTGCTTGATAATATATTTTGGTGATATTGATGCATTAGTAACAACAGTAAATGTATTAACACCTACCCTTGATTTTACTAGATAATCTCCAATTTGATTATTACTACTATCAGTGAATCTGAATCTATTTCCAGCTACTAATCCATGAGCATAGGAACATACAACATTGGTAATACCCGTTGCTGAATCATAACTATTGGATGTAACAATACCAACACCACCAATAGGAAGAACATATTGTCCAGATACACTAATTGGATCTCCTGCTGTTTTTGCTATAGCAACTTGATTACTAGCAGGAATAGAAACTAATCTATAATATCCTGTAGTAGTTGTTCCAATACCAGTGACTTGAACAGATCCACCATTATCTAAAACTCCAGCACCAGTAGATATAATTGAACCAGTTAAACCAGTATTATTAATTGTTATTGTTGCATTAGCACTGCCACCAATAACTGCGGTATCTAAGTATAATGTAGCACCACTCTGATAACCAGAACCAGGAGATTGAATGTCTACACTAACAACTGCTCCTCCAGAAACACCAACAGTAGCAGTAGCACCATTCCAACTAGATAATCCAACCTCATTAAAGAGTTTTACATTATAGAATGTCCCATTTGTATGTCCTGAACCACCTGTAATAGAACCAGTATAAGTTACAATACCAGATAATCCGTGCTCTCTTGTGAATGTAAGAGTTGCTATACCTGCGACTACACTTAGACTGCTTTCATTTGATATAGTGAACTTATTATTAAATGTAGAAATTAAATTATCAGTTGATGATTTAGTAATACTCTTCTTGAGATCACTTGTAGCAACTTCTCCAAGAGGAGATCTTAGTGCATAAGACTCTGCAGATTGTGGATTGTCATCAATATTATCTCTATCTAATTGAGGATATAAATCAACAACATTCTGACTATATTTTAGATTTGTAAATTCTGTAGCAATACCTACATCAGCAGATAGTGCATATAAATGATAGATACCATCCTGTTGACCACTCAAATAATCCTGAATCGTTTCATTTCTATAAACATAAAGATTGGATTTTAAATCATTTCTCTCAAATCTAGGTAGATCAGTTGTTCTTGAAGATGTATCGTTAGTTAATGAAGACCCAAGTGTTCTAGTGGTCTCATAAGTAAACTGCATATCATTGGTAACTGTATCAACAGTATAAGTTCCATTATAACCACTGTTAGCAGTTCCAACTGTATTGGTTGAGTCAGTTACATTCTTAACGATAATCTGATCCCCAACACTCAAATTATGTGGTAGTTCTGATGTAACACTTATTGTTGAAGTAGGAGAACCTGATGAGAATGAACATGTACTAATGAATTTTGGATTCCTATTATATTCATAATCAGTTGCTGAGATAGTGCTGGTAGAAAAATCACCATCAGTCCTAACACCAGTAGTGCTTGATTCTTGAATAATAAATCCACTTTCAGGATTCTTAGAGTTAGCTAATTGTTGAGGAATTACAACTCTTAATTTATAAATCTTATCATCCAAACTTCTAGAGTCTGCTTTTCTCTTCACAAAAGCAGGTTCAGTATAAGCATCTAAACCAGAATCTGTTTTAACACCAATCTGTGTGACAGCAGTATAAACATCATTATCAGTAATAGTATTAATATACCATTGATTAACTGTAGAAGCATCATCAAATTGTACTGGATGTCCTATATCTCCAGCATTTTTATCAGTTATTCTACTTATAATCTTAAGTTTAGTTCCACCATAGGCAGTAATATCACCACTACCAAGGTTAGCATAATTATCTGCGTCTGTTTTAGAAGAAGCTAATCTTATATGATTATCATCACCTTCATCAATAACATAATAGATAGTTTCTCCCTTAATATTTTCTGGATAATCTCCATCATCACTAATTACAATAACCTTCTCACCTGTTGCTAAATTATGAGAGTTAAGAGCAAATCTATTTCCTGTTGGTCCTGATAATACTGGATATTCCTTAAAACTACTACTAGAATTATCCGTCATTAAGATCTTTGCTTCACTTGTGGCATATCCACTAACAGCACTAAAATCTACATACAATTTATCTTGAACTTTTGCACCAACTCTATATCCTTGAGTAAGGACAGGTGGAACAATATCAGCATCAGAATATCCATAAAGATATAATCTCTTATTATTAGCAACAGAAGTGGTTACACCAACATCTACAGATAACCAATCAATATCTTCTTCATCAGTAGTAATTGCTTTTGGTGCAATTATAT
>Ga0208277_1002269_pt1 | contig 10943 bp, 5 predicted proteins | sample ETNtaG_5_FD_185782 | JGI IMG/M metagenome (GOLD analysis project Ga0208277, IMG submission 185782) | Marine microbial and viral communities from oxygen minimum zone, Eastern Pacific Ocean - ETNP201406SV205 (SPAdes) (version 2) | ecosystem: Environmental > Aquatic > Marine > Oceanic ...
ACGCTTGTATCCCTCGAACCTGCAATACTTGACTCGTATGTGGTCCACATAATGCTCACTATGAAAATAGAAGCCGTACCAGTCATTGGAATTAGGATCGGTCGTTGTTGTCGTAAAGATGATACTGTCCGTCTCGGTACCCACAGCATGTAGGTCACCCGTGATCCGTATCTCCGTACGGTTCTGATCAATACCGGAGCTACGATCATCTGACAGAGGAATAAAACGAACCTCTACCCCTGGTTCAATGGTCAGGTCTGCACCGTCACTAAGATCCAGGTCTCCTGTCACCAGGTAGGGACTGTTTGCCACTGTCCAGGTCTGACTCTCTGTAAACTCACCAGACAACAGGGTCACGTTATAGTAGGCATTGTCCGTGAGGGTCACTTCATTGCCAAAATCATCCGTGGGATCCACGTAGGTCACCGTTACCTGGTCACCATTGGTCAGGGACAGACCACTGCTCACCGATCCCAGGAAGATACCGGTACTTACTCCGGTCTCCGTAAGCGTTACCGTCTCCCCATCCGTGTCCGTCTCACTCGCGACCGTGGCTGTGATTGTCTCCTGGGTGTTCTCATCTGTATTGCGGTCTCCGTCCGTTACCTGAACGTAGATCGTACTGCCTGAGGTAAAGTTAAGCTGCTCTGTGCCACTCGCATCCGTGATCAACACTGAACCGGTCACATTCGTGGTTCTGGTGATCTCTTGTACCAGACCATCCTCATTCTCCTGGTCAACATAGGTGATCTCGATGGAATCGTTCTGATAGGCATCCAAGACAAATCCTCTCTTCCCGGGCGCACTGCTCCCAAGGAGAATCTTCTGCTCGAATATACCGGTGGAGATTCCGGTCTCTAGGAGCTCGACACGTTTTTCAGAGTTGGACCCATTGATGACAATGGTGATCTCTACTCGATCAACCTGGGTAGAGTCCTTATCCTGATCTGCATCAGACACCGTAACCAGAAATGCCGATCCTGTTGGCAGGTTCAGCTGGTCATCGGTGCGGTTGTTGATTGCCATCTTTCCTGTGACACTACCAAATAAGAGTCCAAACTGCAGGAGAGATAGGGTTGCGATTATTTTAAATTCTTTTTTCATCATGACCTTTAGTCTTTTTATGAATAATGAGTTGATTTCTTAATTTTTAGGGTACCTCTGGAAGTGATGGTGGCTCTGAGATCGAGGCTGCGCCACCTGTACCTGCGCCACCAGCTGCTACAGCCGCACCACCACCAGCCAATAACAGGAGACCTCCCCAGAGTAGCCAGTTTGGACCATCTTTCTGTCCGCTCCCACTTACTCCACTGTAGTCTCTATTCTTTTTCTTTTTCAGTGCTCTTGGAGGATCTAGTCCAAGGATGTCCCAGGCAAGGATCTCGATCTCAACGATCAATCCATCCACCTTTCCTGAGTAGGTAATGCTCTTCATACTCTCTGCGGCTCCTGTGGCTACGGAGAACATCTTGGCATCAATAGTGTAGGTGTCGCCCAGTTTACCAATGGCACCGGATATCATGAACTCAACACCAAGCATGGCACCAACCTCTGCGGCACACTCATCGCTGGCACACTCTCCGGCCTCAAATCCCTGCTCCTCCAATACGTCTGTCATGGTACCACGCTCTACCATAATGACTTTTTTTGTTCCAGCCAGAGAAGTAGTAAATCGATCGGTAAGGGTCTTTGCCTCTAGAACGGTAATTCCCCGTCCTTCAAAATCAAGGACCGCTACGGTTCGAGTAGATTCTGAACCAGCTCTCTTAAGTTTAAGATTTCCAGGTGCTTCCAGTCCTGCAATTTCCCATGCCATGATCTGCATCTCCAATAGCAAGCCAGAGATATCACCCTCAAAAGTTGCGTTCTTTGATCGTACGGTCTCTCCCGTCTCTACTGAGAACATCTTACAGTCTATCGTGTATTTCTTGCCCATTTTACCAATGGTACCACTGACCATGAACTGCACACCCAGCAACTGACCAACCTCAGCCGCACACTCATCGCTGGTACATCCGCTCTGCTGAAACCCTTGCTCTGCCATGATCTTCTCCACGGCCTTTCTCTCGATCAGGCGGACCGCATTGGTATTTCCGATCTCGGTACGCATTCGTTCTGTGAGGGTCTGTACGTCCCCCGCGTCTACGCCCTGTCCATCAAAATCCAGGATCGCCACGGTAGGCTTTCCGGACTGACCAACCGCCACGGTGGTCAGAATGGTAAATGCTAGAAAAATGTTTTGCACGTACCTCATGTCTTACTCCTATTCTTCTTTAAGAAGTTCATCGATGACTGAAATGAGCTCTCCCTCAAAATCCTCACCCTCGTCAAATCCTTTTTTCGCCAGACGTATGGTCCGGTATTTATCGACCACATACAACCTAGGAAGGGTCTTGGCGCCGTATCGTTTCTTGGCAACCCCTCTAGAGTCATTCAGAATCGGCATGGTAATGCCTTTCTTCTCAAGAAAGGGTCCTGCCTTTGGTGAATCTTCCAGTCCTCTCACTGTACGCGTTGCCTCGGTGATGTCTATCATGAAGAACTTGATCTTCTCTCCCTCATACTTCTCATAGAGGTTCTGAAGGTGAGGAAGTTCCTTCATGCAGGGCTTACACCATGTCGCAAAGAAGCTCAGGACCACTACGTGCCTGTCAGGCTGGGTCATTGGCTTACGAAGTTTCTTTCCCTTTTCCTCGGTCCAGGTCTTCAAGAATTCGAATTTCCCTGGTCCGCTCATGAGAGCCCAGGATGGTGCAATATCACCCTCTTTCAATCCGGGGTCGACCGAGTCGTCATCCGGAACAACGGCCACCTCACGTTCCTGAGCCATTAGCATTGATCCGGCCAGAATCATCATCATTATCATTTGTCTTTTCATAGTTACCTTCATGTTTAAAAATTTAATTATCATCAGTCGAGTACGAACATCACTCTACAATTTCCTAAAAGCCCTGCGCTTCCATCTGCCCTGGCGATCTTACCTGCGTCAACGTTGCTGACCACCAGGTCAGCTGCCGATGCCCCTGACACTGAAGAACCTCTGATCACTAGGGGGTTGCCCTGTACCCTTGGGTCGGCCTTGGCCTGCTCCAGAGATTTTGCGTATCCTACCACACCATTGCTGGCTGCGTAGTCCCTGCTGTATTGCCCTGGACCATATACCACACTGCCTGACTGGTTCATGATCCTGGGTGACATGGCTGGTCTGAGACCCAGACCCTTTCCATCAATGATGATCCCGGTCACGCCTCCTGAGGTTGGACCCGCTTCCGCGGAAGATCCTTGGTCGCTAGACGCCCCTGGAGTTACTGCGCTTCCCACCACCACATCCTCATACTTCAATGTCGGCGCCTTCTCTGCCATGGGCAAAAGAACCCTAGAGATGTCCGCCATCTGAACCTCGTAGGTCACCTCAACAGAGGTATCGCTCAAATATTTTGGTGAACCGATCTGACGCGCTCCACGTATGGCTCCCTGGACCTGGGTCTTGATCACGTCATCGAACATGGCGCCAGAGACCGTTGTCTCCGAGGTAACATTGACCCCGTTCACGATCTCGATAAGTTGCCTTAGAGCATCCTGTTTCGCGATTCGCATAGCGGCTCGACGAGCCTGACCAGCGTTGATCACATTCTCTGGAATGAATCCGATCCCGATCGCCTGTATCGTTCGGTCACCATAATTGACCGAGCCATTCTCAAAGACGTCTCCAATGAAATCATCCTGAGCAGTTAAAAGCCCTAACACGGTCATCATAACTGTAAAATATCTCATCTATTCACTCCTCTTTTATTCCGCCACTTCTGCGGTGATTCGGTTACCGGTGATCCCGGTCACCTTAATGTTAAATCCTTCCGGCTGGGTCTTACTAAGTCCCATGGCCAGGTCCATGGCCTTGCCCTCGAACTCGATCTCATACTCTGCTACGCCATCATTCAAGCTCTTGGAGTAGGCATTCCGGATCCCATTTACCGTCTGAGCCTTTAGAAAGGTCTCGAACATGGTGTAGGACATAAAATCTGCTTTCTTGAGTACCACATAGCACTTGATGAAATTGGACTGGGCGGTGCTCCACTTCTCGATCAACTGCCTGATGATCTCCTTGCCTAACTTTCCTGCCGCATCGTTCATGGCGTTCACTCCAGCAGTCGATGGCGATATATGAGGCTTCTTACCGTGTGCATTGGGGACCACCGCGAGGATCTCTCCCGTATCTACCCGCACGATCTTACCATTGATGTCGGCCTGACCAGAGGTCATGCTGTACACCTTTCCGCCAGATGATACCTTTGCCGTACCGATCACGATGATATCCGCCCCAAGTTGACCAGCGACCTTGGCAGCAGCAGCTACGTTTCCAGATAGCGCTTCTTCATAGTCTGGCTTTCCTTTCAAAGCCTGCACTAATTGACGGTCTACTACGTCAAACCCCTTGTCATAGAAAACACTCAATAATTTTGTCTCTGCAAAGTCCGTGGGCACATTGTCGATAAGGTTCTCTTCACGAACCAGAAAGATGATCCGTGGCCTGTTCATGGAGTTCAGCAGAGTCTGAAGCGCTGCCTCGTCCTGCATCACCTCGTCCAACATCGCAGTGACCTCTGCGGAGATGGTCACCTCCCAGTTTCCATCGGGTCCCTTGTTCTCGCTAACGACCTTGAAGGTCTTCACAAACCCCTGGGCCTTGGAATAAATATTATCTGTCAGGGTGGTCGCAGTGACCACGGTCTCTGAGGATATATAGGCACCGAGCCCAACCTCGACCGCGTCCCTCTTTGCCTGTTCGATCGCAGCGTCCTTTGTCAGCCCGTAGCCGACACCTTCCACTGACCCTGCCAAGACAGAGCCTATCAATAGTGAAAAGGCTAAAAGAAATCTCACTAGAATGTCATCCTTAGTGCATTCTGAAAGGTACGAATACTCAGGAGCGCATCTGCACCAGCGACCGGAAGGTTTGGCTGAAACCTACCCGTGATCATGTCCGCCTGCATGATACCTCTTTCTGAACAGAGGGCCATAGCATTGTAGGCTGGGTGACTGCTGGTAACATCCTGAAATCTGGAGGGACTCTCACCGAAGTACCGTGTCTCTAGCCCAGCATCACCAGTAACAATGGATAAAATTCTTTGAATCGCCAGAGCATACTCCGCACGGTTGACCGATTCGTCTGGGTAGAATGGCTGCCCCGGTGCCCCTTCTAGTATACCATACTTGCTCATCTCGTTGATCCAGGTCTCGGCCCAGTGACCCTTGCTGTCTGATGGGGCCATGGATCCTGAGACACTTGCCTGAGAGGGAGTCTGAAATCCTGTTGAGGGAGTGGTCTTTCTCTCCATCAGCTTGCTGATCTTGAGTTCCTCAGCCAATAGAACCGCAAGGTCTGCACGAGTAATTTTCTCATATAGAGCAACTTTCTTACCCACCTCAGTGCCAGGCATGGCTCTTACGATCTTTTGGCTCAGTTGCCACATCTTATCGGCTCTGCCGCTGTGTTCTCCTTTCATCTCAACCACCGATCTGAAGTGATCTTCAGCGTCAGTGAATTCATAGAGATAGAGGTGCATCTCTCCCGTGTAATAGGTAGCCAGCTCATGTCCTTTTTTCCTCTTCAAGGCCTTCTTCAATAATTTTCTTGCGTCCTTGTGCCACTTCTTGTCCTGGTCACGCAGGTCTATGTGGACCTTGCCACACAACGCAAGGACCTGGGGGTCTTTCCCGGCGATCCCCTCTGCCTTGGCAGCATGTTTTCTTGCCTTCTTCTTGTCCTTTAGATTCGCATAGGCGATACCCAATCCAGCGTGGGACACTGCAAACTTCTTATCCAGTTCGATCGCCCTTGTGAAGGAATTGACAGCGCTATCGTACTCACCCATGTCCAGGTGACGCATGCCCGCCTTGTGGTGATAGGCTGGACTGTCCATGTCACTGGAAGGTTTGACCGCGCACGCTGACATCATGAGCGTGAGCGCCATCGCCCCTATTTGGATCGGTAAAATACTCGAATACTTTTTTAGTTTTCTCATCCTCTGTTCTCCAAAATAATTATTTTAATAGTAAAAGCTTCATGGTCTTGTTAAAGGACCCAGTACTCAGTGAGCAAAAATAGAGCCCCGCACTCACGTTCATTCCCCTGGAGTTCGTTCCGTCCCATCGAATGGTGTGGTATCCCGCAGTCAGGCTCTGATTGATCAACTCCTTGACCTCTCTGCCCATGACATCGTAGATGACCATTCTAGCCAGTCCCTCTTGCGGCACGTCATAGTCTATCTGGGTGACCGGATTAAACGGATTGGGGTAGTTCTGGTGCAACGCAAACTCATCGGGAACCGAGACCACATCTACGGTCTTGCGACCACTCATGATCAAGCGAGAGTCCTCGCCGTAGACCTCATAGTTCACCTCGATCCGAATCCCGTCACGGTCCATGGAATTGACCACAAAGGACATATTCTTTCCTAGATCCTTATGCATGAACGCACGGTCAATGGTCAGCATTCCGCTCTCAGCCTCATGGTAAGAGAGTTGCACCAAACGCTCAGGGTCAAAGTCATTGTCAAGCGCCAGAGTCTCTTGTCCCTGCGGATAAATGATCTGTACATTGGCCGCGATGGCATCTTGAGGTAGATCGAGTGTCAGTTTGCTACCACTCTGGGTAATGTCAACGTCAGTCCCGATCGGATCGTACGCTAAAAGAGCCGCTCCTCCGGTTTGATGGGACCAGTGCCACATGCGAGTAAATGCCATGATGTCACGCAGGTCCAAAACCCCATTGGCTATCGGAACCAGGTTCGGCACCTCTCCAGTGGTTGGTCCAAGCTCCAGAGAGTTGTCATCCGCATTCCAAGCAGAGATAAAGGCTGCAAGGTCAGAGACGTTCACGGTCATGTCGAGATCGTAGTCACCCAACAGTGCCGTTGCAAATCTTAGTTCACGATCATCACCCTGTATGCCCGCTATGTCTACGACATTGGTCATGGAAAGGGTCAGGGAGTCGTAGGATGCAAATGGCTCTTCAAAGGTGACGACCAATTGCGGTGGATCTTCCGTGTACACTTCGCTGACTCCGTAGCCACTCTCAACTCCCGCCTGAAGGCCTATCTCAAAGGACTGCAAAGGCTCAGAGAGTGATATCACGAGATCTGTGCTGCTGGTCAGTGCGATCAAACTGTTCAGCGTATCAAGACTGAGTCCAGTGATCTGCGGTGGACCAACGTATTCGTCAACGATGAACCCATTGCTCATCGCCGCTTCTGATACATTTCCAACGGTGTCAATGGCCTCTACTGAAAAGACATATCTGCTTCCGTGATCCAACGCAAGACCGGTAAGGGTCATGGACTGCATTAGTCCAGAGGATACATGGTCAAGTATGCTCACAGGATCTTCTTCCGTGCCTAGGGAGTATACATACTCCGATATACCACTTCCCTGGTCGCTGAAGCCTGACCAAGATACCTCAATGCCTGTTGTACTCTGGTACTCATTGTCAACTGCTAGCCCATCCAATACAATTCCTGATTCTGGAGGTGTTGTATCCACAATGACTCCGTTACCATTGAACTCTGCTGTATTGCCCGCAAGGTCCATGGTACGCACTGAACCATAATATGTTGACCCATCAGCAAGTGCCAATCCAATCAGGTCGGTCGTCATGTCCATTCCAACATCAGTCCATGTGACCAGATCCGAATCTCCAAGAGAGGTTCCAAGTGCGACCTCATACCCCATGATCCCTGATAGGTCATCCGAACCTTCCCAGAACAAGGCCAGTGATGAGTCACTGCCCTGATAAAGAGGGTCACCCTCCTGGGCTTCATCTAGATATGTGAATACCGGATCCAGAGTGTCAATGGTCACACCATTGCTGAATACCTCTGAAGAAACATTGTCAACCAGGTCAATGGCCCTGACCTCAACACGATAAGTAAGTCCATGATCAAGATCAAGGTCAAGATCAAGTGTCGTTGACATACCAATGGATATCCATTCAGTGACCGTTTGCCAGGATGCGCTATTTGGAGAAGATGAGACCGAATAATCATACTGCCTGATTCCACTGAACTCGTCACTGAATCCACTCCAGTTCGCTAGGACAGAACCATCGTTGTTCGTCCAGGTCATATCATCTCCTAGACCATCGCTAACCGTACCAGCTACTGGAACCGACTGATCGAGACCAAACCCATCTGAGCTTATGGTCTCACTCACGTTCTGTACCGAGTCAATTGCCCTGAGATTAGCGTAATAGGTTGGACCCTCCGTAAGCGCCGCTGATACAGTAATATTCGTATCCAGACCTGCAGAGGTCCATGTGACGACCTGGGTCTGCCCAGGAGCGAGACCAAGAGAGTATTCGTATTCCTGTATCCCACTAAGTTCGTCAATAAAACCACTCCAATTACCAGAGGCCAAATAGTTTATATTCACCCAGTCCACGTCAACCGAGTCTCCATCGCTGATGGAGCCCGTGACCGGACCAGACTGGTCTATGGTAATCCCGTCTCCTGAGACCACGCTGGACTCATTTCCAGCAAGGTCAAGAGCCTTCACATTGGCATAATAGGTAACGGATTCTTGTAAACTCAATCCTGTAAATTCATAATTATCGACACTTCCAACGTTCTCCCAATTCACTACATCAGACTCTCCTGCCGCAGTCCCAAGGGACACGTTGTAGTTGGATAGCTCGCGAGTGTTTCTAAAGGTTCTAAGATCATCCGATCCTGCCCAAGATATGACCAGGGAGCTCCCGTTCTGCTGGTAGTCTTGATCAAAACTAGGATCACCCTCTATCACATCCATGACCACGGGGTCGATAGAGTCGATCGTGATGCCATTGGAGGTCGAGATGTTCGAAACGTTCCCGGCGCCATCCGTTGCCCTCACAGAAATATAGTAAGCGTTACCAGTAGCCAAGAATACCTCTTCTGTGAAAGACGTCTCTTGACCGCCATCTGTCCAGGTCAATACGTCTGTAGCTCCTGGTGTATATCCTATTGAATATTCGTAGAGCTCTATGCCACTGGTCACGTCATTGAACCCAGACCAGTTAGCCGAAATGGTCGTAGTAGAATTGCTCCAATCTTGATCTGTGCCTTCCACCAAACCATCGTAGACCAATCCAGCATTGGGATTGGTCACATCATACGTCAGAGTATCTCTACCAAACTCAGTCTGGACATTTCCAGTTATATCTGTTGCTCGAGATGAGACCACATAGGATACTCCATTGACAAGCGTGTTCAAATTTAATGCGTAGCTCCAATTCTCTAGACCACTAGGCTCTAGCCAAGTCTCATTGGTCACCCACTGTGAGCTACCGTTCCACCAGTAGTTGTCACTGGTTCTGAGAATGGAGATCCGTACGGAATCCACACCAGAGACAGCGTCCCCAGAAACTCCGCTAATACTGTTTACGTCGCTCCAATTATTTGTGTTGTAGAACTCCCTCTCAATCAGAACTTCGGACGTGGGCAGACTTGAGTCGAAGGTGAAATAGCTAGTTGCTGGGGTAGTCTCCTGATTACCAGTCAGATCTGTTGACCTTATCTGTATAGTGTACTGGTGTCCATCTGTGAAAATGCTTGATCCAATTGGGAAGGTCCAGTTCTCCTGCCCCTCTGCCCTGAACCAATGATTCTCAAAAGTCCATTCCACGCCATTCCAAATGCTGCCACCACCCGTTTCATCTCCCAGACTAACATCAACCGTTCCAATGCCTGAGTATGCGTCATATGCAGTACCCTGAATGACTGTCTCAGAATCCCACACGATGGGTCCATAGAACAGTTCAGCAAGTTCGATAAATGACTCTGGCTCTGAATTATCGTAGGTGAACGAATCCTGACCGTATTCTGTCTGAATATTGCCAACCGCATCCGTTGACCTGGAAGTGATCACATAGTCATTCCCATCGATCAACTCTCCTGAAGGCAGATCAAATGACCAAGTGTCCGTACCTTGAGGAGTTAGCCAGGTAGCCTCGGTTCTCCAGCCATCGCCATTATAATAGTTACCATTAGAAGTATTCTGTATGGTGATCTCTACGGAAACCAGACCAGACTCATTGGTCCCATCAACTGCGGACCCCTGAATCTGGATGGATTGGTCCCAGAAGACCTGGTTGTAATAGTCACTCACCACAGCCACGGATGATGAAGGCGCCTGCGTATCTACCTTGATTCCGTTTGAGCTGACCGTTGCAGAGGTATTACCTGCCTTATCCAGTGCACGCACGTCAAAAGAATAGGTATTTCCATGAGTCAGGTCTAATCCATCTAATTTTTTTGTGCTCACATCACCAATTGCTGTCCAGGGATAGATCGATCCATCATTGACGGAGACCTCGTACCCTGCTATGCCGCTCACGTCATCTCCAAATGATTCCCAAGAACCAAACAAGCTAGTATCTGAACCGGTGAATGCCTCATCGCTTAGCTGCTGCAATTCAATTCCATCGTAGACCACACCAGTGTATGGTGGCGCAAGGTCAATGAGGATTCCGTCACCTGTCACTATCTGCGAAAGATTGCCGGCAACGTCTATGGCCCTAGCGCTAAGCGTATACTGAGTACCCTCTGACATGCTAAGGCTACCTAGTGTCCTGGATGTCTCAAGACCAGCATCGGTCCAGTCCACCACATCATTGATTGACTGGCTTCCTAGAGCATATTCGTAGCTGGCGATGCCTGATGCATCATCAGAACCGGACCATGAAACAAGCAACGAATCCGTAGAGTTTTGATAGTCAGCGTCTCCGCCTGATGAGGATGGAGTCTCTGGTACGTCATTATCCCAGGTTGCACCATGGATGGTGCCGTGATTCCCATTACCACTTAGATCTGTAAGGGTAGATCCATCTCCATCATTAAAATTCCAATAAGCTACTATATTTGATTCATTTCCTATCGGTGATGTAGTCATATAGGATTGGATTTCTGATT
>Ga0208277_1002270_pt1 | contig 10939 bp, 5 predicted proteins | sample ETNtaG_5_FD_185782 | JGI IMG/M metagenome (GOLD analysis project Ga0208277, IMG submission 185782) | Marine microbial and viral communities from oxygen minimum zone, Eastern Pacific Ocean - ETNP201406SV205 (SPAdes) (version 2) | ecosystem: Environmental > Aquatic > Marine > Oceanic ...
GTCGTAGCTTCTTCTTACGCCACTTCCATCGCTGATTACCAGTCTTCTTCCACGCTCTGGAACCTCGCTTCATGGTGAACAGTCCGCCGACCAACCTTTCGTATATGAGGACTTCCCAAAGGATGTGAAGGTACTATCAAGCTAAAAATCCGTTTTGATAATCTTCAACTGCCTGAATAATCTCAGCTCTAGTATTCATTACAAAAGGGCCATACCTAGCGATTGGTTCACCGATTTCAGGTCCTGCAAGAATTAAAAATTCGGAATCCTGAGAAGCAGCGATATTAACATTAGAGCCATTTGACAGGAGAGCAAGAGAACCATCAGAAACCGCCTTACCGGCAATGTCTATTTCACCCTTGAAAACATAAATCATTCCGTTCAAATCTAAGTCCAATGACTTGTCAAGATTCGAGTCTTTATTCATCTTGGCGTGAACATATGTTATTGGAATAACAGTATCTATTGAAGATTCGACGCCTAGACATTCACCAGCAACTACTCTAGCCCAAACTCCATCTTTCTCTGCAATTGGGGAGTCATCTGCAGTTAGATCTTGGTATCTAGGTTCCATCATTTTATCCTTAGCAGGAAGATTTACCCAAATCTGGAAGCCATGCATTAAACCTCCTTCGTCCATCATTTTCTTAGTAGGCATTTCAGAATGAATGATGCCTTTTCCAGCAGTCATCCATTGAACATCACCAGGAGTAAGTAGGCCTTTAGAGCCCTGACTATCTTCGTGTTCCATCTCTCCAGATAACAAGTATGTCACTGTTTCAAATCCGCGATGAGGGTGCCAGGGTGCCCCGACTGCTTCTCCAGGAGCATATTCTACTGGCCCCATTTCGTCAAGTAACAAGAAAGGACTCATCAAGGAACCCATTGCAGCGGGCCTTCGAACTTTGAAACCTCCACCTTCGGTTACGGTATGTGTAGGAACAATCGATTTGACTACTCTGTTTTCGGACATGCCGGTTCGACTATTCCAGTAGATATAGAGCATATAGTATCATGTTTGATATTACTACTTGCAGATAGAAAGGATGGCGGGCGTACGGGGATTTGAACCCCGGTATTCGGCTTAGAAGGCCAAGATGATATCCAAACTACATCATACGCCCATCACGGCGGGTGGGAATCACCTCTATCAGCCTTACAGTGGTCTAGCACATTTATGGCAGCGCATTGGTTTGCGAACAGTAGCGCGTTTCCACTCATATCCGCAGTGAGAACAGGTCCATGACTTAACTCTCGCCGAACCTAAGAATTCGTCTCGCATTTCCTGCAACATAGGAGAATCTGAAATTGCAACACCAGGAGCAATGCTGTCTACCGCATCATGAAGCTCTTTGGAATGGTTAAGAACCCCAGAAGCATGAACTAATTCATGTGCTAAAGTGTGCCTAAGCAATTCAGGCTCTTCCTTGAGTCTGGGATGTAGCCCAATTGTGATATTACCAGGGTCTAAAGAAAACTTTCGACGGCGAACTAATTCTGCGGGGCCTTCCTCGAATCTAGTCATACCTAAACGGTCGTCGCTGAGTTCTAACCAGATTAAAGAAATACGTTGCTGCAGCCATTTTGAGAAAATATTTTCCGGCACCTGAGGAAGAAGTTCGGCCAGTACTTCCTGCACGTCCATGTAGGTCCGAGGGGTGACCAATTGAGAAGCCTTATGATGCAAGCACAGGTGGGCAGGCTGCCTTAGGCAAAGCGTTGGGCGCTTAGATCAGTTGGAAGATCGCTTGAGTGGCACTCAAGAGGCCGGGGGTTCAAATCCCCCAGCGTCCATTTAACATTCAAATTATGTAGAAGACGAGATTGAAGAAATCGAAGTCGAAAAGGATGAAACCATGAGTTTGCTACAAAGACTTGGGAATTAATTCAACAGCATTCGCATTTCTTCTACAGACCTTAATTCTGTAAGATAAATCTGCTCAACGCTATCGTATAATTCCATGTCTTCAATTTCATCAAGCATTTTCATTAGTTCGCCATAGGCTTCAGCTGCCTTGATTTCAGTATCCAACGCACTTTGAAGCATCACACGATAATCTTCAGTATGTGCAATAGGATTAGGATCTCTTTCTGTCACACAAATACCGCCGTGTTTGACAATTGCATTCCTAATTGTTGCTGCATGGACCATGGACTCGGTGGCCTCTCTCTGGAAAAGTGGCTCCAATTGTAGGCGGTACATTCCTTTGACATAAGCAGCGTAATGCGCATACATGTTTATTGCACGCAATTCTAATCCAAGGGCTTGATTCATTTTTTCTACCAATGCAGACATAATATCACCATTTAGGCTAGACGAAATAAAATTGTTTACTCCTTCTATGTAATTGGAGAAAGGAAACGAATACTAAAAGCCTTGCATGTTTCCAAATCGTCGTAATTTGACGGTTCGTAAACAGATTTGCCCTCCACATTTGGTATGAAAAAACAATTGCTGTGACAAATGATATATCCCTGAGCAATTGAAAATCAATTGAGGGGGAGGATGTTTTGTGGCTAGATAGCAAATACCTCAAAGCCATAGCGGCAATTATTGTAATCTCCTTACCATCATTGGTAATCACTGGAGATTACATCATCTCAGATTCACCAGCACCTACTGATAAAGACGCTGTTGAGCCAAATCCATATCCAGACCAACCACTCTCCGAGGGTCTGCTATTTGTGGTAATAGATGGAGGAAGAAGGGCCGAAATGAGTGACCCTGACATCATGCCTAATCTGAATCGTCGAGTTGCAGATGGGGCTTACCTAGAAGTCGAAACAAACCCAATGACGATGACTGCAATTTGTGTTAAAGAAATTGCAACAGGTGTTCCTTCAAGACCAAATGAAGCACTACAGAATTTCCATCCAACTCACCCCGGAACGCCTGATGGCTGGAATCTAGCAAGTACTCATGATGCAGATGGGGATGGAGAATATGATCACACTGTTGGAATTTTAGGCGACTATGTGTGGAGAGACCTTTACCCAGATAGGGAATTGATTCCGTTCGCAAAACACCGATATGGGCATGCAGATTACTACCAAGGTGATGAAGAAGCATTCGTCACTTTGAAGAAATGGGTAGACGGTGAAGCACCTACAGGATATGATGATGCCCGGAATATCATTATCGCTCATCTTTCAGGCACAGATAGCGTTGGCCACAGATGGGGTGTTGGACCCGAATATGTAGACAAACTCAGAACGATTGATTCTGATTTGGAATTTATCTTCAATTCTCTACCAACTAATTGGACTGTCGTAGTCACATCCGATCACGGACTAACAGACTCCGGCCAACATGGCTCTCCTGAGCAAATTATTCGAGACACTGCAGCATTTATGTGGGGCCCTGGAATAAAGAAAGGTGTCGTAGTCGAAGGAGTAGTTCAGAGAGATTTAGCTACAATTCCCTCGATGTTATTTTCCCTACCATTCCCTCATGCATTACATGGCAAGATACCACTGGATGCCTTCGACATAAATGAAGACAGAAAAGCAGTATATGAACAATGGAACTGGGATGCAGCGGTTGCTAGAAACTCTTGGATGGAAGATAATGGCCACAGCTATGTCGAAGGATTAAGTGAAGATGTCATCGAATGGGATGAACTTCCGGGAGATGGAATCGGAATCAGAGACATCGATATTTTATTGACTGCAATGGCAGTAATAGCGATTGGTTTAGCATTATATAGAATCTTGAAAGATGAAAATAAAAACCCTAAAATGCTAATCTTGGATTTGGTGACTGTGCAATTGTTGTTCGTTTCATCAGCATTACTGGCATACAATCGTGAAAATGTCACAGGGGTTTACTACACATTGGGGTTATTCATACCACTAGCTCTTTTCGCAATTAGTTTCTACACTGCTAAATCAAAAGAGATCAATGAGGACCATTTCAAGAAACTTGGTTACCTCTATGTAATTCTAGCACTAAGCCTAGTATTCTATCAATACAAATTGGCATTACTTGCATTGGGATTACTAGCAATTGCTTACTACATTACAAAATCTGATCATTTAGATGAAAAACGAAGGAACGCTTCCCAAACTTGTGTAGCAACAATGATGGCATTCATGCTGATATATGTTGAAACTAGGTTCACAATTTTGTCTTTAGGAATTCTGATGCTATTCCTTCTTGACAAGAAGACATACCAAAAGGACCCAGATAAGAAACGGACAAAGAAATTGATTCTTTACCCCCTACTATTGGTATTATTCGGAACAGTATTCTTTTCCGACTACCGAATTTATGGTTTCGCAGTAAACCGAAAGATGATTTTCTGGACACTGTCTTACGAGCCAGAATTAGTATTGTTTTCATCAGTAATTGCGTTTGCATTCACGCTATTGTATTCCCGTAGAAACGAGGATGTTCCTTTCATCTATGGACTGCCAATCGCTGCGGTCATGGCAACGATCCCTGTACTGATTAGTCAAAGTAGTAACACCATCGATTGGATTATGCTATCAACGCTATGTGTTGGGGCTGCAATGTCACTGTACAATTATTTCGTCAACAAGGAACTAGGAATTATCATTTTCCAATATTGCGCATTCGCTTGGCTAATCATGAGTTGGGGCGCATGGGCAGGAGCGGCCAGCATGCTATTCTTCGGTGCTACCGAATCTATACTCGACAAGGAATGGAATTTCCTGAAATCTGACAACAGTGATGCATATTCTGAATTGAGTCGGTTGACAATACTAACGATTCTTCCGATTGGAATGTGGTTTGCATGGTGGGCCACTATGGGGCAAACTGACGGATTAGTTCACACTAGAGACATAGACCCAGGTAACCTAATACTTCGAGGAGGATACATTGGAGATAGGATTTCCCCTAGCAATGAGTGGGTTGGTTTCATGGGAGCAGGTCCAGTAATCTTGGTAGGAATACTATTCTGGAACCTTTTCCGAATGAACAAATGGCCGATACATTTCGCATTCATGGCACTATTAGTTAGAGCGGCGTTCTTGTCTATGCAGTTGTCCATAACTCCAGATTTCCCTAGAATCTTATTCAAGATATCTTGGGATTTATTCTTCTGCTTACTGATCGCTGGTACGATATTATTCTACATGCTCTATGACAAATGGTTTGTCCAAAATGTCCCTGAGCAAAGCAGCGGAATGTGAGTACGATGGAAGATTCTCGCCTTCAGAAGATACTAGATAGTAATGTATTCAAGTCATTCCTTTTGTTCGCTATTTTTCGTGCATTTTATGGGGCAGGAATACTCATTGTAACTTGGTTCCTAGCAACAGAATCAGAAGGCCCATGGTGGCTATCTATCATCTTCTTAGCATGTTCAATGGTGTTCTCTAGAATCTTGTTCAAGTGGATTAAGAGCAAAGGCATTGGTGGAAAAAATACCGAATAACGCGAATCGATACATCTCACCAATGTAGCACTAACATATATCAATATGCAAAATGTCGGAATAACATGCCGAATTCTTCTAAAATGGGGGTTGCATTATTTCTGTCATTGCTGATGATAGGATTGGCACAGACATCTTACGTCACAGTTGATGAAGAGATAATCGATGTAATTTCAGACTCGGATGAGACTATATCCAAGTCATCACCACTGAATCTCAGTTCGGGATACAATCCAAAAACATTCGTAGATGATGCAATATTCTTCGACAGCGTAAGGGCAGAATCTGTATCGGTTGGCTTCAGAAGTTCATGTATTGTCTATGATGACCAATCTTTGACATGCACTGGCTACAACTTTCAAGGGCTATTGGGAGTAGGTTATGACACACCAAGCCCTCATCTCGAGAAAGAGCATATCAAAATCAATTTCCCAGAACCTGTGAAGATATCGCAAGTTGAAGTTGGTTATGATTCAACATGTGCCATAGATACTGATGGTGGATTGTGGTGCTGGGGATACAACAATCATGGCAAATCAGGAACCGGGTCTCCTGAGAACTATATTATGTCGCCTGAAAGAGTTTTGATTGACGAAAATGATTCGGTTAGCGAAGTTGCTGTAGGCAACAATCACAAGTGTGCATTGACTGACTCCAAGAAAATATATTGTTGGGGAAATAACAACTATGGGCAATCTTTGCTACCTCACTCAGGTTCAGTAAATATACCGACAGAAGTAAATTTGGATTCAGGAATTGTTCCTGTAAGTATTAGTGGAAAGCAAGAGCATACTTGCATCCTAAATCAAAATGGAGCAGTTTATTGCTGGGGCTACAATCATTATGGCCAATTAGGAGATGGTACTACTACCAACAGAAATGAGATGGTACAGTCGATATTGCCGTCATCTGATCCTGCAGTGTATCTAGTAGCAGGATACATGCACACCTGTGCTTTACATGAGAGCGGTGAAATGCGTTGTTGGGGAAGGAATAACATGGGCCAATTAGGTGTCAAGTCATTTACACCAAATTTATACAAATATCCAACAAAGGTACTAGATTTGCCATTGGATCCAATAAGTTTTGATTTGGGGTATGAATATACATGTGCTTTACTAAAAACTCAGACTAGTATTTGTTGGGGACAAAATACGTACGGGCAATTAGGTGATGCGTCTACTACTGGATTCAACACAAATTCGTATAACGGAAATCACAAGCAAGTCTTGACAAATTATAATTCACAAATTTACGAAAATAGTCTAGGTTTAACTGTCGGGTATTATACTGCATGTAGTATATTTGATACTGGGAGAGTCGCATGTTGGGGTAATGGTGGCAACGGCCAGATTGGAGATGGGTCAACCTCAACTCGTACTTACCCATATTACAATCGAGTAACTGTTGGAGAAGAAACATCTGACTTACTATTCCCAGTTTCAAAAGAGTTGAGAATTTCTCCTTTTGTTGACGGAATTAATTACTCTGTTTCTGTAACTCCAAGCCTACCCTATGGTTTCGTGCTAGAATCTGAAACCGGTGCAATTTTCCATGATGGAGCTGGGTCACTGAACACAAGTTTCCACAACCTAACATTTACTGCTGGAGAAGATGAGGTAGTGATACCTGTATCAATTACTGTCAAAGAATCTCTTCCTTATCCGTCTCGAATACGCTCACACCTGGGTGGTTTATCTTTGTTGGATGATGATTCAACCGGCGGAGTCATGTCCATTTCTTCGACTAAAGACCATGTGTGTATCAATCAGGAATCTGGAGAACTCCATTGCTGGGGTGATGGCCTTGGAGGTAAATTAGCAACTAATGCAGATACCGACCAATCAACTCCTCAGTCAACCCATACATCTGTTTCGTACAATGTATTGCGAGACATATATTATGTTGCTTCTGCAACAGAACACAACTGTGCTTTGACTAATTCGGGAGAGGTTTATTGTTGGGGAGAAGCAGATGATAGCAGATTAGGCCATTCCTCTACTACTGACTCTAAGGTTCCTGTTCTCGCACCTTTCCCTAATCACCGTAGCGTGGAGATGATTGCCACTCATGAATCTCACAATTGTGCGATAACTGACGATGGTTCTGTATATTGCTGGGGTAATAATACAGATGGCCAAATAGGATTAGGATTCAAAACAAACAGCCAAGGATATCCAACAAAAACTAACCTGCCGTATGGAAGTATGGCAGTCGCGATATCTGTGGGAGATAGTTTCAGTTGTGCTGTTCTGTCTAATGGTAGCGTGACCTGCTGGGGTGGAAATGACCTTGGACAATTAGGTGATGGTACTAACACAAACTCTACTGCGCCTGTCTCAATTGTTCAATTAAGTCAAGATGCAGTAACGGTAAGTTCCGGCCAATCGCATTCTTGCGCCATTTTACTAGATGGTAAAGTTGCATGTTGGGGTAACAACGATTACGGCCAGTTAGGAGATGGCACACTTATCGACAAGAATTCCCCCGTTATTGCACAGTTACCTCCATCAAAATCTGCGGTTATGATTGACGTAGGTATTTCTCACACTTGTGCGGTTATGAATGATGGATCACTATACTGCTGGGGATTAAATGCTAATCATCAATTGGCAGATGGCACAAACGCATTCAAGAGTGTTCCAATCCAATCCTCATTACCTAATGGAGTTTCAGCTACACTTGTTACCACAGGTGAAGGACATACTTGCATCTTAACAAATGAGTCAACAATCTACTGTATTGGTGCAAATTCAGAAGGCCAACTTGGTGACTCTACTACTGTATCGCGTACTACATTCACCGAGACAAAATGGAATCAAAACAACTCAATTTCTAGTTTGTATTACACCTTAGGCTACGCAACAGAGAACAAGCTTTCATTCACAGGGTGGGGAGATGAATACAACGTAACCTCGACTCTACTACCTGCTGGATTAACTCTTGATAGTGAAGAAGGTACTTTGACGTACAATGGAATGAGTACATTTAGTGATACAATAACGATTTTTGTAACTGATGGTAATGTGAACTTTTCAAAGGATATTTCGATAGAAGTATTCGAGCACAACCAAATAGAAGGCCGAATCGATTCTTATTCTTATGATTCAGGATTCGGAACATTCTCGCAGAACCCGATTTCTGTGCGCTCAGGCCACTATCATGGATGTTTGATTGATTATGACCATAAAATCAAATGTTGGGGAATTAATAATTATGGACAAAATGGATATGGCTCAACTACATCTTACAATACCTATCCTATGAACGTAGATCATAACTACATGACTGAAAGCAAAGATATGGATGTAGGAGTCTATCAGGTTTGTTCAATCGATAATGAAAGTCAATTGTGGTGCTGGGGATATAATGGCTATGGACAATTAGGTGTTGGTGATGCCACTATGAGAACTTCTCCAAGTCAGGTAGAAGAAATTTCAAATGTACTACAAGTTAGTGTTGGGCACTATTTGGCATGTGCTTTGGATAGTTCTTGGGATGTTTACTGCTGGGGTCAAAATAACATGGGACAAGCAGGAGAATCTTCCTTTTCTAGCCAACCAAGACCAAATTTGATATCAGGTTTAGGAGATTCCAGGCCGACTATGGTATCTGCTGGAAATACTTTCGCCTGTGCTTTGATAGAAAACGGTTCTGTGGCTTGTTGGGGTAGCAATGCAGCTGGACAGTTCGGAAATGGTATGACAGGTGGTTCATCGGAACAAATACATTGGCTCAATTTACCACAAGGTGTCAAAGCATCATCAATTTCTGTAGGAAACAGTCATGCTTGTGCAATCATGGATGATTTCAGCCTATACTGCTGGGGGAACAATAACCACGGTCAAGTTGGGGTTGGAAATACTACAGATATTCTCACTCCGACTCAAATTCTAGATTCATCTTACGAAGTTGTTGGAGTTACCACTGGAAGCATCAACACATGCTCATGGCTTAGAAATGGTTCGGGATTATGTTGGGGATACAATCAATATGGACAATTAGGAAATGGCAATGGAACACAAATGGATGAACCGGCTTGGGTAAGACCTCACTCTGTTAATACAGACATGAAGATAATTACTATGCATCTTACTCTCTACAATACCTGTGCAATGTATGACAATGGTGCGATTAGTTGTTGGGGTCAAGGACAGTCATACTATGGCAATGGAGATGGTGGGGCTGGCAATCCGAACTATCCACAGTCATTCGTATACAATCAGTACACTGGACAACGATATGATGGATCAGGAAGCGTAGTTTCAAATTTGAATTACCTAGAAGGCTACCCTAGAGAAGAGAAGTTGCAAAACATAGGCTGGAACTCCAATAGTTCTGTATCTGGAGTTATGCCAAATGGCCTCTCTTACAATTCGACTACCGAAATATTGTCTTATGACGGTTCAGCCTTAACCCCTGGAAACTTCAGTATCCAGATAACTGATGATTTCGGTTCAAGAAATTTGCAAGTCTCTTACTCATCAGTTCATACCAATTCTAAAGAAGGAAGAATTGATTCTGCGTGGTTAGGGAATGCAAGTTTCAATTCTGTCTACAACAAAGACTATCAGCAAATAGTAAGCATAGATAACTCAGAATCCCACACCTGTATATTAGAGATAGATGGTGATGTATTGTGTTGGGGTCTAGGTAATGTATACCAGTTAGGAAATGGGGGTACGACAAGCTACAATTATCCTTATGAAACAAATGTTGATAATTACTATACGAATCTAAACTTCTCTTCAATTTCAATAGGAGATGGACACACATGTGCGCTTGATTCAGATTCTGAACTTCTATGTTGGGGGCAAGGTAACTATTACAGATTGGGAGATAACTCTGCATCTGGAACCCGAACTTATCCTTACAAATACACAGGAGATTCTGAAGTCTATGGTAAGGAATTAGCAATGGTCTCTTCAGGTGGAGAGCACACCTGTGCAATCAGAGCGGACGCAACTACATGGTGTTGGGGATTTGGAAATTATGGCCAAACCGGTGATGGAAGTGTCAACTCTGGAACTCAACCCAAACAGGTTCAACTCCCTAACAACTTGTCAGCAACTAGCCTAAGTCTTGGTTATTCCAGTACTTGTGCAATTGTTGATACTGGTGACATATATTGCTGGGGTCGTAATCACGTTGGTCAGTTAGGTATCGGAAATACTACTGATCAATCACTACCACTCAAAGTATTGTTACCAAGTGGTAGAACTGCATTAGCATTGGAGTCTGGAGATTACCATGCCTGTGCTATTTTAGACGACTATTCAGTGAAATGCTGGGGACAAAATTCCAACGGACAGATTGGAGATGGAACTACAGATGATAGAACCTCACCAGCTTCAGTAATTCTTTCAGGAGTAAATGACCCAATTCAATTATCTGCTGGACAATCAAGTACCTGTGCAGTGTTTGATAATGGAAGAATCAAATGCTGGGGTCTGAACTCTAATGGTGAACTTGGTATTGGCAATCAAAATCAACAAAACTCGCCTCAAGACCTTAACTCGATTTCTCATCTTCACGCT
>Ga0208277_1002271_pt1 | contig 10939 bp, 3 predicted proteins | sample ETNtaG_5_FD_185782 | JGI IMG/M metagenome (GOLD analysis project Ga0208277, IMG submission 185782) | Marine microbial and viral communities from oxygen minimum zone, Eastern Pacific Ocean - ETNP201406SV205 (SPAdes) (version 2) | ecosystem: Environmental > Aquatic > Marine > Oceanic ...
CGTTCCCCCGCTTGAAACAACCGCAAACGAACGCGCGCGCGTGGACGCACGCGTGAGGCACGGCGCCGCGAACGAAAAAATCTTCTTTTCCGCTCGCGACTTTACCGCGCTCACCCGCCGCCCCCCGGGCGAGCCCGAGGACTCGGTCGATACCCTCGAGACTCCGACCCACCCATCAGTGGATTCCACTCCGGACGTCCCGAGCTCGATCCGGTCCCACCCCCCAATCTCTGACCTCTCCCTCGCGCGCCGACGCCCAATCGCGCCGCCTTGGCGTCGATCTCCGCCAGTCTTTTCGCCACCGCCGCCTCGTCGCGTTCGTCTCGATTCAATAGACGCGACGATACCGACGCCTCTCGAAGCGCCTCCTCGCGCCGTTCCAGCGCGCGCGCGCGCGCGTCTCTGTACCTATCGTTTGCGCCCATCGGCGACGCGTCGTCGCGCGCGCGCGTCGTCGTCGTCGTCATCATCCGCGCCACCACCGCGCCCACCGCGCACGTCACGAAAACCACCACCAAGGTTCGCGTCGACGCGCCCAGCGCGTCCGCGACGCGCTCGATCGCGCGCTCGATGACGCTCGTCGTCGTCAGAGCCGCCGCGTCCGTCTCCGTCGCCGTCTCCATCGCCGTCTCCGTCGTCCACGCGCGTCGCCACGTGGCGATTTCAAAGAATCGCCCCTCACTCTTTGACCGGTGCCGCCCCGTCGTGGACGCGCGTCGTCGTCTCGGCGGGGCGCGAATGACGAACGACGTCATGCCGCGTCTTTTCTCCGCGGCGTTCGTCGTCCTCGTCCTCGCGTCGGTCGCGAGACGGCCGCGAGCGTGCGCGCGGAGACTGGTGACCGGGGCGCGATTGACGATTCGGTTGGCGCGCTATTCCACCGTCTCCTGGGTCTTCAAGCTCGCGGGATTGACCGTGTACTCCATCGTGTTGTCACCGGCCTTCTTACGCGTCGCGTGGACGTACGCGACGGATGAAAACGTGACGCGAGGGGTGTGTTACGGCGGGTGCGGACGAAACTTTTTAGATTTATACTTTCCGCCGGGCGCGAGCGCGGCGAGGCGGGAGCGCCGACGACGCGTCACCGCGGATGCCGGGGAGAAGGATGGCGCTCGGGGTGCGAGGTCGAGCGATGAGGCGTCGACGAGCGGCGTGAAAAAGGACGGTGAGGGAAAGGACGCCGCCGCCGCCGCCGACGACGACGACGAGAGACGACCGGTGGTGATTTTCGTCACCGGCGGCATGTGGATCATCGGATACAAGGCGTGGGGCGCGCTCTTGGCGCAACGTTTGGCGAGACGAGGCGTCATCGTGGCGTCGTTAGATTATAGAAATTTTCCGCAAGGTACCGTGGGGGACATGATCGCGGACGTCGGGAAGGGCGTGGGATGGGTGCTCGAGCGGTTGGACGCGCTGGGCGGCGATACTCGACGGGTCGTCGTCGTGGGTCAATCCGCGGGCGCACACATCGCGGCGACGTGTTTGCTTCGACAGATTGAGTGGGTGACGAGAGCGGATCGACTCGAGCGAGCGGTGCCAAACGCGTGGTCGCCTGCCGCCATTTCGAGATTTATCGGAATATCCGGCGTGTACGCGCCGGACGACGCCGCGCTCATCGAGCACTTCCATCGTCAGGGCCTGTACAAGAACGTCTTTTGGTCCATCATGGAGGCTGGTTTCACCGGCGCGCGCGCCGCCGAGGCCCTCCCTCGCGCGTCGCCCGTGTCCATCACGCGCGAACGCGACGTGCGACGAAACGTGCGCATCGTTCCGCCCGTCATGCTCTGTCACGGCGACGCCGACACATCGGCGCCTCCGGAACAATCGAAAATGTTTGCACACGCGTTGCGTTCCATCGGCATCTCCGTCGACGAGCGCTACTACCCGAACAAGACGCACACCGATCCCTTCGTCACCGATCCCATCCTCGGTCGCGACGTCCTCCTCGACGACATCACCGATTCCATCTTCGGTCGAAAGCTCCCCTCCTTCGTCGACGAGCGTCCGCTCGTTCCGAAACTCTTCGTCGACATCGCTCGTAAATTCGTTCCTTTTTAACTTTAACGCGACGGACGACTTTTCACGCGTGCGCGCGCTTTTCCCCTCTCGTTCGCGCGACTCGACATGTTTCGACCGACCGCTCGAGACGGCGTCGCGTGGTACACACTTCACGGCGCGATGGGGGCGCGCGCGCGTGGTTCGAGATCCGCCGATGACGACGGGGACGACGACGACGACGACGGTCGCGCGATCGGTCGCGACGATGCGGACGAGGACGCGTTCCCGCGAGGCGGGGACGAGGACGATGCGTTTCCTCGCGGCGGCGGCGGCGGCGCGGGGAACGATGATGACGAGGCGAACGCGAGGGATGGTGGATGGAAAAAGCGTCGAGGAGGCGGGTCGAGGGGTGGTGACGATGATGATGACGATGATGATCCGTTCGCGGCGATCGCGCGCGCGGCCAGGGGGGCGAGCACGCGCGCATCGGTCGGAGGGGCGAAATTTGTCGAGACGCTCAAGTACAAGGCGTTGCGACCGGGGGCGAAAATTCTGGGCGTCGTCTCCGAGGTAACGCCTCGAGGGTTGGTGATGAGTCTTCCAGATGGATTGCGCGGCACGGTGGCGCGCGGTGAGGTGAGCGATGCGCTCGGAAGACGGTCCGAGTCGGAGTCGGAGTCGGAGTCTTCGGACGACGACGAGTACGGCGGCGAGGACGAGGACGAGGACGATTCCGTGAGCATAGAGTCGCTCTACGCGCCCGGTGAAGTGCTCAGATGCGCGGTGCTGAGCTTGGAGAAGGGTAAGACGGGTGGTAAGCGCATCGAATTGTCTCTGCGCTTGGAGCGCGTGTGCGCGGGCATTCGCGCGGATAGTCTCACCGAGGGAGCGGTCGCGCCCGCGGTCGTGCAGAGCGTCGAAGATCATGGGTACATCTTGAGCTTTGGCATAGAGGGCACGAGCGGATTCTTGCCGAAGAAGAACGTCGCGAGCGACGTCAACGTGCGCAAAGGGAAAATTCTCGACGTCGTCATCGCGTCGGCGCCCAAAGGTAACAAGGGATACTTCACCGTCACGAGCGACAAGAAACGAATCTCGAGCACGGTGGCGCACGAAACGTCGGCGATGAACGTCTCCACGCTGCTTCCGGGAATGCTTGTGAATTCGAGGGTGAAACAAATCCTCTCGGACGGGTTGTCGGTGTCCTTTATGACGTACTTTTCCGGAACGGTGGACTGCTTTCACGTCAACGCCCCGAAAGGCGTGTCCTCGACGTTTAAAGTCGGACAACGCATGCGCGCACGAATCATCTTCGTCGATTCCGCCGCAAAGCGCATCTGCTTGACGCTTTTACCTCATCTTCTCGAGCATTCGGCTGTGAATTTGCCCAAGCTTGGCAAGACGTTTCAGACGGCGAAAATCGAAAGAGTGGACGCGGGACAAGGGGTGTCGCTCAACGTCCCGGACGATGAGCGCAGCGTCGTGGGTTACGCGCACGTCTCGCAACTGTCAGACGAGCGCGTGGACAAGGTGGAGAAAAAGTTCAAGGTTGGACGAAGCGTAAACGTGCGCGTCATCGGTCATCGTCTGTTGGACGGCATAGTGAGCGTGAGTCTCAAATCCTCCGTCATGGCGCAACCCTTCTTTTCTCTCGATGAACTCACTCCAGGCATGCTCGTCAACGGTGAAGTGGTCGCCGTCGAGCACTACGGCGCCATCGTCAAGCTCGCCGAGGGCATCAAGGCGCTCTGTCCTCCCTTGCACGTCTCCGACATTGTCGGTCGAACGACGTCGTCCAAGGTGGTTCCCGGGGCAAAATTAAAGTTTAGGGTGCTCAACGTCGACAGAAATAGCCGTCGAGCGACGGTGTCTCACAAGCGAACGCTCATCAAGTCTGACCTCGCTGTCATCTCCACCATCGAAGACGCCATTCCGGGATCGGTGACTCACGGCGTGGTGACGGGCGTCAACGAATACGGCGTCTTTGTCTCGTTGTACGGAGATTTGAAAGGATTGGCCGGGACGAGCGATTTAGGTTTACTCAGAGATCAAAAGCCGACGGATGCGTTCGGCGTTGGTCAGGTTGTTCGCGTGACTGTGGTGTCCGTGGACGGAACCGGTCGATTACGACTGTCGCTCGCGTCCGACGCCCTCGACGGCGCCGGCGCGTCGGTGGCCGTCACGGCTTCGGCTTCGGACGTGATTCCGGGCACGATCGTGGAAAAAGCGGTCGTCATGCACGTCGTCGCGCACTCGGGCAACGTCGAGGTGGTGTTTAAGACTGAAAAGGGCAACGCTCCCGGAGTCGTGTCTCTCGCGCACTTGTCGGATCATCCGTTGACGGCGCAAGGTTTGAGCGCCGTGCTCAATCCCGGAGACGAGATCGGTCCGCTCGTGGTTCTCGAGAGTAAACCAACTCGAGCCGTCATGTCGCGCAAAATCTCTCTCGTCGAGAGCGCGCGACAGTCAAAGATTCCTTCGACTGCGGAATCGGCCACGCCGGGATCTGTGTTCCCGGGATACGTGGCGTCGGCCAACTCCGCCGGCATCTTTGTTCGATTCCTGGATAGGCTCACCGGTCTGGCGCCGCCTTCGCAACTGACGGATGGCGCCACCGTCGACATACACGAAGCATACCCGGTCGGCAAGACGGTGAACGCGTTGGTGCTTTCCGTGGACACGTCAACTCCGACGCCTCGATTATCGCTCTCTCTCAAGTTGTCCGCGACGTCGTCCCCGCTGAGCGACGCGCCGCTCATTCGGTCGTTTTTCAGCGACTTGGACTTCTTAGACGAGCGAGACGTGGGCACCGAAGGCGTCGGTATCTGCCCAAAGACTGCTGGAAAGCTCAAACCTGGTTCTTGGTTGGACGTTTCCGTCAACGAGACCAAAGACTACGGAGTGCTCGTGGACATTCCATTTGACTCAAACGTCGTCGGTCTCGTCACGCCTCATCAGCTCCCTGAGGACGCGAACGTCGAATCTGGCGCTCAGGTGAGTGGATATGTCTTAGACGTGAGCAGAAGAGAGGGCGTCGTCGACTTCGGCATGCGTTCGGGTTTAGACGCGTTCAAGCGAAACAAGACGTCTTCGGCGAAAAGCCTGAAAAAGCTCAAGGTTGGCGATCGCCTCGACGCGGACGTCGAGCTCATCAAGGCTGAGTATGTCGCCTTGTCCCTTCCGGAGCATCACGGTCTGATTGGTTTCGCGCCCGTGCATCACTTTAATTTGTCCTACGAGGACCCGTCCGAGCGTTTCAAGCCCACGCAGCGCGTCAAGGCTGTCGTCGCGCAACTTCCCGCCGGGGACGCCGGAAGGCTTTTGTTGACGGTGCCGGTGACGTCCACCAAATCCGGCGGACGAATAGCGGCCGGTACGGTGGTGAACGGCGTCGTTTCAGAGGTGCAACCTCTTCAAGCGTTGATCGCGCTTCCGAATAACGCCCGCGGTCGTCTTTACATCAGCGAGTTTAGTCCCGACGAAGACGCTCCACTCGAATCCGTATCCGTGGGTTCAAAGGTTGAAGCTACCGTGCTCAGTCTGGCGGGCGATCGCGGAGGATTATTAGACTTGTCCATGCGTCGACGAGAGGCGTTCAGTCTCGATCAAGTGTCGGTCGGGGACGAGATCGACGCGTACGTCGTCGCCGTCGCGCACGACGGATTAAAAGTCACCGTCGCCCCGGGAATCACGACTTTTATCCCGACGATTGAGACGTCGAGCGAGGCGGCGGAACTCGAGCGAGCGCTCAACTCTCGGTTCTCCGTCGGCGTGCGCGTGCGTGCGTCGGTCGTCGGCGTCAAGACGAGCAAGAAGCGCATCGATTTAAGTCTTCGCACGGATGACGGCGCCGGCTCGTCTCGCGTGTGCGTCGGCGCCAAGGTGCAAGGCATCGTCACTCGAGTCGCCAAAAACGTCGGTTTGATGGTGCAGCTCGGATCTCACTCCGTCGGTCGCGTGCACTTGACGGACATGGCGGATGAATTGAGAGACGATCCGTGTTCGTCGTATGACGTCGGCCAAGCGATTCAAGTGCGCATCTTACACGTGTCGTCGAATGGAGAGGTTGATTTGTCTCTGCGCGAGTCTCGACTCGGTAACAAGCGCAAAAAAGCGATGGACCCCGAGATTGAAGACATCGCGACGCTCGTCCCGGGTGAACGCGTCAAGGGATACGTCAAGTCGACGTCGAAGAAGGGATGTTTTGTCTCTCTTTCGCGTCGCGTGGACGCCATGTGCAAGCTCTCAAATCTCGCGGATGGTTTTGTCGCCGACCCGGCTGGCGAGTTTCCGCCCGGAAAGTTGGTCGAAGGCCGAATCGTGAGCGCGGACGTCGCGAAGGGACGGGTTGAAATTTCATTCCGTGAAAACGACGCCACGCAGGGTAATGCGGACGTTTCCGGAGTGAGCGAAGGAGACGTCGTGATGGGCACCGTTCGCCGGGTTCAACCTTACGGCGTCTTCATAGGTCTCGACGGAACGAGACTTTCGGGTCTCTGTCACATCTCGATGTTCGCGGATGCGCGCATCTCCGGCGACTTGGCAGCGCACGTGCAACCGGGAGAGAGAGTTCGTATTAAGGTGCTCAAGGTGGACGAATCGACGAACAAAATTTCTCTCGGCGTCAAAGCGTCTCTTTTCGATGACGACGATGAAGATGCCGCCGTCGATGATGACGCCATGGATGTGGTGAAGGAAAGAGATGACCCTCTCATGAACGACGACGACGATGACGACGATGAGGACGATGAGGACGATGCCGACGATGACGATGATGACGACGATGACGACGATGATGAGGAGGAAGAGGAAAACGGTGAAGATAGTGGAGAAGAATCAGAATCGTCTGGGGACATGGATGTCGACGACGACGAAGACGACGACGATGACGACGATGACGATAATTCGTCTGACTCCGAAGGAGTGGACTCCGATGAAGAACCAATCGGAAAAGACTTGGACTTTGATTGGGACGCTGAAAAGCAAAGTTCTGAAGTGAAGAATGCGCAAGACGATGCGGATGCGGGGGAGGATGGAAAGCCGTTGTCAAAGCGAGAAAAGAAACGTCTCAAGGAGGCACGGGAGCTCGAAATTCTTCGCAAAGAGCAAGCGCTCAAGGATGAAGATCAAGTGCCTGAGTCTGCAATGGAGTTTGAAAAACTTCTCGTCGCCTCACCGCGATCATCGTTCCTTTGGGTCAGCTACATGGCGTTTCACGTGAGTTGCGGCGCGTTTGATGATGCGAGACAAGTCGCTGAGAGAGCGGTCGGCGCCATCCCCGCGGCTGAGGAAGATGAGCGCATGAACATCTGGACTGCATATCTCAATCTCGAGAACAAGTACGGTAAGCCGACGCCCGAAGAAGCGGTTAAAAAGCTCTTTTCGCGTGCGGTGCAGATTGCCGACGCCAAGCACATGCACCTCACCCTCATCTCGATGTACGAGAGAAACGACCAGCAAAAACTACTCGACGAGAGTTTAAAGAAGGCGGTGAAGAAATTCTCTTATTCTTCCAAGGTTTGGTTGGCTTACATTCGCGTCGCCGTGTTGAAGGGTGACTCTGAATTGACTCGTAAACTTTTGGACAGAGCCACGCAATCCCTTCCAAAGCATAAGCACATCAAAGTGATGGTGCGAACCGCGCTGATCGAAATGAAAGAGGGCGGCAGCGCAGGTGCGGAGCGCGCGAGGACGATGTTTGAGGGAATACTCCGCAATTACCCGCGGCGAACCGACATCTGGTCAGTATACATCGATCAAGAAATCAAACAAGGCGATACACAACGCATTCGGGCTCTGTTCGAGAGGGCGACGCATCTCGATCTCAATGCAAGGAGCATGAAGTTTCTCTTCAAACGCTTTTTGGAATTCGAGCGATCCGAAGGAGACGATGAACGTATTAAACACGTGAAGCAACGCGCGATGGAGTACGTGTCCAACAAATTCGGCTCGAACGACTAGACATCTAGAATTTAATAACATCGGGCTATTCGAGTTGCTTTGTCCAATCCACCGGGTCGTACAGTTTTAAAAAGGCGTCCATTTCTTCGCGTAACAAAGCAGGTGCCAGGGCTCGCTGTCTCGCGTCGGTCAAGTGTTCCGGCAAGTCCAACAAACCAATCAGAATATTTCGACCAAAGTTGGACTTCCACTTTGTCTCGTCGTCGATGACGTGCACGAATCCACCTCTCATGTTGAATTCGACGTGAAAGTATGGAAAGTTTTCGGGTATCGTGCCTCGCAAACCCTTCGGTGGTGCAGTCGAGAGACACTTTTTCGCGTCGTGCGTGCTCCATTCGCTCTCCGCCTCATCGATCGCCTTTTTAAAATACATCGGCGCGTTCACGGCGACTTCTTGAGGGATGGGGATGCATTCGACGATTCCATGACGACCACCGTGACCGAATTTCATGGCTGTCTCGATGAAACAACAGTCCTTACCTTGCTGCGCGAACATGCGCACGAGACACTTTTTGAAATTTCGCATCTCTTCCCACACGTCTTCGTCAACCTGTCGGGAAGACTGCGTATGCGCGATTGGCGCGATGATGCAGTGGCCGGGGACGAGACGTCCCGTCGGCGGGAGCATGAGGTACGCGCTGTTTCCGTACGCCACGTGTAAGTGCTTCGGCTTGTCCGGAGCGTCCATGCAGTACGCGCACTTGTTCTGCTGCGCCTGCATGCGCTTGAAATCGCGAACGGCTTTTTCTTTCGCGCGCGCCTGCTGCTTCGCGCCGGACATTTTCTTTTCGCGATTTTCGTACATTTCCAAGCCGCCATCGTGATCGTACTCGTCGTCGACGTCGAGTTCCTTGCCACGATAGCGCTTGTGCCGAGCGATGTTATCAGCCAAGTTGCGGTCGTAATCTTCAGTTCCAGAATACTTTTGTTCAGCGACGAGATCCTGTAACGACTTGTCGTCATCGGCGTAGTAACGCGAGCGTTCACCGTTGTCGAATCGCTGCGTCGTCTTCGGCGCCTTACGAACGTGTCCTTGCGCCGCGTTGACTCCACCCTTGATGGTGGTGTTTCGTCCGAACGCGCCGGGCGCCGCTCTGCCGTCGGCGGTCACCATGGGGAGCGCCTCCGTCGGTCCTTCTGTCGTGGGTGCCTTCGTCCCACCGAAAAGTCGAGCCTTTAACGCCGCGGCTGCGGACATGTTCGTCGAACCACCGCTGGCGAGATTCCTTCCTTCTGGAACGGCTCTCGACGTCGACGGAATTTCGCGTTCGCGAGCGACGTCTGACGGTGGAACCGACGTCAGAGCGACGTCCTCAACCGGCTCGTCTCGCTCCTCGAATTGAGACATGAATGAACCATCTGACGCAAACTTGTTCGCGCCCATGGCCACCGCACCATCGATGAGCGCCTTGTCCTTATCGTCGAGACGCTCGCGCTGTCGTCGACCGAAACCGTCCGGCATCTGCATGCGAGAATTCGCGTCACCGCCGTGCCTCCCTCGCCGGCCGCGTAAATGCGCCTTGGAATGCGCCGCGGATTCACCGATTCCAGCCACCAACTCGTTGACGGATCCCCAGTGTTCGCTCACGACTTCGTCGACGCGTCGACCATCCGCGGCGGCTCTCTCCCGCGCTCTTCGCAAAGCTTTCAAGCGCCAACTTGCGCCGCCGTCGCCGACGACGGGCGCCGAAGTCGAAGGTACAGTGTGCGCGTTCGTCGCGCCGTCACCGCGCATCTCCGGGTTCAGTTCCCTCGACGCGACGATTTTCGCAGACCGCGCCTCCTCTTCCCTTCTCTTCGCCTCCGCGACGGCCCCTCGACCTTCGTCTCGTCTGACCGTCGACTTGGACGCGAGCGCGGCGGAGAAAAAATCTGCGTGTTCCGCGGGCTCTGCTTCGACCGCCGCGGACGTCGCGGGCGCCCTCCCACCGTCGTCGTCATCGCGCCGCGTTCCATCATCGGATTCGGATTCGCTCGATTCGCGTTCGTCGTCCCGCCGCTTCCCACCGCCCCGTCGACGCCGCTTGCTCGAGCTCGACTTCGTGCGCCTCTTATCGCGCTTGAGCTCTCTCTTCGTCTCCTTGGCGTCCGAGAACGCGAGACCGGCGAGCATGGCGCCGTCGCGGTGTGTCGCAGCCGCCGGGGCCGAGCGTCTTCGAAATATTACGTTCAAATCAAGTCACGATTTTAAGTATTAATACATGTGTCACGAGCTTGTGAAGTACGTAGAGCTAACGGCTGACTCGCGCACTTCATTCGCACGTCTCAACGGTGATGGATGTGGTGGATTTGGCAGCGCGTCACGTATCTCTATGCGAAAAGTCCAGGACAGACGCCGCTGGCTTGATTTCTCACCTCTACGCAGTCCGTATCATTGAAGCACGAAACATCGCTTGACGTGAAGTTGGCACAAGCTTGAGCGCCAACATTAATGGCCGATCCAAAAAAGTCAAGCTCCCTGCGAGAGCACTGGCTGAGACAAGAATCAAAATTTTCAAGAGGCGTCGGTGGTTCTCCGCCCGGCACCGGTATCCTCGTTGAGCCGAGATTTTGCGCGAGTTCTTTCTGCACAACCCCTAAGAGCGCGTTTGCGGACGAGGTCGCCGCCGTCGGTGGAGCAGCGAGAGACGGTACCATCTCTGGCGCGAGAGCATAATTCAGAAAACCGATGCCCAATGCGTCACTCGATGACGCCGACGACGCAACATTCAATGTGATGGGCGCAGCATCGAAGAAGGCACCGATATTTGGCACGTTGACTGCATCGTTCCCACAACCCGGATAGTTCGACGCCGGACACGTGGTGGTTGCAACCGCGTTTTTCCCCGCAAGGACTTGGATTCGAAGAGCCCCAGCGTCATTTGAAACTTTGACGCGAAGCATCGAAATGCAGCCCCTGTTCGGAGGATGATTGCATTTGTTACCACCGAGAACGGATAAAATCCAGTGCTTTTCCGTCGCGGTCGCCGGTATGCTCTCA
>Ga0208277_1002281_pt1 | contig 10918 bp, 8 predicted proteins | sample ETNtaG_5_FD_185782 | JGI IMG/M metagenome (GOLD analysis project Ga0208277, IMG submission 185782) | Marine microbial and viral communities from oxygen minimum zone, Eastern Pacific Ocean - ETNP201406SV205 (SPAdes) (version 2) | ecosystem: Environmental > Aquatic > Marine > Oceanic ...
GCGCGTTGATATCAACAGCCCTCTTGATCCTGCAACAAAGTCGTTTCTTGATGATACAAGAATTCGCGCAATTCTTCCAACGTTGAATCGATTGTCAAAGGCAAAAACTGTTCTTATTGCACATCAATCCAGACCCGGAAAGAACGATTTCACCAGTACACTTGGTCATGCTCGTGAACTTGGACGACTATTGGGACGTTCAATTCGTTGGGTTGATGACATTCATGGCTCAAAAGCAATGGAAGCTATTGAGGAGATGAAGATGGGGGATATTCTCATGTTGAACAACATTCGAATGGACCCTGAAGAAGTGAATCGTAAAGGAGATGCTCTGGCTCTTTCTGAAACGCAACTCGTTCAGGATTTAGCGAGTGTTGCTGACGTATTCGTGAACGATGCGTTTGCATGCGCTCATCGATCCAGTCCAAGTATCGTTGGGTTTGCACACCATTTACCGTGTGTTGCTGGAGAGTTAATGGCACACGAAATTCGACAAATCGATCAAGCGCTTGAATCTCCAATGCGGCCTTGTATTGCTGTTCTCGGCGGCATCAAAGTCGATGACAGTATCGAAGTAGCACATAATATGCTTGAGAATAATATTGCTGACGAGGTCTGGTTTACCGGTGGAGTTGCGAACCTCGCCATTCACCTTTCAGGAAATAATATCGGAGAAGGAAACGTCTCATTTCTGCAAAATGAACTACAAGACGCTTGGGAATCGACGATTGAATCAGCAACAGCTTTGCTTAAACAACATCAAGACAAGATTGTGTTGCCAACTGATGTTGCTGCAAATGTGGAAGAAAATCGAATCGATATCAAGGTCGAAAATTTACCAATCCATGCCCCACTTTTCGACATAGGACTTGCATCGATTCTCGCCTTATCTTCGCGCATTAAGAACGCTGGGACCATCATTCTAAACGGTCCTGCTGGAGTCTTTGAATTACCTGACTTCGCCTTGGGGACAATCGAAATGCTCAACGCCTGTGCAGAATCAAATGGATATGCAGTCATGGGCGGAGGACATACCGCTACATTGGTGAGTAAACGTGGTCTTGCAAATAAAATGGGACACGTTTCCACTGGCGGTGGTGCTTGTTTGGATTACATTGCAGGTAGAACGCTTCCTGGAATTGAAGCACTTGAGATCAGTGCTCAACGATACCAGTTGGAAATTACGCCACTTATTCAAGATGAATAGGGTCTGAATGCTGAAAGCGCTATTGCGGATTCAAGCACTAGGCTCATGAAGAAGCACAACTAGGGAAGGCCATGGGCGATGATACTGCCGTTCGTTATCGAAACGCGGTTTTGTACGATGATCAGTTGGCCAAACATGTTGGAGATTTCCTACTCCACAAAGACGGAACATGGTCAGAATCAATCGGTGATGAGGACGTTCTCGAAGATATTGATGGGTCGAATCGAGTCATTACTCGATCTTTACAGAATTGGCATACGCATCTTGCGATGCAATTGAATGCCCGTGACTTTAGTGATGGTTTTCCACTCCACCGATGGCTTGATGAGGCTATATTTCCAACTGAAGCGAAGATTACCCCGGAATTCGTTCGAATCGGCGCTCAGGCTGCTGCTGCTGAAATGATACGTACGGGTTCTACTTTCGCTGCTGACATGTATTTCTTCCCCGCCGTAACAGGCAATGTCTTGGAAAAAGCTGGATTAAGGGGGCTTTGTGGTGGGCCTGTTAGTGATGCTGCGCTTCCTTCGCATGAAAATGCACAATCTGCATTAGCTGAACTCGATGGTTTAATCGCTAACAATTCTGAAGACGACCTTGTACAGTACGCGATTGCAACTCATTCGATCTACCTTTGCTCTGAGGATACTCTACGAAGAGCAAGTGAACTTGCTGAAAAGAGGAATGGGCGCCTTCATATCCACGTAAGTGAAACCCGAAAAGAAGTCGCTGAATGTAAAGAAAAAACTGGAATGTATCCTGTTGAATATTTGCAATCGATTGATTTTATTCAACCCGGAACAATTTTTGCTCATGCTTCTTGGGTTAAGAAAAATGAAATCAGAACGATGGCTGACTACGATGTGACTGCGGTTCATTGCCCATCTTCAAACATGAAATTAGCTTGTGGCGGTACCCTTTCCTATCCGCCCTACAAAGACGCAGGGGTCGATATGAGAATCGGTACAGATGGTGCTGCGTCGAGTGGAAATGGGCTAAATTTACTCCATGAGGCTCGGTTAGCAAGTCTTGTTCAACGCCACGATCACTGGGATTCAACGTTGCTCCCTGCAAAAGATATTTTCAGTATTGCAACTAAAGGAAGTAAAGATTGGGTTGCTTGGAATCTTGATGATATTCGAATGCATCCGCTTGGCCGTTCAAACAATCGGCACCTTGCCAACCTCGTTTACAATGGCGGTGACTGCCTCGACGTTTGGGTTAATGGACAAGCATTACGGCTCAATGGGGAAACAAAAACCGTTGATGAAAAAGCAACTATTCAGGAACTTGATCTTGCTGTAAGCGAGTATTATGACGGGATTGAGTAATCAATCGCGGCCATAATAAATCAATGTCGCACCAATTCCAAAAATAAACATCGTAGCTACAATGCTAAACAAGGAATGTCCAATATGGGCTTCGTAGTCAACCGTCACTTCAGTACCCTCGGCTAAAGCGCCGTCTTTTGCCCCCAAAGCAGCAAAATAAGTTCCAGATTCCATTTCCCATGTAAATCCAACATCGGCAGTTGCGCTTGCACTACCAGCTACGAAATTGGTCGACACTCCATCACAGCCCATATCGCTCGAAAAAAAGGACGATGGAATATCACCACAACGATTCTTCTCGTCTTCATCGACAATACCAATCCAAACATCATCCCGATCCCATGTCAATGTCAACTCTGTTGAAAGTAAACCAACCAATGGGTTGCTTGGTAGTGGCTCATCTGAAAAAAACGCTTGATTGGGAGCATTGGGGGTTGGAACGCCTTCGACTTCTCCTTCAAAGGTAAAACCAATCATTCCAGCAATAAGAAAAAGAATTGCGAAGACGGTCAATCCTACTCCAAATTTTCCTCTTCCGAGTAATGCCATAATCAAGCCCCGACTTCAAATGGAATGAGAAGGAAAGAGAGGCCGAGGATGACATAACATGCAAGTAACATCGCCCCTTCAAGCCAATTCGTTTTCCCGTCATTTAGAATGAAATTCGCAACAAGAACCCCCATGAATGTCGCTGCAGTTTCAAGCAACCCAAATTCTAATGAGAGCCCAACGCCCAATACCCACGCGAAAAGAACCATCAGAGGAGCGACGAATACTGCGATCTGAACGCTTGAGCCAATTGCAATAGCGAGAGAAAGATCCATCTTGTCTTTTCCTGCAACGATAACAGCGGTGAAATGCTCAGCAGCATTACCAAAGAACGGAAGGAGGATCACGCCGATGAAGAGTGTTGGCATTCCCCATGTGCTTGCTGCTTTGTCAACACTGTGAACCAGTAATTCGGCCATGTATCCAACCATAACAGTGGCAATAATCAGAAGAGCCCATGCATTTTTTATCGACATTTTGGGCTCTTCGTGGTGCGATGAATCCTCTGAAGAATTGAAAATATCAGAATGGGTTTTGAATTGGAAGAAGAGGGACAGTCCATACATTGCCAAAAGAGCTAAAGAAGCATAACGAGACAATTCGAGGACGTTTTCGTCGGTAACGTTGGAACCTGTATGATGTGCAGCGGCTGGGATGATAAGTGCGAGAACTGCTAAGAGAAGCAAACTACCATTCATGGAAAGTGCTGATTGATTAAACGATTGAATCTTGAATTTGATCCCTCCCCAAAGCAGAGCTAACCCAAGAACAAGGAGTAAATTACCGAGAATTGAACCAATCAATGATGCTTGAACAAGCACGATCATTGTCTCGGCTTGATCGGGGTGCTTGAACGCTGTGTAGATCGCAAGACTTGCGATGATAATTTCTACAGCATTCCCAAAGGTTGCATTGAGTAATCCTCCTAGATTCTCTCCCGCCCGTAAAGCAATCTCTTCTGTTGCATGACCCATGAGGAAAGCCAGCGGCATGATTGAAATCATTGAGAATAAGAAGGTCATTTCTACGTTCCCTTGAAAGTTGAAAAACAGAGTCACGGGTACTGCCAATAAGAGCCAATTCAATCGATTCTTAAATGGATTAAAAGAATCGAGTAAACTATCGTAATTCGATTCATGGGCAACTTCAGACATCATTTCTCACCGTGATTCGCATCAATCGTCGTTACTCTTGCGGCGAACAGGACGTTTGCGAGTTGGAGCTTTTCGAGCAGGTCGTTTGCGGACTGGACGCTTGCGTGGAGCGGGTTCTTCTTCCTCTTCTTCCTCTTCTTCCTCGTCCTCTTCATCATCGTCATCAGCCCAGAAGATGCCTTCTGCTTCATCTTCTTCGGCTTCGCTAATCACAACTTCTTTCGGTTTGCGACGTGTTTTGCGTTGTACGAGATTGACTGCAAACGGATCGTCCTCATCTACCTCTGGTTCCGGTTCAGATTCTTCTTCCTTCTTTTCCTCATTCTCAGGTTCTTTTGCAGAGCCTGTTCCTGTGATGGCATCCATATCCAAATCTTGACTTGTACCGATGAATTCTGACATCCAATCCTCATCGTCTTCTTCGCCAGCCTTCTTCTTCTTCGGACCTGCCATGCTTGTTTGAACAATCATTAGAGCTACAATAAACAAGAGAATGTTCACGCCGACAGCAACCCAAACCAACAGATATGGAGGGTCACTTAGAGAAGGAGTAATCTTTTCAGGCTCAGGTTCTTCTTTGAGATCTTCTTCAAACGTACAAACAGTTTCCCCTTCGAGATTATTCCTACAGAAATCAACAATAAAGACAACTCGTTGTGTAACTTCATTTCCAGCAGTATCAATGCCTCGGACTGTAATCGCGTGTTGACCTGCATCAAATGTTCCCGCAGAGAAATCCATATCACTTACAAGAATAGATAGGTCGCCTTCAACATCGGTTATACCTTCTGCATTCGCCCATGGAGACGTACTAGGTACTCCGGTAAGCCCCCCATAATTGAAGGTGAATCGATATTGTAAATCGCTGATTTGAACGTCATCTTCTGCAGCGAACATGAGATTAATTTTATTCCCATAGAGATATTTTGATCCCTCGGAGGAGGACGAAGGTGAATATATTGTGACTACTGGCCCCTTTGCATCGATGTGATAGTCCGTGTTTGTGATTACGCCTACATTATCTGCTTCATCGACGAGTGTCATTCTGAACGTCATTTCTCCAGCGCTAGCTGAACCTGCAATTGTGAAACTGTAGGAGTAAACAGGTCCTTTGTCAGGATTGAGAGCATTGTCAGCAATCTGGGTCATTAATTCCCCTCCTGCAGTGACGTTAAAGCCAGTATCCGAAAAGACCTCAATCGATGGTGTCGTCTTGAGATATTCGCTTGATTCAATTTGAATCGTATACGTTCCTGCAACAAGAGATGGGCTTGTGTATTCGGAATTTTCAGCGTCGAGTAGTTTCAAAGCGACGGATGGTGCAAGTGTATCCTCTCGAACCAAAATCGAATTGCCGCTTAATCCTTGAAGAATGTCAGGATTGATGTTGTTGAATTGATCCGCTACTGTGACCGCATACCAAACACTGCGCTCTGTATCGTTAGCAAGAGGGATGTTTCTGATGATTGTTGCAGAATTCTGTTCTCCAACGTTCACGTCATCAAGTACCAGTTCCCATCCTGCTGCATCACTTGTTGTAATGCTGATTTGGCCATTGTTAAACGGGTCACTATTATGCCTCCAGACCTGATAGCTTTCGTTTGTTTCCTGAAGGTTATACCATTCGAGAGCGATGAATCCAAGATCACCGCGGCTTTCTGCGTTAACAATTGAAGGGTTAATGGGTCTGGTAATATCAATTTCAACAGGCCCGAAAGAGTTGTTGTTCAGTCCAAGATACTCGTATGATCCGGTTGAATGGACATATTGAGCCTCGCTTGTTACATAGATGTACCATTGTAGGACTGCTCCATTAGAGGAGACAACCGATTCGTTGAGAACAATATCAAATGATTCAACATTGTCATTCGCAAATCCATGGTAGGTTGTAGCGGTTGCAAACTGTTGAGGAGATGGTTGGAATCCTGAAGCAGAATAGATGTGATATCTTTCGCCTTCAACTCCAAGTTGATCTGTCCATGTTACTCGTACTGTACGATCTCCAATGAATTCAGCATGGACATTGGAAGGTTCTTTTTCCCACGTCGAATATGCATCCTCTTGGACAGTTGAGCATGAACCAGATGATGTGTTGGCGTTAAACAATCCAATCTCATCTACAAGAACAACGCAGTACGTTGCATATCCAAGTGACCCGACGGGTAAATCACGGGCATATTCGTACTTGATATTTTCTTCCTCAATACTCACGGTTACAAGTTCCTCAGGCTCTCCATTCCCCGAGATGTCAATTTCAATTAATTTTTCAGGAATGCTTGCAACGAGGCTGGGTCCGACTTCGAAAATTGAGGAAAAGCCTTCACCTGCCACGTAGATCTCGTACCGTTCATTATCCTCGATTGTTGATCCACTCCAAGAGAGTGTTGTGGTTCCTGTGCCATCGACATTCCCTACAAAGTTGGCATTGAAATCGGTGATGTGAGCAGGAGGCAAGTTATCCTCAAGAACAGGAGATGTTAGCGCATTACCAGAAAGGAAACGAAGATCGACCTTGTCTTCACCAGTATCTGTACCGTTTGGAATAAAGTACGTTATTGCGTAGTAGGATTCACGATTTGTATTGCTTGGAATGACATTAACATATTCAGAGAGATCTGAACTGAGATTTGCAAGTAATTCAACTGGATAGTTTGTAGGAAGGCCTTCGTAAACTGCTCCTCCATTATCTCTTCCGATGGCTCCATCTGAACGCCAAACTAGAATGCGAGTATCTGGCATTGCAGGATCTGAATTCGGCAAGTCGTGATAGTTGTACCAGGTTAGTGTTGTTTCACTATCGGCCAAAGAATATTCAGCTTGGAAAAAGATTGGAGTCTCTACAGGAGATGTTACCTCATGGATTCCTTCATACAATGATGAAGCGTTAAGGTCTAATTCAGAAGAAGAATATGCCTGTTCGCTTTCTGTCCATGAAGTCGTAATTGCGTAGAAATAGGTGTCATTGACGCCGGCTCCTACGAGATATGATGCTGAATGGCCTGGATGTGTTCCGTTCGTACCACCAAGACATTGGTATGCTTGGATGTAGACATTGCTTTCACATGCCGATACGTTTGCAAAGGGTGTTGCTGCATTGATTGTTGCTGGAGTAATCATTTCTGAGTGACGATATACTGTGTATGTCGCATCATGGAGATTCGCTACGTAGCCCACATCAAAAGTATCGATGTTCCTCCACGTAATCGTTGTCGTTTCTGAAACAGGATCGAATGATGCAGCAATATCCTGGGCTTGTAATTTTGAAGCATCCCCAATGTCAGCAGCCGCTGATGTTGGTATCAACGGAACAGTCATGAGAAGCATAAGCAAGACCATTAGGCCCGCCTTAGGTTGTAGACTCCGGTTCAGCGCGTTCGCACCCATCACACATAACGTCGCCGCCGTCTGTTAAGAGTATACCGCATTACGCAGAGATGAATACGCCTTATTTCAAACGTTTTGAATCACTCGGATTCATCAGAACCGGGCTGTTCCAATGGATGGGTCTTATCGAGTTCGATGATTTCCTTGCGGGCTTGCAAGAATCTGATTCCGAACGTATACATTCCGCCAAACCCTGAAATGAAGACTACAGCGGTAAGTGGGCTCAATTCAAGATGGTCAAACATTCCCGGCATAGCAGAATAATCTTGCACATCGAGTAGCCAGAATATCCCTGTAATCGCAAGCGCTGCAATGGTTAGAATTGTTCTATCTGCTCTTGAAAATCCTTTGTAATTACGACCTCCGCTTACCGCTTGAGCTTGTGTCCCCATATAGGACCCCAAGATTGTGAACCATGCTGCAGCCCAGCCTATTGCTGGGTCATCAACCCATGCAGGGCTTGAGGCGATTGCAATAACCCACATTGCGTCAAGAAGTCGATCGAGTGTGTGATCAAGATAATCTCCCCACCGGGATACTTGGCCTGTTTGACGAGCGAGTTGTCCATCAAGACCATCGAGAATCATGGAAAAACCGATCAAGAGAGCAGACCCCATGAGCATCAATGCACCCGTATCTGATTTTGGAGCAAAGAGAACGAGTAAACTCGCTGCTATGCCAACTGGCAAAGCAAGCCACGTCAGAAAGGCAGGATTGGTGCGGCCTAAGCCCATTACAAGTGGTGAAGCCATTGCTTCCCAACGCTTCCTTAACTGCTCAAGAGCCATAGGTATCAACTTGTCCGGAGCATCGAAAGGTCATATGCTTTCGGACAAGTTATTGGTCGTTAACCAGTCTATTGCAAGTAAAATTGATTCTTGAACAGTATTTCTACTCTCATATTGATCAATGAATAATTCTACAGAATCCTTTCCGTAGGGAGTTTTGGTCATATCAAGTTCAATTATTGGCAAGTCCGGGCAATCTTCGATTAATTCTGACCAAATCCCCGCAACCATTTCCCACTCTACATTGTTTTGGATCTTTGCTGACCCATAACCCTCTCTAGCCGTCAGTCTTCGTTTCAATTCAACCGGATTACATCGCAAAAGAATGATCGCATCGACATGACAGTGATGGGAAAGATGGCCTTCTATGATGGCGATTTTATCCCCCGTATACCTCCACTCGGCAAGGTGGTTGGTCGCAACAACAATATCGCCGCCTTGGTCTTCTATGCACCCCAATTCTGTCGCAATTTGTTCCACTGTATAGCAATCAAATCGTTCTGCAGTCAATTGGCTTGACAGTGTTGTTTTCCCTGTCCCTGGAGATCCTGTAATGGCAAAAATTGGCTTCTGCATGACCTTCTCCGATGACAACCAAAGCACGTCAAGAATTAAACATGAGGTTCCGAATCGACACGTATGGCCGCCATTGATGGACACGAGTCTGTGGCGACTGCAATTGTATTGATTTCAACAAAACCTGGATTTGAAAATAGAATTTCTACAGCGCTTTGTGAAATGTCAGAAGTCGTCGAATCGATGGTCTTGTTTGGCGAATATGACGCCTACTGCAAAATTGTGATGCCAGATTTCACTTCACTCTCAACCTTCATCCTCAATAATATTCGGACCATTGATGGCGTAATCAGTACAACGACATTGACAGCCGCCACAAATCAATAATGAGGCATGAGCATGTTTGGAATGTCAGACCCAAATCAAACATTGTCGCAAATGATTCGATATTTTGAAGAACAGCGTTACGAAATGGTTGAAGTCATGTCCAGTGAATTCACAGGCATGCTTCTCTCTCAGAAATCTCGAGATGCTGCAACACAAACCCTCCTCGTCAAGGGTCTTCGAATTCTAACCGAGGTATTGTCCCGGCGTAAAAAACACAAACTGGCGATTAAGGCCTCTTCTGTTCTACAGAGAGAACGTAAAAAACTGGAGAAGACATTGCTTCAATCTGCACCCCAATTATTGCAAAAATTAACCCCGATGGAAGAAGACCTGAGGCTTATTGGAACCGTCTATCTAGCTTCTGGGAAAAAACGGAAGGCGGTCAAGTTCTTCCTTCAAGCCCACAAAATTCAACAGGGGAATCTTCTCGCTATGTTGTCTGTTTGTGAAACAGAAGGGGTTGCCAGCAAACATTGCAAAACTCTGGCAAATGATGTCCAACAAGCCGGTCCAGTTATCTTGGAAAACGGACAATATTGGCTCAAACCAGAGGGTGGGGCTAAACCAGCTCAAATCGATCCCATTCTTGCAGTTTTGGAATCCTGCATTCACAAATATCCGGAGTGCAGAGAACAATCCCAGAGAATGCGTCAGGAATGTTCAGACATTTCCGAAGGAATCACTGCTGCAAATGCACGATTACAAAGTGCAATGGATACATTGCAGCCTAAGCATGATTATTATGAATATTCATGAGTGGTAGCGAGGGATGGATTTGAACCATCGATCTCCGGGTTATGAGCCCGACGGGATATCCAGACTACCCCACCTCGCTGCTTTGACGGCCACAGTCCTTCCCTTTCAATCCACCGATAATCAAAAAGTAGAGTGATTCGGCATTGATTTCTTGAATGATGACGTGTAACCATAACCATGAGCGGAGGTTGGAAAGCAGTTGGGTTCTCGTTACTCATGTTGATTTCATCGCTCTCTGGGTGTCTTGATTCCGACGAAGAAGAAGATGAGAAAGTTATTGATTTGGTTGTTTACTACGAATCAACCAGTGGAACCATTCAACAATCCTTCATTGGAGGTTCACAAATTTCACTTACTGGGGTTTCACTGAACTTTGATTTCGCTCGGACGACATCGGACTTTGATCTCGCAACGTTTTCATTAGAGCCGGGTGACGGACGCAGTCCAATCACAGTAAATGCTGACGAATCGGCAAGTATCGATGTTGATTATGAGCTTCATGGGCTATTCTCGGTTATTCTTACTGCAACTGATGTTGAGGAAAACTCAGAGAACATGACTGTTATGATTCGAATAGAACAGCATATTGAATGGAATGAACAAAACAGTGCAGAACCTGATGTTATGCAGATCAACACCGAACCTGACAATGATGGGCCTGCTCCAAAGGTTCTTCAAATTAAATCAACCGTTGAGAACATCGAAAACTTCGGAGGAGTCGGTGGAAGTCCGATAACCATTACATGGGAATTAACAGATTCAAATGCAGAAAGTAAGGGTATGAAAACAGAACAAATAGCCGATGGTCAAGATGCTGTTTGGGATTTTAGCCTCAACTTCCCAGAG
>Ga0208277_1002282_pt1 | contig 10917 bp, 5 predicted proteins | sample ETNtaG_5_FD_185782 | JGI IMG/M metagenome (GOLD analysis project Ga0208277, IMG submission 185782) | Marine microbial and viral communities from oxygen minimum zone, Eastern Pacific Ocean - ETNP201406SV205 (SPAdes) (version 2) | ecosystem: Environmental > Aquatic > Marine > Oceanic ...
TGAAGAAAGATGCAATAAAGTCGCAAAACTTAAATAATGGTTGGGATTTTAAATACAATAAGGATGATACCTGGATTAGCGCTAGTGTACCTGGGAATATTCATCTTGATCTTTTAGAAAATGATTTAATACCTGATCCATTTTTTGGACAAAATGAAAATGACTTGCAATGGATATCTGACGAGGATTGGGTTTATAGGATGTCCTTTATTCCAAATAAGAACATACTCTCAAGAAAAAACATTGAACTTTTTTTTCATGGTATTGATACATATGCAGATGTTTATTTGAATGATAAAAAGGTAATCAGGGCCGATAATATGTTTCACCCTTGGAGAGCACAGGTAAAAGATATTATTAAGGATGGAGATAATGAACTAATTGTACATTTTCGATCAGCGTTAAAAGAAAAATCATTAATAATTAATTCACTTGATTATAGTTTGCCTGCAGATAATGATCAGGCAGGAAAAACAAGTCCTTTCACTCGCAAAGCGCCTTATCACTTTGGATGGGACTGGGGTCCTTGCTTCGTCACTTCTGGTTTATGCGGAAGCGTTGAGCTTTTTGGTTGGGATGATTGGTTTGTAGATCAGGTTTGCATAGTTAACAAGGAAGTGTCAAAAGAAAAGGCTAAACTGTGTGTTGAGGTTAATATCCACTCGGTATCTAATAATGATTTATCGGTAAATATCAATGAGGCTAGGACAGGCCAACAAGACAAACACAAGACTGAGATTAAACCAGGACATAATACACTAGAGTTTACTATTTCCATAGAGAATCCAAATCTTTGGTGGCCGATTGGACATGGACCACAGCCACTTCATGAATTTTCCATTGACATTCAAACGGAATTTCACACTCAAAAAATTAAGAAAAAAATTGGAATTAGGGATGTATTGATAAAAAGAAAATTAGATGAAAGAGGTGAATCATTTGAGATTCATGTCAATGGAAAACCGATTTATTCTAAAGGTGCTAATTGGATACCAGCTGATTCTTTTGTTGAGAGGTTGACCAAAGCGGACTACCGAGGACTTTTGAGTGATGCAGTTAAGGCTAATATGAATACTTTGCGCATTTGGGGCGGGGGTATATACGAGCCAGATTATTTTTATGAACTATGTGACGAGATGGGTATTATGATTTGGCAAGACTTTATGTTTGCCTGCTCCATGTATCCCGCTGATAAAGATTTTCTCGCATCCGTAGAAAAAGAGGCTACCTATCAGATTAATAGAATTAAGAGTTTTTCTTGCATAGTTTTATGGTGTGGAAATAATGAGGTTGCTTCTGCATGGTTGAGCTGGGGATGGAAAGAAGATCTTCCTGAATCGGTTTGGACTGATTATGGGAAATTATTTCATGAACTTTTACCAAAAGTATGCCAGGAGCACGATCCTACCAGGTTGTATTGGCCAAGTTCACCTGGACATTCTATTGATCGGCCTAACGAAGATCAGGATCAATCAAAAGGAGACATGCATTACTGGGGGGTTTGGCACGGAGGAGACGGATTTGAGGCGTTTGAGAATAACGTTGGAAGGTTTATGTCCGAGTATGGAATGCAGTCTTTTCCAGGTCTGGCGACGATAGATAGTTTTACTAATAAGGAAGATCGAAAATTAGATTCTGATGTAATCAATGCACATCAGAAGGCATCTCTTGGTACTGGAAATCTTATGAAGTATATAGAAGATCATTATAGGGTAAATGAGAATTTTGAATCGGTAGCAGTATTAAGTCAGGTCATGCAGGCACAAGCAATAAAATCAGCGGTTGAATCCCATAGAAGAAATATGCCGTATTGTATGGGTACTTTATATTGGCAGTTTAACGATTGTTGGCCAGTAATATCATGGTCAAGTATTGATTATAGTGGTCAATGGAAGGCCTTACACTATCAAGCGAAAAAGTTTTTCAATCCAGTTCTTGTTTCTATTTTACATCACAATGAATTCATAGAATTTCATGTTATCAATGATCAACACAAAGAGTTTCAATCTATATTAAATATTGCACTCTATAGATTAGATGGATCAGTTGTCTTTGATAAGAGTCTTGAAATTCAGATTGGTTCTTTTTCATCAAACATATTTTATAAAATTCAATATGATAAATTGGTAGATAGCAATAACCCATCACAATTATATCTGCAAGCTAAACTGATAATCAACGGAGGCATAGCTAATGAAAATGATTTATTATTTGTTAAGGCAAAAGAATTAGGTCTCCAGATCTCAAGGTTCCATCACTCAATTAATAAAATTGATGGAAGGTATTTTATTACAATAAAGGCAAAATCTTTTTTATATCAAATACATCTTCAATCACGAAATGTACTTGGTTTTTTTAGCGATAATTATTTTAATATGCTTCCGAACGAAGAAGTCGTTGTTGAATTTATGCCATATGATAATAACATTGATAATCAGCCAGATTTTGATATTAATACTTTGTATGAGCTCATGAATTAAAAAAATTGTATGGAGAGATGATATGGAAAGTGATATGAATATGGATTGGCCAAATCTTGCAAGATATAGACTGGAAAATAAGAAGTTAGATGTACAATCTAACAATCAAAATAGAGTGGTTTTTATGGGCGATTCCATAACAGAGGGCTGGTCTCAGCTTTATCCAAAATATTTTGGTCAAAGGGGGTATATCAATAGAGGTATAAGCGGGCAGACTACTCCACAAATGTTGATTCGTTTTAAGCCAGATGTTATCGATTTAGATCCATTTGTGGTAGTTATATTAGCGGGGACAAATGATATTGCTGGAAATACTGGTCCATCAAATATAAAAATGATTACTGATAATATTTTTTCAATGTCCCATTTAGCAAAAGCTTATGGAATTAAAGTAGTTTTATCATCTATTCTTCCAGTGTATGAATATGAATGGGCAAAAGAAATAAAAGATGTCCCCTCAATTATTTTAGCTTTAAATGACAAATTAAAGGAGTTTGCCATATCTAATAATATGGAATATTTAGATTATTATTCTGCAGTAGTAAATGCGACGGGTGGCCTAATGGAAGAATATAGCCCTGATGGAGTTCACCCCAATATTAAAGGCTATGAGGTTATGTCTGACTTAGCTGAAAAAATACTTGTTCGAATTCTTGATTGATGACATGCATGTACATCTGATAACAAAAGTACTATGAATCATACATTAACAACTAACAAGTGGCTTAGAATAGGTACTCTTTGCATCTTGTACTTTGCACAAGGTTTCCCATGGGGATTCATGCTTACAGCATTACTATCCTTCTTAGCATCTAAAGGCCTTACTATTGTTGAGTCTGGTCAGTTAACGGCAATGGCGTATCTTCCCTGGACGTTTAAACTATTTTGGGGACCAATAATTGATTCATTTACTTATAGAGCAATGGGCCGTCGTCGCCCGTGGATTTTACTTGCACAATTTGGAATGGCGTTAACTCTAATTGCAATGGTATTTATGGGTGACCTCACAGAAAATATCACCTTATTAGGTTGGATGTTTTTCTTGCATAATTGTTTTGCTTCATTACAAGATGTGAGTTGCGATGCTCTTGCAGTGGATGTATTACTTCCTGATGAGCAAGGAAAGGTAAATGGTGCAATGTGGGGTTCAAAAATAATAGGAACGGGAACAGGTGCAGCCCTAATGGGGACTATCCTAGTTTCTAATGGCCTTATTTTTACAGTAATTATACAAACTATTCTTATGTTTGGAATAATGGCCTTTCCGCTTTTTATAATAGAACGTCCGGGTGAGAAGAGATTCCCTTGGAGTAAAGAAATTGTGATTACCAAAGAGACTAGCTCTAGTATTCAAAATCCAATGATTGTCATATTAGATTTATTAAAAGCCTTCTCAAAACCTTCTTGCATGTTTGCAGGGATATTTATTCTACTTTCAGCAATGAACCAAGGAGTAAATGGAGCAATCTTACCTGTTTTTTACAATAAGACACTAGGTTGGGAGCCAGACACATATTCACAGTTTATTGGAGTGCCAGGAACAATACTCGAATTTATTGGTGCTATTTTGGGGGGAGTTCTTGCAGACCGTTTTGGAAGGAGAAAGTTTTTCTTTCTTGGGTGGGGGAGTTTCTCGGTTTTATCTGGAGTTTTTGGATTTATGATTTTGAGTCCGCAAGAAATCCCCTACTGGTTCCAGGTATTCTATCTCATCGTTAGTCCATTTTTTGTAGCGATTGGGACAGTATCAATGTTTGCTCTTGCTATGGCTCTATCTTGGTCAAAAGCATCTGCAACTATGTTTACTTCTTACATGGCACTCGCAAATTTATCTGTAGTTATTGGGAATAAGCTTATTGAACCTTTGACTTCAAGATTAGATATTGGAGAGGTATACGTTCTTATGATGATTGTTTGCTTGCTGCCAGTTGTTTTTCTTAAAAGGATGGACCCAACACCAATATTAGATATAAAATCAGAGCAATAATCAGGAGACTCCATGCAGCTCTTAATAAAATTTTCACTTATAATATATTCAATTACTCAATGTCAGGGATTTTGGGGAAATGAATTTCCAGAACAGAAAATTGAATATTCACCTAGAACCTATGTCTGCCATAAGCAAGAAAAACCAATTCTTATGGATGGGAAGCTAGATGATAAGGGTTGGGAAGAAGTAAAGTGGTCAAAATCTTTTGTTGATATTGAAGGGAATCTAAAGCCTGATCCTTTTTACGATACCAAAGTAAAAATGACATGGGATGAAAATTATTTTTACTTTGGAGCATTCATGGAAGATCCTCATGTATGGGCAACTATAACAGAACGTGATGCTGTTGTATATAAGGACAATGATTTTGAGATATTTTTAGATCCAGATGGTGATACACATAATTATTACGAGCTTGAGGTAAATGCCTTTGAGACCGAATGGGATCTTATTTTATTAAAACCTTATCACGATGATTCCCAAGTGGTTATAGACTCATGGGATATTCCAGGTTTAATTTCCAGAGTTCATGTAAATGGAACAATCAACGATCCTAGTGATAGGGATAAAGGATGGAGCATAGAAATAGCGATTCCATGGAAGTCATTTATAAGTAATTACAGATCAAATAATGCTCCTAAAGATGGAGATATTTGGAAGGTTAATTTTTCAAGAGTGCACTGGGATGTAGATATCATAGACGGGAAATACGTAAAAACAGATAATCCAGAATTCAATTGGGTATGGTCTCCACAAGGTCATATATACATGCATTTCCCTCATTATTGGGGGTTAGTTCAATTTTCTTCAACACCTCCGGAATCAAAAAAGGTTGAATTTCTTGACGATGGTCTAGACAGACACAAATGGGCTCTCAGGCAAGTATATTTTAGGCAGAGGAATTATTTTTTTAAAAATGAACGCTATACAGCATCATTGAAAGCCTTAAATCTTAAAGATACTCCAGTAGAGGGGGTAGCATGGCCACCAAAAGTAGTATTGACCCCTTCGGGTTGGGAGGCTGAACTTGCTTGGAATGATTCTTTTATTTTAATCAGAAAAGATGGAAAGGTATGGGTTAAATGAATTTACATGCTATTGATTGGTTAATTGTCATTGTCGTCTTGGCTGGAATGTTTTATTCTGTTTCCTTCTCATCAGGTCTCATGAAAAGCGTAACTGATTTTTTATCTGCAGGAAGGACTGCTGGTCGTTATCTAATTTCTGTTTCGAGTGGAATCGCAGGACTTGGTGCTATATCAGTTGTGATGTTTCTAGAAATGGGCTATGTAGCAGGATTCAGTCTTGCGTGGTGGGGTCTTAGTCAAGGAATCATTATTTTGATGCTGACCATGTCTGGGTGGGTAATTTATCGTTTCAGGTCTACAAGATGCTTGACATTAGCGGAGTTTTTTGAGAAAAGATATAGTCGAAAATTTCGGATTTTCACAGGGATTGTTGCGTTCACTGCTGGGCTGATTAATTTTGGAATATTTCCAGCTGTTGGCGCACAATTTTTTATAAGCTATTGTGGATTACCTGATACTTTTGTAGGAATTCCAATGTACCCTTTGATTATGATAATTCTTCTTAGTATTTCACTATATTTTGTTTATACAGGTGGTCAGATTGCAGTGATTATTGCAGATTTTTTTCAAGGTATATTTGCTACTTTGGTGCTAGTTATTGTTGCGCTCTATCTTTTTTTTACTCTTGGTTGGGACCAGGTAACTTATTCCTTAGAACAGACTCCTATAAAACTAGCTAGAGAAGAAATTCAAAAGTTAGACAGTGATAATTCTTACCTTGAGCTTCCAGAACTTGAACAACAGCAAAAAAGAGATGATATTAATGAAAAATATGAAAATTCATCGAGGATTAATCCATTTAAAACTGGGCATGTTGAAGATTTTAATTTTTGGTATTTTTTAATTGGGATAATTGGAATCATGTATGGCAGCATGAGCTGGCAAGGTAGCCAAGCATACAACAGCTCAGCGAAAAGTGCGCATGAAGCTAAAATGGGGTCCGTTCTAGCTGGTTTTAGAGGACTACCACAGGGATTATTTTTTCTTCTTGTTCCTGTGCTCATATATGTTTTTATGAATCATGGGGATTACAAGAATATAGCTCTATCTGTGGATCAGTCTCTTCAAACACTAGATACTGAAACTCTCAGATCTCAAATGAGAGGGCCACTGGTTCTTTCTACAGTATTGCCAGTAGGGTTACTGGGTGCCTTCGCTGCATTGATGCTTGCGGCCTTTGTAAGTACTCATGATACATATTTGCATTCATGGGCAACTATTTTGGTTCAAGATGTAATCATGCCATTTAGAAATAAGCCTTTTGATAAGGATACTCATCTTAAAGTTTTAAGGTACGCAATTTTGGGAGTGGCGATATTTATTTTTCTTTTTAGTTTGCTATTTCAACAGAATCAAAAAATTGCACTCTTTTTTGCAATTACAGCAGCTATTTTTGCCGGGGGATCCGGAGCAGTTATAATTGGAGGTCTTTATTGGAAAAGAGGAACCACTAATGCAGCTTGGACTGCTATGATAGTAGGTGCATTAATCAGTGTCGGTGGAGTCTTGGTCAAACAAATTTCTGCAGATTGGTTGGCTGATAGCTCTTCCTTAGCAGGTTTGAAGATCATTTTGGAATTTATAAGAAATATTAATGGGCAGGAATATTGGGCTATTAGCATGGGATTTTCAGCATTTTCATATGTAATAGTTTCTCTGATGGCAGATAATACCCCATTTAACATGGATAAATTATTAAATCGTGGGGAGTATGCAATTGAGGGAGAGAAAAAGATAGTGAATAAAGATACCGAATTAGGCTGGAAGATATTCTTGATGGGAGAAGAATTCACAAAAGGCGATAGGATAATATATATACTAAATTACGTTTGGACTGGAATATGGACGATGGTTTTTATAATTGGTACAATCTATAATTTATCAAATGAAGTTAGTAATGCCACGTGGATGATATTTTGGAAGAATTATATTTACATTCATATCGTAATCTCGCTATCGACTATTGTGTGGTTTACAATCGGCGGATTTAACGACTTGAAGGTTATGATGAGCAAATTAAAAACTGGAGACAGAGACCATCAAGATGATGGCTGGGTATCGGAGAAATAAACTATGAATAAAAAAGAAACAGAAATAATTATACAGAGAATTGAATTATGGTATAAACGTTTGCCTGATCTTTTGATTTTTGATCAGAGAGTCTTTGATGCACAGTTTGGATGGTCAAAAGATCCGACATCGTATGATAATCGTTTGTCTCTAGATTTTAAACCCATTTCTGAGGGTGAACCCTGGGGAGAAAAATGGGAAAGTGCATGGTTTCATTTACGCGGAGAGATATCACCAAAATGGGCCGGTAAAACCATTGCTGCAAACTTAGATTTTTCAGGTGAGGGACTTGTATATGACAAAGATGGAAAAATCCTTCAGGGTATAACAAATGCATCAATCTGGGATCCTAATTTTGCTAGAACAAGAGTTCCATTAATTGATTCATGTTCTGGTGATGAGAACATAGAACTATGGGTTGAGGCTGCGGCAAATTCATTGTTTGGAGTTTTTACCGATGCCGACCCAGAGGAAGACAATCCAAAGCGACACGGTTGGTTTAATGCAAAGGTAGAAACTATCAAATTCGGTATTTTTGATATAGATCTATGGCATCTCTATCTTGATGCTCGAATTCTGCTTGGCCTAATCAAGCGCCTTGATGAGGATTCTGTCAGAAGGTCGAGAGCAGTTAGGTCTTTAAACAATTGCATTAATATTTTTTCTGATAACAGAAAAAATGCCAATTCGGCTAGGGAGTGTTTGAAAAAGGAATTAAGCAAGTCTGCTTCAGAATCAGACTTAAGTGTATCAGCAATTGGACATGCCCATATAGATACGGGATGGCTTTGGCCCGTAAGAGAAACCGTTCGCAAATCCGCGCGTACTTTTGCAACCCAGTTAAGTATCATTGAAAAATATCCAGATTATATTTTTGGTGCATCCCAGCCACAGCACTATCAATTTATGAAAGAGAACTATCCTGAACTTTATGAAAGAATAAAAGATGCAGTGAATTCTGGCAACTGGGAGGTTCAAGGTGGGATGTGGGTTGAGGCTGATTGTAATCTGATTAGTGGAGAATCAATGGTCAGGCAATTGCTTCATGGGAAAAACTTTTTTAAGGATGAGTTTGGTGTTGAGGTTGATAATCTTTGGTTGCCTGATGTTTTTGGCTATTCAGCGGCATTACCTCAAATATTAAAAAAATCAGGAGTCAATTACTTTTTAACTCAAAAATTATCATGGAGTCAGTTCAATGAATTTCCTCATCACACATTTAATTGGAGAGGAATTGACGGAACCGAAATCCTTACACATTTTCCACCTGAGAATACATACAATAGTGAGTTAGACACGGAATTTTTACTTCCTGCACAAAAGGGATTTAAGGAAAAAGATAGAATTGATGAATTTATATCATTGTTTGGTGTAGGTAATGGCGGGGGCGGACCAAAGCCTGAGAATGTGGAACTCGGACGAAGAATGTCTAATCTTGAAAGTGCGCCAAAAGTAAGATTTGATACAGCAAAGAATTTTTTTGATAGGCTGGGTGCTAATAAAGATAATCTAGATGTATGGGTGGGAGAACTTTATTTAGAATTGCATCGAGGTACTCTCACAACCCATGGTCTAGTAAAGAAACAAAATCGTAAACTAGAATGGAAATTGCGTGCTGTAGAGATTCTTTGGTCTTGTTTGCCTTTAGATAATTATCCGAGTTCGGATTTAGATACTCTTTGGAAAATAGTGCTTATTAATCAATTTCATGACATAATACCTGGTTCTAGTATTAATCTTGTTTATCAGACAACATATGATGAGTATGAAAAAGTACATCAAGGGTGTGATAATTTGATTGCTGAAGCTGCTAAGATGCTTTTTAATGATAATTCTGATTCATTTGTATTAGCAAACACATTATCATATGAATGGAACGGCACTGTAAAGATTCCCAATGCGTTCCACGGTCATGAGATACATGATGAGAATGGACGCTCTATTGAATTGCAGGATTTGGAAGACGGTACCTATGCTTCAATGCAACTTGACCCGCTATCATTTACGACATTTTTTAAAGGAGAAAGATTATCGCTTAAAAATCAAATTATTGAGAGTTTAATTTTAGAGAATGATTTAGTTAGGTACGAATTCAATGATCAAGGAGAATTGATATCAGCTTATGATAAAGAAATAAAAAAAGAATTTTTAGTTAATCCTGGAAACATTCTATCCTTGTATGAGGATAGGCCAAATAATTGGGATGCATGGGATGTGGATTTTTTTTACAGGGAAGCTATTATTGAAAATGCAAAAGCCACAAAGATAAAATATTTCACTAAAGGTAGTGTCGTCGATAGGTTAATGTTTGGTTATAGTATTGGAAAATCAAAGATAGAACAAACAGTGATTTTAAATTCTTTTTCAAAGAGATTGGATTTTTTAACTAAGGTTAATTGGAATGAAAGTCACAAGATGCTTCGGGTGCACTTTCCTGTAAATGTGAGATCTGAACAGGCATCTTTTGATATCCAATATGGTTTCGTGAAAAGAAATACCCATAGAAATACAAGTTGGGATAAGGCAAAATTTGAAGTAGTAGGTCATAAATACGCAGATTTATCAGATTATGACAATGGTATTGCACTGCTTAATGATTGCAAATATGGTTATATGGTGCATGATAATATTCTTGATCTTAATTTACTTCGTTCGCCGAGTAATCCTGATCCAGACGCAGATAAGCGCTCACATACTTTCACATATAGCTTGTTACCGCATGACAATGACCTGATTCATTCAAATGTTTTAAGTGAATCCACGTGCTTGAATCAAGAGCCTATATTATTTGAAGGAGTTGAAAGTAAAATAAATGCACCTTTAAAATTTTTTGGTGATGGTGTTGAATTATCCGTTTTGAAGAAAGCTGAAAAAGAAGATGCATTAATTATAAGGTTAGTTGAGACTCATGGACGCGTGTCTAATGGTTCAATTAAAATTAACGGCAGGGTCACAGAGTGTGACCTTATGGAGTGGAAAGAAATAGGTGCTTCGGAAAATATTAATGAATCTTTTTCTTTCGTACTTCAGCCTTTTGAGATTAAAACCTATAAGATAACCAAGCTAACTAAATGATTATTGTTTATGGTAACGGATGAAGAATGATTCGGCCTTTGTATTCTAAGTAGTTTTTGCATGTATATTTTTCTAGAAAAATTCCATTTAAAATTAAAAAATTTTATGCTTTTTAAATTGATTTCTATGAATTTTAGTTCAATATAGACTTCTATTTTTATTTTTAGTATACTAATGTATTTTATTTAACTTTGGCCTTTATTGCAGTACATTA
>Ga0208277_1002289_pt1 | contig 10897 bp, 4 predicted proteins | sample ETNtaG_5_FD_185782 | JGI IMG/M metagenome (GOLD analysis project Ga0208277, IMG submission 185782) | Marine microbial and viral communities from oxygen minimum zone, Eastern Pacific Ocean - ETNP201406SV205 (SPAdes) (version 2) | ecosystem: Environmental > Aquatic > Marine > Oceanic ...
GACCGCGCACAACAAGAGTCTGCGCGCCGAGCGCGCTGGACGAAAACCTAGCAATTAGCTCAATAGATGATGTAAAACGACGCGCGCGCGACTGTAAAGCGTCACTCCTCGCCGACTCGATTCCCATCCATGGCTCGCGACGACGAACGCGACGAACGCGACGACGATCGTCGTCGATACGGCCGAGAGCGATCGCGAGAGCGCCGTCGTCGAAGCCGTCGCGCCGCCTCATCCTCGTCCTCGTCCTCGTCCTCGTCGTCTTCGGGTGACACGCGTCGCCATCGTCGAAGACGGCGCGACCGAGAGGGACGCGAGGACGCGCACGAGGACGCGCACGAGGACGACGACGGCGCGGCGAACGAGGAAGACCAAGTGCATCGATTTAAGCGATTTCTCAGGCACAGATCGAAACGTTTAGAGGCGATTCGGCGCGAGGCGGAGCGCGCGGAGCGAGAGGCGTTGGACGCGGGCGAGGCGCTCATAGGTCCGCCGCCGCCGCCCGCGGCGATCGGGCCGGACGACGCCGTCGATCACGGCTCTCACCTGTTAGCGGGCGAGGGCGCGGCGATGGGGGCGTTCGTGCGAGATGGGCAACGGATTCCTCGCCGCGGGGAAATTGGGCTCAAGACGGAACAAATCGAACGCTTCGAGCAACTCGGCTACGTCATGTCTGGGAACCGGCACGCGCGAATGAACGCGGTTCGCATGCGTAAGGAGGCACAGGTGTACAGCGCGGAGGAGAAAGCGGCGCTGGCGGCGCTCAACAAGGAGGAGCGGTTGGCGAAAGAGCAGCGCGTGCTCGACGACATGAGAGCCTTGGTGGCGCAGCAGCTAGAAACGAATCAAAAGTCTTAGGAACAATGTTTGCAATAAGTTACAGTCTACTCTAGTCGGAAGGAAGAATGTTGATTTACTCGCCCCAAGTCATGGTTTCGCTCGGTTTGTCGTTCTCGTCGTCATCGTACTTGGCGAGATGGTCGTGAAAGTTTTTTAGCGAGGTGATGATACGCTCCGAAAGCGCGTTTCCAAGCGATGCCGATTTCCTCTTCTCCTCACCATCGTCCTGCTTTTGCACGTAGAATTTCATCGATTTAGAAGCCTTTGATGACTTTTTGGACTTCGGAGAGTCATCGTCTGACTTCGACTTCGATTTTCGCCCGGATGATTTTTCGGACGTCGGATAGTCATCGTCTGACTTCGACTTTGATTTTCGCCCGGATGATTTTTCGGGCGTCGGATAATCATCGTCGGACTTTGACTTCGATGCGTGCGCCCGAGTCTTCCCGTGCGGTTCCTCCTCGTCCTCGTCCTCGTCGTCTTCCTCCTCGTCCTCGTAGTCATCGCTATGTTTCTTGGTGGGTTTCGCCCCTTTTGAAACCTTTTGAGAAGACTCGCGGCGGTCTTCGACTAGAACGGGCACGATTTCGCCGTTGCGCGGAACGAAACCGAGGGTATCGGGATACAGTTCCATGAGCGCGGCTATGATCCAATCGGAATGCGTGACGAGCACGACGACGTTCTCATCGTACGTGTCGAAGATGTTGGCCAAAACAACCTTGACGCGACTCATCATGCCGAGCATCGTCTCCTCCTCGACGTCGCCCAAATCAAAGTCTGATTCATGCGTGAGGGTGAGACTCTTGCAATGACCGTACGAGAGAGGCCCCACTCTATCCACTCGACAATCCTTGTGTCGCTTTTCGTTCGACTTCACGCCGATGTCAAACAACTCGTCCCCGTAGAGCTGGTTCAAACCTTTTTTGAATTTGCAGTGCGGTACGTGCGTGTGCGCGATCGCCTTCGACGCCGGCGTCGTGTCGTCATCCACGCTCACAGGACGACGAATCTCGAACGGCGTGTTCAGCTCCAGGCGCTCTCGGAGATAATCCGTCACTATGATTGGCGGCTCCAATTTGCTCGCGCCGTTCGTGGCGATGAGCGCCGTCTCCATGGTACGCGACAACGGCGACGCCAGGACGGGAACCGAACCCTCTTTCGCCCCGACCTCGCTGAGCACGCCGTCCTCTCCGAGTAGCGACGCGCGAGCGGCGATTATCTGGTCCACGCCAACCTCCGTGAGCGACGGGTCGAGCAAATCGCCGTCCGCGTGCCACGAACACGGCAACGTCTTCAACTCCTTATCGATAGTCTCTCCCCACACGTTGTGCAACGCCTCGCCGTGCCTCAACATGAAGATGAGCTTTGTCTTTTCGCTCGATTTCAAGCGCCGACGAATGCCTTTCCATGCCTCGGCGCTCGCCGCGCCGTGTCGAGGCGAATCTTGAATCGCGTTTTCGCCTCCCGAGCGCTTCTTGTCCCGCGAGCTCTCGCCCGGGGTCTTCCCGCTCGAGAACGATGTGAACCACTTTTCGTATCGGAAATACCCCTTCACCGCGGCGAACGGAGCCGCATCGTCCTCCCCGCCCATCCCGAGCGACGAATCTTCATCGTCGTCGTTCCTCGAACGACCGCTCCGGTGTCCCGCGCGGGTCGACGATCGCATCGACCCGAGTCTCGCGCCGAGCGGCGCCGCCGCCACTCTTCGCGCGTCAATGTCCGACGACATCATCAACTGCGTCTCGTTCGCGCCCGCGCGGCTCGCGTAACACGCGCACGCGCCGGCGACGACGACGAGCGCGCTCGCGAACACCCTTCGCGCGGACGACGACGATGACGACGACGACGACGCCTCGGCGTCGGCGATGGACTCGCGACCGCGCTCGACGTCCATCGCACCGTTCGATGTCGCGATCGCGTCGCGCAGCGCGCGCGTTTCATCGCGCGGGCGCATGATCGCGGACGCAATGTGACGATGATGGATGGCTGGGCGAATGCTGTTGGGCGGCGGCGGCGGCGCCGAACGCGTCGAAACGGAGGATTGGACGACGCGTTGAAAGCGCGCGCGCGCGAATCGACGGATGTACTAGTGCGCTAAAATAATGTTACACGCGCGCGCGCGCGCGCCGAGACGCGGCGGAGCGTCCATCGGTCGCGCGAGCGTCGGATTCGTCGTCGCGCGGCGCGGGTTCCCACCAGCCGAGCAGCGCTTCGTACGTGAAGAACGTCAAACTGGACATCGGTAGCATCTTCAGCGTCGTCGCGCCGAGCCCGTTGTAAAACCCGCGCGCGCCGGATGTTTTGACGAGCGTTCGTATCGTTCGTCCCAACGTCCCGCCCCCGGTGACCTGACGACGACTGACGACGTCTAGCGGAAACGCCACCGCTTGCCCGGCGGCGGCGCTCGCCATGCCGATGAATAAGCTCGGCACCGGACCCGCGCGCTCACCCGGTGGAAGCATCTTCTCCGTGTACCACGTTCGCATCAAATCGTACGTGCCGAACGTGATCGCCGCCTCGGGGACGACCGCCAACGCCGCGGGCACGACGCCTCGATACAGTCCTCGCGCGCCCTCTCTCCGCAATATCCCTCCTATTCCCTTCCGCAGACCACCCGCGGCCCCGTCCGAAGTCGCCTGCCGAACCAGCAGAGAATCCAACGGGTACAACAGCGCCAACGACGTCAACCCCGCGCACGCGCCCGACACCAACGCGTCCGTCGTCGCGTCCGCCGCCGCCGCCCGCCGCGCTCTCTCGCGCGCCAACCTCTCCTTCACCGCGTGAAACACGAAGAAGCACACCCCTTTGGCCGGCGCGTGGCGCGCCACCGACGCCTTGGTCCCCCTGAAGAGCCCTGAAGAGCCCTCATCCCGCGCGATCGCTCGCAGCGTCGACGCTTTCGACGACCCAGTCATCCGTCGCAATCGCACCACCTCGAGCGGGTTCGTCACCGCGCGCGACACCGCACCGCTCGCGCATCCGGCGACGAATCTCGCGAGCGACATCACCGGCGGTCCGTCCGCGCGCGCGTTCGCGACGGTATCGCCACCGCGCGAGGCGCCGACGCGCGCCATCGGCGCCCGGTCCGAATGTGACGCCTCGGGGACACATCGCGACGCGCGCGGCGTCCACCCCCGAGGCGACGATCGCTCGACATGGCGCTCGCCCTCGCCGCGTCGTGCGTCCTCTTCGGCGCCGCGCTTCGTCACCTCGAGTACGTCACCGACGGCGACGGTCGTTCGCTGTGTCGAATCATCTTTTGCACCACGCTCCCGGCGGTGATGGCGCGCACGTTCGCGACGGCGCGCATGGACGCGAGCGCGAGAGCGGTGGCGTGCGCGGGGATGGTGTTCGGCGCGGCGTGCGTGTTGACGTCGCTCACGACGACGCGCGCCATGCGTCGAGGTCGTTCGATGGATGAGATCACCGAGGATGAATTGGTGAAAATGTCGAGACGAAGTCGAGAGGCGTTGGTGACGGGGGCGACGGTGGGGTTGAACTTGGGAAATTTCGCGTACCCGCTGGCGGAGATTTTGTTCGGGCGGTTGGCGCTGGAATTGACGGTGGTGTTCGACGCGACGAATCAGATATTTTTGCTCGTCGTCGCGCACGTCATTTACACGGTGCACACGGCGAAGATCGATCCGAGCTCGCGCGCGGAGGGAGACGCGTCCATCTGGGGATCGGTGAAACAGTCGTTGGTGAGACAATCGAGAAATCCTTGCCTCTTGGCGTGCGCGGGCGCGGCGGCGTACAGAGCGATGTACGGCGCGGGGGGGTTTCCGCCGATGGCGGATACGTTTTTCAAATTTTTGGCAGACGCGAACAAGCCGCTGGCGCTATTGGCGCTCGGAATTTTGTTTCAACCGAACATGGCCAAGGAAGATTTGCGCGAGTTGGCGTGCGCGTTGGCGAGACGGTACGGCGCGGCGATGCTCTGCGCGAGCGCGGTGTTGGCCACCATGGGATCGACGCTCGGTACGGTGGGCGCTGCGGTGGTGGTATTATCCATGCTCTCGCCGTTGCCTCTGCTCACGGTGACGTACGCGATGGAATTCGCGCTGAACGTGCCCTTCGCCGCGACGCTCGTGAATTACGCGAACGTCGTGTCCGCCTTCATCATTTTCTTGCTCTCAAAGGTGTTGTTTGAGAATCCCGTCGCGCTCGCGCCGAGACTCGCGGTGTGTGGAGTGTTAGTGTTCGGTGCGGGCGCGCTCATTCGCGGCGCCGAACCCGACGAATCGACGGGGACGGCGAGAAGCGTCGTCGTCTCGGCGCTCGGTGACGCGCGCCCGCGCGCGAAAAATACCTGGCCGACAACGGCGGCGCCGCCGACGCGCGCGCGTCACCGCGCGTCGACGCTACGCGCGAACGCCGTCCCGGAATCCGTTCGCGTCGCGTCTCGCGCGGCGATGGCGCACTCCGTTCGCGTCGCGTCTCGCGCGGCGATGGCGCATCGTGACTTGCGCGGACCCGTCGAATCGTCGGCGGCGAGACGCGCGCGTTTCGGCGCAAATGTGTTGGCACAAACGTGTCGGTGAGTGAGACTAATGAAATATTCTGATTGAAACAATGTAGTTCGGATTTGGTAGTTACTAGAGTCGTAGTAGTTTATGTTTGTGTTGTCACGTCGCCATCGCGTCGTCGTCGCTCTCGTCTTCGCCCTCCTTGACGTCGAGCGTAAATTCGTACTCTTGATCGCATCCGAGGTAAGAATCCGCCATGAAGTACAGGGTCAAATCCGCCGCGCCCACTCGTTCCGGCGCGGCGAACTCGAGTTTCACCTTTTGCTTCTTCCCGAGCGACACGCGCTTGATGGCGTGTAACGTGCCCTTCTTGGCGTCGCCGACGACGAGCCACCATCCCTCCTCCTTTTTCGACCGGTACCGAGGCGCAAAGACGGGACCGACGTCACCCTCGTGTTCGCGCTCTAAATTCACGATTATCTCCACCGCATCGCCCGCGGTGACGTCCTCGGGATCGACGACGTCGAACGCGACCTCGACGCTCGGATACCTATTCGCCGCCTCGGCGACGTCCTCGAGTTGTCCGTCGGAGAGTTCGAGCAATTCTCGCCTCGCGTCGTCCTCCATGTCGATCAAATCGTACACTCCCTCGACGCCCGCGGCGACGCATCGCTCTCCGATCTCTCGCGTGACGTGCGGTAACTGCATCACCGCCGGGTCTTTGTCCCACATGCCCTGCACGAGCATCTGTGAGAGCTCCATCGCCGCGAGCGCGGGTCCGAGCCATCCGTTGGAGGCGATGACGTCAACCATGGCTTGCAAGAGACGCGTCGCGTCTGGAAGAATTTTCTGTAAATCTTGCGTGAAATCGCCGTGCATGGCTTGTCGACCGAAGTGTGCCTGTAAGAGCGCCGCCACCTTGACGTGTGGATCGGTCGTTTTGTTGCTCGAGAGCGTGATCGGGGCGTGATTGAGGATGCGTCGAAGCGTCTCCGCCTCGCCGGGACGCACGGCGAAGGTTTCGAATTCCGTCGCTCCGGCGACGATTTCGAGTAAACCCTTGAGCTTGGTCTTGGCGGTGAGCGACGCGGCGAATAATTCAATCGTCGTGTACGTGATGTAATAGTAGGCGGAGATCATGCCGAGATTGAGCGGCGCGCAGTCCATCTCGTCCTCGACGCTGATGCACTTGCTCGCCTCCAAGTCGCCGAGCGTCGTCTCGACGAGTTCGGAGAGCGCGTCGGAGAGATGGCGATGAGACACGCCCGTGAGGTTGTAATAGTTGGGATTTTGCGTGAGGCGTCGGTAGTAGAAGCTCCACGTGATGTAATCCACGGCGTCTTGCTTGGTCTCAATGGTGCGCGTGACGATTTCCGCCACCATCGGGTCGTGCAAAAAGTGATCGAGATGCGACTCGACCGGGAACGGTTCAAAGAGAAACTTTTTATAGTACTCTTTTCTCGGCGCGTGGCACAAGAGCAGGCACACGCCGGCATCATCGATGCCCGGACGCGACGCGCGACCCATCATCTGTAAGAGATCGGTGACGGGGTAATCCGCCGCGCCCGCGCCGCCGGCGTCGTAGTACTGCGTCCCCGCGATGACGACGAGTTTACACGGCGCGGTGAGTCCCCACGCCAGAGGTGCGGTGGCGACGAGCACGGACGCCGCACCGATGGCGAATACTTTTTCAATCACCTTGCGCTCGTCCTCGCGCATCGCCTCGTGTACGAGAGCGACGCCGTGCGCCAACGCGTGTCGCGCGGAGTGGTCAGAGATTTGCGCCAGGTACGGCGCCAAATCGCTCTCCTCGACTTGCACAAACTTGTCCGGTTCTCCCTCCGCCGCGGCAAAGGCGATGATATCGAGCGACGCCAATTTGGCGTGTTTTCGAGTGGGAACGAACACGATGGTGGGCTCCGATCGCCGACAGTGATTGGCGATGGCGCCGTACGTCGGTCGCGCCATGGCTTGCATGCGCGCCTCGAAATTGATGATGTCGACGCCTTGAAAGTGAATCTCCAGCGGTACCGGTCGAACGCCTGGGGCAAAGTTGAACAAACCGTGCGATGATGCGCCGATCCATTCCCCCAAATCCCGCGCGTTCGCCAGCGACGTGCACAGACCGAGCACGCGCACGGGCTTGGCGAGTTGACTCGACATGTACCGCGTGCGAGAGACGACGACTTCAATCGTCGGACCCATCGAACCGCCGATTAATTGCAACTCATCCGCGATGAAGAGCGACACCGTCTGGACGTTCTTGCGCTGTTTCCATCGGCGACTGATGACGTCCCACTGTTGCGGAGTGGTGATGATGATTCGACCCTTTTCGATCTTTTTTAAATCCGTCGTCGTCTCGCCCGCGAGCTTGACGACGGAGACGCCCAAGTCGCCGAATCGCGCGTTCCAATCGTCGTACCGTTCATCCGCGAGCGTCGCCGTGGGCGCCATGTACACGCACCGACCCGGATTTTCGGCGGATAACGCGCGCATGATGGCGAATTCGGCGCACACCGTCTTCCCGCTGCCCGTGGGGGCGCCGACGAGCGCGTTGTCGTCGGTGTTGTACAAGCACTGAAACGTTTGCGTCTGAATCGGATTGAAGTGCGTGAAACGACCGGCGTACAGCGCGTCGAAACCGTCCTGCTTGAGCGCGCTCACGGGTAAGGGTTGTAAATCCAACAATTCCGTCGGCGGTGGATTCTTCTCCGGAAGCATCAAGTGTTTAAACGACACGGGAATCACCGTGTCGCTTCCCAACCACGCGTCGCTCACGACGCGAATGAAATATTGCGGCGGAAGCGGATCCGTCAAAGGCACGGTGAACGACACCCCATGTTCTTCCTCGGCGTTGTGCGCCTTGAGAAGGAAGAATTCGTGGTGAAGAATGTTCTCCCCGTCGTTATCCTCGACGATGATCCAGAAACCTTGCACGAAGCCGTGCACCGACGCGTCCCACACGAATTCTGGCGTGATGCTCAAATCCACCTTGAGCACGCTTCGAGTGATCGGTTGAACGTGCGCGGAGAGCTCTAATCTCGGCACTTGATGAATGAATCTGTGTAACGCCTTACTGAACTTGGGCGCGCGCATGAGCTCACCGATCTCTTGACTGCTCAGGTCAAAGTAACGATCCCAACTCAAATCTTTGCGTTCAATCTTTTGCAAGACGTCGACGGGAATGGCGGAGAATTGTCGCAACGGCGTCTGCGACGCCCAGGTTCGTCGCGCGCACATCTTACACAACGCCAACGATTTCTCGGCGAGTTGCGACCATCCCTTCTTGAGCACAATTTCAAATATACAGCGCAAGATGCGTCCCGCGCTTTGCGTGACGTACACCATGTCCGACATCAACGCGAAACCCTCCAGACGCATGTTGCTAATGTACGCCTGGAGAAGAATGTTAATCTTCGCCGTCGGTTCCTCGATTGACTCCTTCACCGGGATGGGCACTCGTTCGGCTAACTTGGACAGCTCCATCTTTTCCTCCTGACGCACGCTAATGTACTTGAACTCTTCGGCTAACGAAAACAATCGACAGAGTTCGATATCGCCCATCGTCGGCTTCAAGTGTTGGTTGAACGCCATGAGCGTACCGTGTGAGACGTAGTACGTCGATGCTATGCGACCTAAATCGGTGCCTTGTAAAGCACCGCTTCTTCTATCGTAACGAATCAATCCACTTTTATCCAACTGCGCCGCCGCGGTATGAATCAAGTCGGCGCGGCGTTGCTCGAGCACCGGATCGTCCTCCACGGCGTCGATGGAGACGCCGTACAGCGTCGGATTGCGCAACATTCGAACAAATAGATACGTGTATCCCAACCAAATCACCGCGTCGCGCACGTTTTGCACCGTACCCAGGATGATCTCCGCGTTCAGAGCGTCGGCGAGTTGCTTGACGAATTGCGATTCAATCGGCAACTGTTGGTTCAACAACGAGAGGTAGTACTGAAGCTCCGAGTGTTGCGTGATGATGATGCCCTCGCCGAAGGTGTCGAACTGCGGACGACCGGCGCGACCCATCATCTGCATGACGTCTTGGAAACTGAGTTCATCCCATCCTCCCTTTTCTGGGTTGTACACCTGCGTGCCCTTGATGATGACGGTGTGCGCCGGAAGGTTGACGCCCCACGCCAACGTCGCCGTGGACACGAGAACTTGCACGTGTCCGTCACTGAAGAGCTCCTCGACGAGGGTACGGTCGGAACGAGTCATACCGGCGTGGTGAATGGCGAATCCATACGGCAACATGTCTCTGAGCTCGGAGCTCTTCACCGTCTCGGCTTCGGTGAGCAAAATCTCGCGGCTCGCCGAATCGTCGCGCATCAACTTGCCCAGCGTTTCATTCTCCATGGCTAAATCTCGGAGCGCCTTCGCCGTCTTCGCAGTGTCCTTGCGACTGTGTACAAACACGAGCACTTGACTCTTTCCGGCGCTCTCCATCACTTTTTCGTAACAAATTTCATTCATGAGTTGCATGCGTTGCAACGGCTTCTTCACCGTGACGCCGATATACTGTTGTTGCAGCGGACACGGACGGAACGAGTTATCAAACACGTGCAATCCTTTCTCAGGATTCACGCGCATGAACGTCGCGACGTCCTCGTAGTTCGGTAACGTCGCAGACAGACAGACCAAACGCACCATCTCCTGCGTCGATTCAACTTGACGCACGGTTCTCGCGATGAGCGATTCGAGCACCGGACCTCGATCGTCGTGCAACAGGTGCACCTCATCGATGATGATGAGCTTGACGAGCTGCGTGTACACGCGATCACCGGATTTACGCGTGATGATGTCCCACTTTTCCGGCGTGGTGACGATGATTTGCGTCGCCTCAATCTCAGCCTTGCTCAGCGACACGTCCCCGGTTAATTCACGCACATTGATGCCGAACGACTTGAGGCGATTGCTCAAGTTTCCGACAATCTCTGAGACGAGCGCCTTCATCGGCGCGACGTACACGATCTTGAACGCAGACGTATCGATGGTTCCGTCGCGCTGGCGGTGCAGACCGACCTCGTGAAGAATCGTGAGCATGGCGCAGTTGGTTTTACCGGCGCCCGTCGGAGCGCACAAGAGCATATTCTCCGGCGACAACAGGGCGCACTCGTACACGCGACTCTGAATGCGGTTCAGCGTCTTCATGCCCGCGAACGCGGGTTGCGCCCACTCCGGCATCTCCTCGATCGCGCGAAGCTGCTCGTCATCGTTGAACGGTTGAGGCTTGAGCGCGGGAATGTGCACCTCCTCGTACCCTTTCTTCGCGCTTCGGAACGAACCGGACGGAAGCTCACATCGCTTGTTGCTCATGAAGTGCGAACCCTGCGCGAACGCCAAGGCATCGAGTTCGAGCATCTGACGACCGGCGGCGGCCGCGCCGCCATCACGCGCGCGCATCTCGGCCACTTCGCTTCGCAGTTTGCGCGCCTCTTCCCGAATTTTTTGCTCAGTCGCCGTTTGACGGTCGCGAGCCGACGTGTGCGTCGCGCGCATCTGCGCCAAGATCTGCGCCGTCTCCGGATCCGCTTTCATTCGTTCCTCGATGTCCGCCGTCTCGACGTCGCTCGCCGATCGCGCCAACT
>Ga0208277_1002291_pt1 | contig 10894 bp, 10 predicted proteins | sample ETNtaG_5_FD_185782 | JGI IMG/M metagenome (GOLD analysis project Ga0208277, IMG submission 185782) | Marine microbial and viral communities from oxygen minimum zone, Eastern Pacific Ocean - ETNP201406SV205 (SPAdes) (version 2) | ecosystem: Environmental > Aquatic > Marine > Oceanic ...
TGCACCACGTGGTTGTTTGCTCGCAAATACTTGGCTCGTATCTTGTCCGCCCTCCATTAGGACGAAATATTTCTTATCAGACATTTTGGATAACCTCCGATACACAGTAACTCGGTTGGGTATATAGTATTATCGCCGAAAAACCGCTATACTGCGCTGCATATGCGCCGCAGCACGCCTTTCGAAACCAAGAAATAAGCAAAAACAGCAGGCGTAAAGCCACTAAATTAGATGTCTGCGCCAGCGAGAGTTTTCGTGTTGAGTACACCCTGAACCGGTCTAATTTTCTCTACGACAGTTTTAGCAATTGATGCTAAATCATCTGCAACCAATTTTATGATTAGATCATAATCGCCAAACAGCACGGTTATATCATCAACATGGTTAATTCCTTTGATTTTGTTAAAAGCTTCAATTTCCATCCCTGGAGTCACATTCACAAGTACATATCCCACAGCCATGCTATCGTTATGTCCAGTACTAGGAGGATAATGAAGTATTCCAAAGTATTTATCGCCTAACGTATAAATCACAAAATGCATGTGAAAATCAAGCAATCTTGCGAACTTGATAAGTAAGACAGCCCTCCATGCTTGTACGATGCCGGAATTATATATGGCCCGTACTTGTAAATGGGGTGTGTTACGAGTAGTTGGTGGGGATGTTTGGAATCATACAGGTGATGTACTAATTACTCCTGCCAATAACCGTCTTTCAGGTAGAGAGGGCTTGGATGCCCAAGTTCATGCTAAGGCAGGGGAAGAACTAACCCAAGTTACTAGGAATATTTGTCTAGAAAAGCGAAAAATCAACGCTCCACCTTGTGCAGTAACTAAAAATGTAGTAACTGAACCATATGATTTGGGAAATAATTTCAAACACATCTTCCATGTAGTGGGTCCAGATTGTCGCCGTCCTAGCCAAGATGAGTCAAGACGGGAACTTCTTCCTGAAACCTATCACAATTTGTTTGACAGGATTAAAGAAATGGAGGACGTAAAAAGGATAGTTGCCCCACCAATTTCAATGGGTATCTTTGGTTATCCACACCGTGAAGGTGCAAGAATCACTCTAGAAGTATTGCTCAAACACCTTAACGGTGAAGAAGACCCAGGCTTTAATGAATATATTTTGGTAATCAAGGAACGTAATTTCATTAGTAATATGAGAACAGTTTATCGTGAATCAGAAGACCAATTGCCTGGTATTGATACAACTAATGAGTAGGTGTTTGCGTGGTAGACCTAGCAAAACTGGTCGCCAGTGCATTTCCTTCAGATAGGAAACAATTTGATAGTGTGATTATAATCTCTAATAGTGTAAAAAAAATTAAGGAAATTTACCATGTAATTCCCAAGGATACTGAAATTACCATTCTAAGTAGCAAATCCAGAGTTGTTGAGTCATTTGATGAATCAGATATATCTGTCCAATTAATGGATGAATCACTTTCTGCAATGGGACTACAGATTTTAACTCAGTTACATGACATGGTTTTGCAAGCTATTGGTGAGGGCAGAATTTCTCGAGGGGAAAGAATTTTAGTGGTTCTTGGCGATCCAATTGATGGATTATTTTCTATTGATACAACTATGCTTACTGCCAATAGGTTTGCTAGTTTGGCTAATGAGACTGGAATTGATTTAGAGGTTCTAACCAAAGCAATGCAACTAGCACGTCATATCGGTTCTAGAGGTAGAGAAGGTCATTCTGTAGGTGCATTATTTGCGATTGGCTCACTGCCTAAGTTGAGGAGATTTTCAACACCTTTAGTACTCAATCCATTCAAAGGCCATGATGCGGAAAGAAAGAGTATCTTACTTGATGAAAATCATGAAACCATGGCCGAGTTTGCTTGGTTAGATGGAGCGATATTTTTCAACAAAGATGGTGTTGCTAGTGATGCAGGAAGATATATCCAAGTTCCAGCGGGGACTCAACCAAAATACGGTGAAGGAGGTCGCCATTTAGCGGCTAGAGCGATTTCGCAATTAGCGGAATGTGCGGCAATATGTGTTTCTTCATCTGGAACAATATCTCTCTATGTAAATGGTAAAGAGAGATACAAAGTACGTTTGAGTTAATTATTCCTCTTCAAGCATATTGCTCTCAAATGGGTTTAGACCAACTTCAGCTGAGGTGATTCGATGGGATATTAGTTCTAAGTCCAGATTCGCATTATCTAAGGAAGCAGCCTGTAGGTTTCTGTCAACAATTTGTTTTGTTCTTCTTATTGATGCTAATCTTTGATTACGATCTTTAGGCCTTAACTGCTCTCCTCTTAGACCCATCAACCAGTCTTCTAGTACAGTTTTACCCCACTCTGGGGCGCGTAATTTTGCTGCTAGAATAATATCTGAATTACGATGCCTAAATCTAACTCGGCCATCATTTATTCTAGTTGCTTGAATTGAACCAGGGTTCCAAATATCTAACGGGATATGTAAGTGGTGCTTAATGTCGATTCGATCAGTGATCTTGTTAGCAGCATTTTCTTTAAACACAAAATCTGCAATCAAAACACTACGCGTCAACTTGATGAAAACCTGGATAGAGTTCTCATCTTCAAACCATTCTAGTATTTCTTCTGGAGACTGTCTCCAAGTCTCAGTACACCAAGCGGCTATGTCATCACTTAGCGGTTCCATGTCATCTCCTCTAATCGGTCATTCTTCAAGTTTGTTCATGTTTTGTCAATGTTCAAATTAAGTGACTTGCAGGACAGGGCATGGCTGCTGACTGGGGGACAGTTAATTTCGACTGGTCGGCAATAATGATTTTGATTCTAGTCTGGTATGTTTTACTACGGATTTGGGAAAATAATGGTACACTTGACCGGTGGAATGCTACTAGGGTTTTTGGTGTAATATTGATGGTTAGAAGCAAAAAAGGGCTAAAAATACTCGATAAAACTGCAAGTCCTCGAGGCTTTTGGCGGTTTTATGGTGAAATATCCTTGTGGGTTTGCGTATTTTCTATGCTAATGGTTGGTATATTGATGGTAGTGGCTTTCATTACCGCTATGCTAAGTCCGCCACAAACAGATCCACCATCTGCTAGTGAACTTGTTGCTCTACCTGGAATAAATCCTGTAATTCCCTTGGGTTGGGGGGCCCTAGCATTCATTGTTGCCCTCGTGATTCATGAATACGGTCACGGACTTCAAGCAAGGGCTCATGGAATGAGGATTCGATCATTTGGACTGTTGCAATTAGGACCTTTGCCACTTGGGGCCTTTGCTGAACCACAATATGAAGAATTGACCAATGCGCCTAGTAGGGAAAGAATGCGAATGTTTGCAGCTGGTCCAGCAACCAATATCTTTGCCGCAATTATTTGTCTGATGTTTTTGGGTGGATTAGCAAGTCAATTTGTAGCCGCCGAAGATGGAGTCCACGTAAGGGGGATAGTACAAGATGAGGGGGCATATCAAGCAGGTCTTCAACCGTGGGACACAATCCAATTTATCGACGGGCAAGAGATCTCTGATGTTGATGCTTTCTATGATGCTATGGAGGGGTACAGCGCCAATGACACAATTGCTCTTACGGTTAAACACAGTGATGGACAAGTTGAGACACTAAATGCCACTCTATCTGATAAGTATGATTATTACCTTGAATTAGGTTGGTCAAAAGGTAATTTGGAGTCAATAGGTGTTGAGAAAGGTCAGCCATTTTTAGGAGTTGAAGGGCTCTCTGGTGGTACTGCCGGTATCGATAGATTAGCAGGTCCTTTATCGCCTAGGTGGGATGGGAATTTGGGCCAAAAGTCAGTAATGGCTCCACTTCACACACTAAGCTTGATGATAGTTCCATTTGAATTACAAGGTGTTGCAATGCATCCTTTTGAGGAATCATTACTCGAGGCAGAAGACAATGTATTCGCACAAACCTTGGGGACTAGTGGCTTACTATTTTTCGTTAACTTATTCTTTTGGTTATTATGGGTTAATATTTTGCTAGGTTTCACAAATCTGATTCCGATGGTTCCATTTGATGGAGGGCATATGTTCAAAGATATGCTGCGAGGAATTCTCAATGGGGTAAAGAAAGTAGGTAAAAAGTTAAAATTCTGGGATATTAATCCAATGTGGATAGAACATATCTCCAGTAAGGCATCAAACATATCGTCTTTGGCGCTACTGGGTATGATTGTATTTATCTTAGTAATTCCATACTTCTAATCAAGCAACTTTTCTTTTTAGTAACTCAGCTAAAATATCTCTTTTTGGCAGATTATTCTTTTGATTTTTCGATTTTTCGATTGTTGCAGATAATTCAGTAGTACGTTTTTGTAGTGTTTCTAGAGGATCTACCTCATGGCCAATTTTTGAACAAACTAAGGCAATAAACTCATTTAGCGCTAAACCATCATGCCAATTCAAGTATGGCTTACCATTTCTTGTCTTTGGTAGGCTTGGAATAAACGGCGCTAATTGTCTTAGCTTGCTATGTAAAGTATCAGTTTCCACTCGGAAAATTCTCCAAGAATCTCCTCTTACACCTTTTAGACGGAAGGCATACAAAGGCAATAGAGAGGAACGATTCCCTTCATACACTAATGAATTATACTGATCTACAGTTCGTCCAGATAGGTACAGTTTATCTTTTTTAGATGATTTTACTTCTATTGGGAAACATAAATCTCCTCTTAAAGCCAGCAAATCGCCGGAACCCTCAATTCCAGAACCAGCTGCTCTTACCACCAAAAATGGCCGCTGCTCAACTAAGCGCATTTTTGTTTTTTCAATCTCATTACAAGATTTGATTATCGCTTCAACACCTTTAGATAAGCCAGCGAGAACTTGACGAAGTTCTCTCTCATACTTACTGCTCACGGGTGAACATCAATGTCAAGCGCTTTTGATTACTTCGGTATAATTTGTTCAAATAATTTGACTTTTATACGCTTACTAAAATGCGGTAGGTTTGTTGATGCTGAGGTATTGGGCTGGCCATGGCGAGACTGGTAATCCGTACAGAAGATTTCCAATTGTCATACAAGCTTATTGAAGAATTGCGATTAAGAAATCTAAAATTTGAGGTAATAGATAGTCATACAGAGATAGTTAATCACTCAACAATATGGTTCTCCTCACCGGCTGAAATTCTCGAGCAACCAACCGTTGGCAGGTCAATACCTGTAAGTTTAGATAGCATAGAATCTGCAGTTTATTCCGCAATTTTTTTGCTAAGAGGAATCGAAAAGTCGGTATTTCTGACCATTGGCATAGACCCAGGACCTTACCCGGGACTTGCTTGGTTAGTAGATGGGGCATTTGTTGGAGTCTCTCAATTAGCATCGGTTGCTGAACTAACTCCTGAAATAGTAAAATTGACTCAATCTTTAGATTTTCAAACTATGCTAATTCGTATTGGTGATGGTGCGCCTTTAATTCGGGACCAGATAATTAATGACTGTTTAGCGAAAAATTGGGTCATTGAACAAGTTAACGAAAGTAAGACTTCAAGTGGTCTTGTTAGGAATAATCATGCTATTTCTGCGCTACGAATCGCGGCTAATAGTGGACAGAGAATATGGCAACAACGTGAATTAAGACCGAAGCACGGTGATGTAAAATACATTCAAACACAAAGTCGCAAAATGTCAAATGGTCACATTACAATAAGTAAACAACTTGCCTTACTTGTGGCAAAAGGCGAATTGACTATGCAAGAAGCAATTTTAGAGCAATCATCCTATTCTTCTGAGGAATAATCTGTTTCTAATTCTGCTTGTTTTAGTTCAGGGGATGAATCCATTATTTGCTTCAAGGCCCTTTCCAAACCTAATGGTGCCAGTATAATCCCGCCAATTACCATGGCAAGAAACACAAAAGATGAACCAGGCACATACTGGGTTCCAGGTGAATTAGGGCCACTTAGCATTAATTTGACAGTGCCTAGCCACGGTATTTCGCCACCTGCAACCCCGACCAACCATTCTTCTTGAACAGGTCCAGCAACTCCCGAGGTACTGTGTACTCCAGAAGAACCATTGACCACTAAACCTCCTTGATCAACTGAACATTGATTATTATCTCCAAGGGTGACAATGCCAGAATGTTTCGGTTGCCAATTCCAAACTACTAGATACGGTTCTACATTGGCATGTGTGAACCGTTTGCAATCATAATAGCCAGCTTGCTGACCATCAAAATGAATCGTTATTGTTTCAACGTCACTAACATTAGTGCCAGGAACAGACCATGTAAGGATACAGGTGCCAATTTCACCGTCAGTATCAACAACTCCCAAATCCCAAGTTCCACCTTCAGGACAATGGGCAGAATTGTTTGCATCTGCTGGAGCGCTTCTATCTGGAGAAATGGTTTGACTTGCCTCTACACGTAAAATCGCTCGGTGAATAATTGGCGTCCCAGAATCCCCATTTTTTTGATAAATTATGACATCACCATTCATGCCATGCATTTCATAACCGTAATTTTTGTTTGATTGGTCACTTGCTTCCGCAAATGTAACTATTTTGTCATAGGGCCTGTCCATTACCAAAATCAAATCCCCAGCATCAATACTCCCTATTTCACCTGATTCTTCATGAATCATTGATGATGATTCAACAACTACAAGTGGCGGCATAGTCCCGGTATGTGCCCAAAGTCCCAGTACTAAGAACGATATCATTGCTACAGCTAATAGCATCTCTCTAAGGAGATTGTTCAGCGGATGTTGGTCGGACAATGTTTACCCTCATTTTCTCTTTTTGAGGCCTTTACTTACCAAGAAGTCATCCCATGCTTGTGCATGCCCTGCACCAAGGGATTTTGCCGCTTCATCTCCTTCAGATCTTCTTCTTTTAAGTTCCGAAGTTGATTCAATTTCCTTTAACTCAGCTAAGACATTGACATATCCTCGAAGGTTGAGGAATTCTGGTGTAGCCACAATTAACACAATACTCGATAGTACAATCATGCCAATTGCAGCACCGGTAAAGTCCCCCCAATCAGCATCGTTTTGCAAAAAGAGTAGTTGATATGCGCTGACCATTAACAAAAGGGCTGCCGCACCAAAGGTTGTTGCCGCAATCAATAGTTGTCTACCGTGTTGTTTTTCCCACAAATTTCCAAAAATCCCCATGTCCTCACCACTCCTTGCTACCTGCTCTTACTGTTTGAGTTCTTTGATGTTTTGATTTACCTCCGTTACTACAAATAATCAAATGTAAGGGGTTGAAGGGTATACCGCGGGGGTGGGGAGAGTATGTCAAGTGTATTTTCCCTGCTTGATGAAAAACTGCAAAAAGAACTAGAAAAAAGGTCATGGCAACCTACTCCGATCCAAGAGTCTGCTATACCACAAATCATTGCTGGGAGCGACCGATTATTAATCGCTCCAACAGGTTCTGGAAAAACTCTTTCAGCAATTTTACCCGTAATAAATCGGTGTTTAGTAGAACAATGGGAGCCACTGTCAATCTTGTATGTCACTCCACTACGTGCTCTTAATCGAGATGTTGACCGAAGGTTGCAAGAAATTGGGGAATCAGTAGGTTTGAGAGTTGGCCTTAGACATGGTGATACAACTCAAAGTGAACGAGCTAAACAAGTTCGCAAGCCGCCAGATATTCTCATTACGACTCCTGAAACATTCCAGTTAATGTTCACAGGAAAAAATCTTCGTGAATTATTAAAAACTGTCAAAGCAATAATCATTGACGAGGTGCATGATTTAGCTGCTAGCGAGAGAGGTTGGCAGTTATCTTTGGGACTTTCCAGGCTGGAAACTTTATCGGGTAATAAAGTCCAAAGAATTGGATTGTCGGCTACTGTGGGGAATCCCCAACAAGTAGCAAAATGGATGTCTAGTGACGGTGAAGCAATCATTGAGACTGGTAAAAGAGTCACCGAAATTGTTGTAGAAACCGCTTTTCCAGAGACGATTGACGAAACTGGAGGTATTGAATATGCAATTCCTGCAAGAGCCCATGCTATTTTTCGTGACATTATTGAGATTATAAGAAAAGATTCTCCATGTTTACTATTTGTTAATAGTCGAAGTGATGCTGAAACTATTGCGAACAGGTTACAAAAAATGGCACCAGACCTAGAAATTGGTGTTCATCATGGCTCTTTAGCAACTGAAACAAGAGTCGAGATGGAAGACGGTCTGAGGTCTGGTAAGGTGTCTGGATTAGTGTGTACGTCAAGTTTAGAACTGGGAATTGATATTGGCTTAATTAATCGAATAATCCAAATCAAGAGCCCTCGGTCAGTAGACCGATTATTACAACGTGTAGGTCGAGCAGATCATCGTTTGGGCGGTATTGGTCGAGGCAATATTTTTGCTTGGGATTGTGATGAGTTATCAGAAGCTGCAGTAATTGCAGAAAGGGCCATGCGAGGTGAACTAGAACCTGTTATTTGGCGTAATACACCGCGTACAGTTGCAGTAAATCAATTGATTTTGATGGCTCATAGTTTCAAAGCAATTACTATTGATGAGGCAACAGAGATTATCGCAACAGCACCACAATTTTCAGGGTGGAATAGAGCGGATACCATTGAAATTTTATCTGTAATAGCCGACAATTGGTTGGTTAAATTAGTGACGGAACCAAAGGATGTTCCATGGTATAGGTGGCCTAAATCAATATATGAAGAAGCCCAATTATTATCCGCAAATAAAGGGATAAATTTACCTGAAGAAAGGCCACTTTTCAAAACACCAGAGGAAGAGATTGATGCTAAAATTAAGGAAATACATTTGAAATTACCAAAAAGGTATGAAACTGGTTGGTTTTCAGTATCGGGCAGAACTCGTGACTGGGTATCTAAACACTTGTCAATGATTCCAGATAAACAATCATACCGAGTACGAGACAGCGTTACTAGAAGAAGTATTGGTAGTGTTGATGAAGCATTTGTTCTTTCACTAAATGATTCGGGAGAGGAAGAAGATGGGTCAATCCGTCGGTTTGTAATTGCTGGAAGAACCTGGATGATTATCGATGCAGACCCAGAGAAATCCGAATTACTAGTGGTTCCTGTATCTGACCAAGCAAAAGCGCCACAGTGGGTTGGGGAGTTGCCGCCAGTTCCAGCTGAGGTGGCCAGGGACATAGGTCGATTAAGATGGTTAATTGCTGAAGACTTGAAACTCATTGGGGTTTCGGAATTAGAAAATACTTCAATTGACCGATTTAATCTTCTATCATCTAATAACATTCGATTGACTGATTTTCCAATTAATGAGCATGCATTGGGGATGTTGAGTGATGAAATTGGTAATCATATGGAAAAATCTGGTGTCTTACCGACTGACAGAAAGATGACAATAGAGGTAAGAAATGATGCCATAATTATCAACTCGTGTCAAGGGACGAAAATAAATGAAACGCTTGGCCATCTATTACTGGCTATGGCATCAACAAAATCCGGAAATTGGGGGCGGCTTATTATCGAATCAACTAGAATTGGTTTACAAGCATCCGGAGTATCTCCTGAAGATATCATCGGCTGGCTTACAGAAACTCCTCCAGATGCCTTAGAGGGTTTGCTAAGCGTAACTTTGCCCAATTCAAGGCAACTACGATGGAGGTTTGCTCAAGTTGGTAAGACATTCGGCATCTTACGCCATGGCGTAGACCCACGTAAAATCAATCTTCAAGCCTTGATAAGAAAATACCGTGGCACCGTGGTTCTGCGTGAAGTTTTAGATAAGTTGTTTTATGAAAAAATGGATATACAAGGCGCAAGCGATGTTCTACGGGCGATTCAAGAAGGCGTCATCTCAATAGAAGTTGCAGCCGCAGGTCCCATTGGACTTTCAAGAAGGTCAAGTAAGGATCTTCTTTTACCCAATTGGGATAACGCAGCAGTGCGAGAGCGGATCAGTTTAAGATTAGAAAACGAACGAGCAGTATTATGTTGCTTGAAGTGCCAAAGTGTTCGAAGGTTTAGGGTTGCAAGATATAGTGAAATTTCTGATATTGGTATTTGCTTGAAATGCAAGGGGCGTATGCTTGCTTGTGCCCGTGAGGGTTTGCTTAGTATGCTGAAAGATTGGGTTTCATCCGACGAGGAAGGAGATCGAAATCGCATGATTAAAAATGCAGAAATAGTCCGAAATCGTGGTCAAGAAGCAATTTTGTGTCTAATGGGGAGAGGGATTGGTGAAGCAACTGCACAAAGAATTCTCCGTAAAGTCCCAAGAAATAACCGAGATAAATTGCTCAAGGCTATTCACCTTGCAGAGGTTGAATATGCTAGAACTAGACGCTTTTGGGGCTAGTTTGCCTCATTCTGGAGATTTATCATTTCAGCAGCAGCCACAACATCGCCTTGTTCCCACCAATCAACTGCAATGAAGGTTGGGCGCTTGCCATGTTGTTGCCAACACTGATTCGCTCTCTCAACTAAGAAATCAACATCATTTGCCTCACCGGCTTGGGTCGGATCAGAGAGTCCAACTTGATTACTTAACCAATTATTCATGTGGTAGACAACTTGGTTTCCATCACCACGTAAGACATCACAATTCATTTCCGAAGTACTACTTTCACCATAATTTGTAGTCCAACTATGGGTCAAAAAGTCATGAATCCATGGATGGCTGGTATCGCCTCCTTGTTCCCAAAATACCACTAGATTTGTACCATTATCAATCATTGATTGAAGCGTGGGCCATGGTTGATTTAATTGGTGAATAAATACTCTATCCATCAAACCAGAAGTGATGAAAACTTGTTCTAAATGGTCTGGTTGAACATAATTTTCTACTAATAGAGTGACGATATCTTGGGTAGTGTCTTCCATTTTATCATTCAAATTTGATAGCCAATCAACTGCACTAACATTGCCATAAATACAGGGGCTGACTCCTCTATCATCACTTCCATGACATAGTTTTACACCATCAAGATTTTCGTCATT
>Ga0208277_1002292_pt1 | contig 10893 bp, 9 predicted proteins | sample ETNtaG_5_FD_185782 | JGI IMG/M metagenome (GOLD analysis project Ga0208277, IMG submission 185782) | Marine microbial and viral communities from oxygen minimum zone, Eastern Pacific Ocean - ETNP201406SV205 (SPAdes) (version 2) | ecosystem: Environmental > Aquatic > Marine > Oceanic ...
TTCGCTTAGTAAAGCTCCTGCCAAACTTAACATATCTTCTCTTAATGCACTTTCACAGAAAGCTGTTCAGGAACTTTCTATTAATGAAGTAGAAGATTATATTTCTTCTATAGGAGTCCCAAAAGATTTATCTAAAAACTTCTGGGATATGGCCAAGGAAAATATTTCAACAAAGAATGATATGCAAGAACTTTGGAAGATTTGTAAAAGAGATGTGGAGTTAGATAAAGCAGATCCAAATTATGAATTCTTGCAGAAAGCATTTTCGTTATTGAAAGAATTTAATAAAGAACCTGAACCTTGGAAATTATGGACCGAAAAGGTCAAAAAAGTTTCTCAAAGAAAGGGAAAAGATTTATATTTACCATTAAGGTACGCTCTGACTGGGAGTACTTCTGGTCCAGACATGAATAAGCTCTTACCTTTAATGCTTTTAAATAATTTGCAAATTATCGAGTAAATTTCTTATATTTGGCGTTATTATTTAGATAATTTTCACCCAAGCGTTTTATCTTGTCTTCTTCATATAATTCAAAATTCCCCTCAAACCAATCTATGGTTCCTTCTCCTTCAAAGGATAAAATATGTGTGCAAATTCTATCTAGAAAAAATCTGTCATGGCTAATCACCATTGCGCATCCAGAAAAATTAATTAAGGAGTCTTCTAGGGCCCTCAATGTCTCTACATCTAAGTCATTGGTAGGTTCATCCAGAAGGAGGACGTTGCCTCCATCCTTAAGTAACTTCGCCAGATGAACCCGATTTCGTTCTCCTCCAGATAAGGAATGGATTTTTTTCTGCTGATCGCCACCCTTGAAATTGAATGAACTGCAATAACCTCGAGAATTAACTTCTGCATCGCCTAATTTAATTATATCGTTGCCACTAGATATTTCTTCCCAAACTGAATTGTTGCCGTCAAGGGAATCTCTAGATTGGTCAACATAAGAAAGCTTAACAGTTTCACCAATATCAATAGATCCCATGTCTGGTTTTTCCATTCCCGTAATCATTCGAAAAAGAGTAGATTTTCCAGCACCATTTGCCCCGATTACACCTATTATACCTCCCGGGGGAAGAGAAAATGATAATTCATTCAAAAGAATTTTGTCACCGTAGCTTTTTGAAATTTTTTCTAGATTAATTACTTTTTGACCCAACCTTGGGCCGTTTGGTATTACTATTTGAGCCGTTCCAACTTTTTCTTTTTCCGATTTGGATGCCATTTCATGGTATGCACTAATTCTAGCTTTTTGCTTAACCTGCCTAGCTTTTGCCGACTGACGCATCCATTCAAGTTCCCGATTCAAGGTACCACTTCTGTTTTTCTCCTCTCGATCTTCTTGCTCAATTCTCTTTGCTTTTTGCTCCAACCAACTGGAATAATTGCCTTCGTATGGTATTCCGTTACCTCTGTCTAACTCAAGAATCCAGCTTGTTATTTTATCAAGAAAATAACGGTCATGAGTAACAATCAATATTGTACCTTTGTAATTGATTAGGTGATTTTGAAGCCACGCTACAGTTTCGGCATCCAAATGGTTCGTAGGTTCGTCCAAAAGTAGAAGTTCTGGATCTTCTAGTAATAATTTGCATAAAGCCACCCTTCTTTTTTCACCACCAGATAGGGTATCAATTTTTGCATCTGAAGGTGGGCATCTTAATGCTTCCATAGCTATATCAACTTTACTATCAATTTCCCACAGATCGTCAGCGTCTATTTTGTCTTGTAGCTCAGTCATGAGTTCCATTAATTCATCTGTGTAATTTTCACCTACTTGAACTGCCACTTCATTGAATTTTTCCAGCAAATCTTTTTTTTCTTTTATAGCCTGGTTAATATTGTCTCTAACATTTAAATTTGGATCTAACTCTGGTTCCTGTGGTAAATATCCAACTTTCACGTCCTTTGCTGCCCATGCTTCTCCTATAAACTCTTTATCAAGGCCAGCCATTATTTTCATTAAAGTTGATTTTCCGGTTCCGTTCACACCGACCACGCCAATTTTTACTCCAGGTAAAAATGAAAGTCTTATATTTTCGAAAAGTTTCTTACCGCCAGGAAAAGTTTTCGAAACACCATCCATATGAAAAACAAATTTATTACTGCTCATGAGTTACCCTTATAGAAATAATTTTGAAATTCATATCGATATTAAGTATTATCATCAACAAAATAATTTTGCCAAGAAAGTTTGGTTCCATCTATTGGACTGGAAATTTTATGGGAGACTTCAAATAAAGAAAAAAATACAAAAGAGGAGAATTGGGCTTCTAGGAGGATCATTTAACCCACCACATTTAGGGCATCTTCATATCTCTAACCAGGCTATAAAGATTATTGGTTTGAACGAAGTTTGGTGGATTATTTCTCCTAAAAACCCTTTGAAGGCCGATTATAGTTTTAATTATGCTAAAAGGTTAGAGGCTTGCAGTAAGCTTTTAAATAAGTCGAACATAAAACTTTCCGAGGTAGAAAAAATAACAGGAAGTTATTACTCAAGTGATACGATTAAAATATTAAAGAAGAAGTACCCAAGAGTACAATTTGTTTGGTTAATAGGGGCAGACAATATGCATTCTTTTCATAAGTGGGAGAAATGGGATGATATTTTTATAGAGCTTCCGATAGCTATTTTTGCTAGACCTAATAACCAACTGAAGGCAGGTTTGTCATTGGCAGCACAAAAATACTTTAACAAAAGAGTCCATCCCAGGAATTTGTTAAATGGTGTTAATCCAAGGTGGTCAATGCAAATTGGCCCTCAGGTTAATATGTCTTCAACGCAGTTAAGGGCTGATAATTAGGTATCCAGCAAGTGCCTGGCTCTTGCGCCTCTTTCAATAGCAGCTCCATGGAGGCGATCAATATTTAACTCATAACGTATCTCTTGTAAGAATCTTATCTCAATCTCTTCAAGCATTCCATCAGCTGCTGCTACATCACATGCTAATGCATAAGCTGTTTCAAAAAGTCTTTGAGGTAATGATTGTTCTATTAATCCAAAAAGAGCTTCTAAACCGTCTTCTTCCTCAAAGATATCAAAAACTGTCTGAGCTATTATTTTTATTCTACTCTTATCGTATCCAGAAAAAATCGGAAGATGTTCTACAATGCGAATAATTGATAGTAATTCACGCTTTGACACCTTGTCATCCGATGCACTTACTGCAACCATTATAGAAACCAAGGCATCTTGAGAACTCATAATTGATAAATCTTTAATTTTATTAACCATAAATTCTCCAAAAGTTTTGCTCTAACATATTGACGGTTTGACCAACTATCAATACTAACTAAGTTTATTATCTATGACACGTTAAAAAGTACATCAAGGATAAAAAAAGATGGAACAGTCAACATCTAATCATGGAAAAGCTCTTACTGATTTAGGAATGGATAGTAAGGCATGGCCTTTCATTGAGGCACAAAATTTACTTAAAAGGCTTCAAAAGGTAAATTTTAGCAAGGATTATGTTGTGTTTGAAACAGGCTATGGGCCATCGGGCTTGCCACATATCGGGACATTTGGCGAAGTTGCGCGAACTGTCATGGTGCAAAGAGCATTTGAGTTAATATCTGATATTCCAACAAAATTAATTTGTTTTTCAGATGATTTAGATGGCTTAAGAAAGGTACCTACGAATGTTCCAAACGCCGAAATGCTTTACCAGGATCTAGACCTGCCACTATCTAAAGTGCGTGATCCATTTGGAGTAGCAAGCAGCTTCGCTGAATATAATAATTCGAAGTTATGTGAGTTCCTGGATAGTTTTAACTTTACCTATCAATTTTTGTCCTCAACAGAATGTTATAAATCAGGAAAATTTGATGAAGCACTCCTTATAATTCTGGATAGATATGATAAGATAATGGACATTATGTTGCCTTCTTTGGGTGATGAGCGGAAAAAGACATACTCTCCTTTTTTGCCAATCAGCCCAAAAACTGGTCAAGTTTTGCAAACAGAAATAATCGAACTAAACACCAAAAAAGGCTCTATAATTTACGTGGAGCCTGATGGTGAAAAAATAGAAATTCCTGTTACTGGAGGTAACGTAAAGCTCCAATGGAAGCCTGATTGGGCGATGAGATGGTGGGCCTTGGGTGTAGATTATGAAATGCATGGAAAAGACCTAATTCCTTCGGCTGATTTGGCACAGAAAGTTTGCAAAGTCATTGGCTCAAATGGACCTTCTTTATTTCATTATGAACTTTTTCTTGATGAGGAAGGGCAGAAAATTTCGAAATCAAAAGGTAATGGGTTGGCTATTGAAGATTGGTTAAAATATGCTGGACCGGAATCACTAAGTTTTTTTATGTACCAGAAACCTAAGACGGCAAAGAGGTTGCATTTTGATGTTATTCCAAGAGCTGTAGATGAATATTTTCAACACCTAAAAACATTTTCCTCACAAACTAATTTAGACCAGTTCTCAAATCCGATATGGCACATTCATGGACAGAACCCGCCTAACGACGGAATGCCTTTTTCTTTTACAATGCTTTTGAACTTGGTGTCAGCTTCTAATTCATCTTCGGAGGATCAACTGTGGAGCTTTATACAAAAATACAATCCTAAACTTAGTAGCAATGAAAACCCGAGCCTATCTCTAGCTGTTAAATTTGCTGTAAAATATTTTAAGGATTTTGTGGAACCGAAGAAAAAGTTTCGAGAGCCTGATGATAAAGAGAAGAAGGCTTTGGCAGATCTTGCAAGTAGGCTAGGTCTATTTAGCGGTGACCCCGATCCTTCAGAACTTCAAAAGATAATATTTGCAGTTGGAAGGGATCACGAGTTCGAACCACTAAGAGATTGGTTTAAGGCACTTTATGAAACTCTTTTAGGCTCTTCAGAGGGTCCGCGTTTCGGAGGTTTTACAGCTCTATACGGAATAGACAAAACAATAAATCTAATCAATTCGTGCTTGGCTGGAGATCTCTTAAAAAAGGAAATTAATTGAAAAGCAGCTCTGGTTATGTAACCCTTGTATATGGGCTAAAGCTTTATAAAGGAGAGACATAAATGTTCAGATGGTTGGTAGCTTTGATATCTTCTATTTTTATAGTAAGTTTTACTAACGTTTTTGCAGAAGACAGTAGCGAGTTTATCAAAACATTGGACCCTCCATTAGAGGAAATTCAGGAAATTATATCTGAACAGATTTTAGCTTTTCGGCAGAATAATGCTGAAGAGGCATACGCTTTTGCATCAAGCTTTATCAAGTCCAAATTTCCTTCACCTTCGCGTTTTATGGCTATGGTAAAGGGGTCCTATCCGATGATCTGGAATCCACAGGAATTCAAATTTATTGAGCAACGGGGGCACGCTAGCAATATAATTCAGCGCGTAGTTTTTACAGATGAAGACGACAGTTTATTCTTTTTTGATTATTTGATGATCAAGTCAGAGGAGACTTGGGTCATACATGGAGTTTATCTAGTAGAAGCGGGTGGCGCTGGAGCATAAAAGTTATTTTCTTACCACCTTACCTCTTACTACCCTTGTTCCAGCTGCGCCAGCTTTTGAGCGGGATATTTTTGAAAGACCTTTTTTTGAACTACTCGGCTCCGTGATGTTTTCTAAATGATGCTGACGTATGAATGGGTTTATTCCAATTTCCAAATCCACATCTTCAAGTCTTTTTATTTCATCTCTAATGTTTGCAGCTTCCTCAAAATCTAGGTTTTCAGCTAATTCAAACATTTGCTTTCTTAAATTTTTAAGATGCTTCTCAAGGTTTTCACCAGGTTTAGGTGCATTCTTTAAAGCCGCTGTAACACGAGAAAAGTCGGTATCTGCCCCAAATACACCTTCCAATACATCATTAACGTTCTTTTTTATTGTTTCTGGAGTTATATTGTTTTCTTTATTGTGGGTTAGTTGCTTTTCTCTTCTGCGGTCCGTTTCAAGTAAAGCATTTTTAATACTTTTGGTCTCTTTATCCGCATAAAGAATTACTCTGCCCTCAATATTTCTAGCCGCTCTTCCTATTGTTTGTATTAATGAAGTTTCAGAGCGTAAGAAACCTTCCTTGTCAGCATCTAATATAGCAACCAGGCCACATTCAGGAATATCCAGGCCTTCTCTTAATAAGTTTATTCCCACTAAAACATCAAAAGCACCTAGTCGCAAATCTCTAAGAATTTCAATCCGTTCAATAGTATCGATGTCTGAATGCATATAGCGTACTTTTATTTCGTTTTCGTGCAAATATTCTGTTAAATCTTCTGCCATTCTTTTTGTCAGAACAGTAACAAGTGTTCTGTGTCCATTTCTGGAAACCTTTCTTATTTCATATAACAGATCATCGACTTGAGTTTTTATTGGCCTAATTTCAACTTCAGGGTCAATTAGACCTGTTGGCCGAATGATTTGCTCTGTAAAAATACCCTCAGCTTCATTCATCTCCCAGTTACCTGGTGTTGCAGAAACAAAAATTGACTGTGGCCTCATCATATCCCATTCCTCAAATTTTAATGGTCTATTATCTGTACATGATGGCAAGCGAAAGCCATGTTCTGCTAATGTAGATTTTCTTTTAAAGTCGCCTTTGTACATTCCTCCGAGTTGGGGGACAGAGACATGACTTTCATCAGCAAATACAATTGCATTGTCTGGTATGTATTCGAATAGTGTTGGTGGTGGCTCACCCGGATTTCGACCAGTTAAATATCGTGAGTAGTTTTCAATACCACTACAAATTCCTGTAGCTTCAAGCATTTCAAGATCAAAATTTGTTCTTTGCTCTAATCTTTGGGCCTCAAGTAATTTTCCTTCTTTTTCAAACCTCTTAACTATTTCTTTTAGTTCTGATTTAATGCTTTTTATAGCTTGCTTTAAGGTAGGTCCTGGGGTGACGTAATGTGAATTGGCATAAATCCTTACTTGCTCAAGTGGCCCAACTTTTTGCCCTGTTAAGGGATCAATTTCGAAAATCTCTTCCAGCTCATCTCCAAAAAAGGACATTCTCCAGGCTCGATCCTCTAAGTGCGCCGGCCAGATTTCGACAATATCTCCTCTTACCCTGAACGTACCTCGAACAAAACTGTGATCATTTCTGTTATATTGTAAAGCTACAAAATCTCGTAATATGTCTTTTTGTATATAGCTCTCGCCTCTAAAAAAGTTTCTTGTCATTTCTGTATATGTTTCTACAGAGCCAATGCCGTAAATGCATGATACAGATGCAACTATCAGGACATCATCTCTCTCTAAGAGTGCTCTTGTCGCTGAATGTCTCATTCTGTCGATTTGTTCATTTATTTGGGCCTCTTTTTCTATATATGTGTCGGAGCGTGGCACGTAGGCCTCAGGTTGGTAGTAGTCATAATATGAAACAAAATATTCGACAGCATTTTCTGGAAAGAATGCTTTGAACTCTCCATAAAGTTGGGCAGCTAGAGTTTTATTTGGCGCAAGAACGATTGCAGGCCGTTGGGTGTGCTCAATTATCTTAGCCATTGTAAACGTTTTTCCCGTTCCTGTTGCGCCAAGTAGAACCTGGCTTTTTTCCGAGGATTTCAACCCTTCTAGGAGTTCTTTAATTGCCCTTGGCTGATCTCCAGATGGTTCAAAAGAGGAATCAAGGGTAAATTTTTTTCCGCCTTCCAATTTTTTGTAAGTATTTTTTATACTCATGAAGTAAGACCTTTAAATAATGTGCAGTCAGAGTGCATTTATTATATAAACAATATAAATTTTTCTTTTCCAATTTAAAAGGTAACCCTATAATAAACCAGTCAACAAATCTAAAGGTAAGGTAGTTAATGCAGGTAAAGATCTATAAGCCATCTAAAACATCAATGCAGTCAGGTCTGGCAAAGACAAAGAAATGGCGACTGGAGTACGAAAAAAGCTTAAAAAAGTTTATTGATCCCACTATGGGTTGGGTGGGTACAGAGGACACTCAAGGGCTTGTTTCAATAGATTTTGAGACGAAAGAATCTGCTATAAAATATGCAGAAGGATTGGGTTTGACTTACAAGGTTGAAGAACAAAAAAATCGAAAGCATATTATTAGAAGCGGTGGATATGGGGAAAATTTTTCATTTAAGAGAAAAACGGCCTGGACACATTAAGCCGATTACTTAGTGAAAACTAAAATGTATTTTAAAAGATTCTAGGCTTTGAAAATTGCTAAATAATAAAGTGGTGTCAAGATTAGTGGAAGCTGAAAAAGATGCTAGAGTGATAAATGCTGCATTTGACTTGGAAAAAGGAAAATGTTCTTTCGCTCTTGCAGTAGTAACGGAAACCTGGGGTTCATCGCCACGTCAAGCAGGAAGCATGATGCTGGTAGAGAAGGGTGGTCATGTAGTTGGTTCAGTTTCAGGTGGTTGTGTAGAAGGGGAAGTGGTCACTTCTGCTAAAGAAGTAATGGACCTTGAAAAATTTCAGGTGTTGAATTTTGGTATAGCAGACGAAGATGCATGGAAAGCAGGGTTGTCTTGTGGTGGTAAAATGACTGTTTTCGTTTGCCCAAATAATTTTGTGCAAAAGGGATTGTTTGGGAAGATAAAAGAATCCGACAATGGTGGGGAAAATATAACCATAGAATGCGATCTTAAAAATGGGTTAATTCGCCAAGTCAACCAGCTTTCAGAAGATTTAAATGATACAAAAGAAATAATGGATAACTTTAGGATTACACTAATTCCGAAGCCTAGAGTTTTCATAATTGGTGCAGTGCAGATAAGTCAGCACTTGGTTCCAATGGCTAAGGAATCCGGTTTTGAGGTAGTTGTAATTGATCCAAGAAGTCAATTTGCCAATCAAAAAAGATTTCCAGATACCTGTTTGCATGTTGAGTGGCCTGACGAGGTGCTTGAAAAAGAGGATTTGTCTGTCAACGATTCTATCGTGACATTAACTCACGATCCAAAAATTGATGATGCTGCGTTGGAGATTGCATTAAAATTACCATTGTTCTCTATTTCGTGCTTGGGGAGTAAAAGAACAAACACAAAAAGAAGGGAGAGGCTTATGAAAAAAGGTTTCTCTGGCACTGAATTAAAGCGTCTCAATGCTCCGGCAGGGATTGATATAGGTTCGAAAACACCTGCAGAGATTGCTGTTTCTATTTTGGCTCAATTGATTAAAAGTAGAAGGAGTTTGGGACATTAATGGCAGGTAAAGCTTCTAATAAAAAAATTGTTGGAGGTTTGCTGGCTGCAGGCAGTTCACAAAGGATGGGGAAGATAAATAAGCTGCTATTTGAGATTAAGGGCGTTCCTATGGTCCGTAAAATTGCAATTGAAATGTTAAAAAGTAATTTGGATAGTTGTTTTGTCGTAACTGGATATGAGTCAGAAAGAGTGGCTAAAGCCTTAGAGGGTCTTCCCATTAAAATTATAAAGAACCACCAGTGGAGGGATGGGCAAGGTACTTCAGTTAGTAAAGTAGCAACAAAGCTGAATAATGATTCAGCAGACTTAATGATTATGTTGGGAGACTTACCTAGCGTTAAAACGGAACACTTTAATTATCTAATTAAAAGCCATACGGATATTATGAATTCAGAATTCACTATAACAATTCCTGAGTATAGAGGGTTGAAAGGCAATCCTGTGATATGGGGCAGGTCTTATATGCCTCAACTAAAGGAATTGTCTGGTGAACTGGGTGGGCGCAAATTATTCAAAAAGTATTTGAAAGAAATCAATTCTGTGGAAATTAATTCTGATTGTATTATTTCAGATGTGGATACCAGTGAAGCTCTAGATCTATTGGTTAAACGAACAGAATTATCTTAAAACCTTTTATGCTTCACCGTGTAAAGCTTTAAAAACTAAAGAATGAAAATGATGTAATAGGTGCTCACTATTTGAAGATCGATCAGCATCTATCATATATCGTCCTTGGTCAAACCCTGATGAGTGCAATCCTTTCTGAACATACAAATTTAAGTCTATATCTTCTGGTCCTAATTTTTCATTAAACCATTTTATGGCTGCTTTACTAAGTTTATTCTGAGGTCTATTTTTGGGTATATAATGCCCAAACCTTAAAAGCGTCTTTTCAGGTCCAATTGGTATTTCATTAAAAGTACCAATTGCATCCGCATAAGGAAACGCATAAATAGTTGTCATTGGCCATAATTGAATATTATAGAACCAATCAGTTTGATATGTTTGGCCTTCAACTATTTCTCCAAATGCTGTTTTTGTTGGAACCGGCGGTCCTTTAAAATCCCACCATTTTCCATGAGCATTAAGTTCATATTTATCAAAATCGATGAGAGCTGCTAAGTCTTTATGATGCGGTCCAGATAATTTAAAATGATATCCTTCAATAGCATTATCCACAATTACTTTCCAATTTGCATCCACCATCATATCTACCTCTTCAATAAAGGTTATTTCGTCCAGATCAGGAAAATATGGGGACATTGCTTCATATGCTCCGGGGAGGTCATCTGCTAGGGATGAGGCTTCGTTATCAAAATTAATAAAATAGAATCCCGAGAACTCTTCAATTCGAACTTTACTTAAGCCCCAGTCATCTTTTGAAAATCCCTTCATAGTTTCGGAGCGCGGGGCATGGCGTAAATTTCCATCAAGGTGATAACTCCAGGCATGATATGGACAGATTATCATATTTTTTATATTGCCTCTGCGATCCTGGATTAATTGTGTGCCCCTATGCTTGCATACATTGTGCATCGCATTAATACTGCCATCTTCGGCGCGAATAATTAAGACGCTCTCTTTTAGAATGTCAAATTTGACAAAATCTCCAACATTTAAAATCTCAGATGTATGGCAGACAAAGTGCCACGAAGGATAAATTATTGTCTCAATTTCTCTTTCAAAGATGTCTTTGTCAAAGAAATAACGGGAAGGAAGAGTTAAAGATAGGTCTGGATTTTTACCATCCCATTCAAGTGTCT
>Ga0208277_1002293_pt1 | contig 10887 bp, 1 predicted proteins | sample ETNtaG_5_FD_185782 | JGI IMG/M metagenome (GOLD analysis project Ga0208277, IMG submission 185782) | Marine microbial and viral communities from oxygen minimum zone, Eastern Pacific Ocean - ETNP201406SV205 (SPAdes) (version 2) | ecosystem: Environmental > Aquatic > Marine > Oceanic ...
AAAAAAGCATTATCCGCTTACAGAAAAAGGATGTTAGCACTACTTCCTGAAGACATTGGTCTAAAGGTTTCAAGCAGCATGAGAGCCGATTTTATGATGACTCCATCCCTATCAAGAAGACAGTCTGAGGTACTGGACGTAGCGGTACAGATGGGATACTATGAATACCCTAAGAAGTGTAACCAATCAGATATTGCGAAAGTAATTGGTATCAGTCAAGGCACGGTTGCAGAGCACTTGCAACTAGCTGAATCCAACATAATGAATGGATGGCAACGCCAATTGAATTGATCAACCTTCTCTATCAAAGGTGTTCAATTCACTTTCAAGTGCTTGAGCTTCAAACTCTAAATCCGAAACCTTAGCACCTGATAGTTCAGCCTTCAGCATTTCTTCCTCTAGTTGTTTCAAGCGCAGACGTGCTGTTTCTCTTTCTTCGTGGAATCTTTGTTCTTCGATAACCATCTGTTCGCGAGCAATTTGTTGGCGTTCAGTCTTACCGCTAAGGTCAGTTGTAGATGCCTTACCATCAATTTCAATTTCTGTAGGGAACGAAATAGAGATTCCTTCACTGTTGAAATTTTCATCGATAGATTTCAGAATCCAATCCTTCGCAATGAACTCTTCATTGTAATTTTCAATCCATGCATATAGTCTGAAATTCTTAGTAAACTCATCCAATTCATTGACCAGAACTCTCGGTTCAGGTTTTTTCAAGCAATGGGGGGATTCTCTGGCTAATTTGAGCAGTGTATATTTGACATGATCAATATCCTCATCATAACTCACTCCAATGTCGATAACGAGAGATTTTCTACTTGCAATTCCTTCTCCTCCGCCTCTAGCATGATTGATTATATCTGAAGAGACAATCGTGTTATTTGGAATAATAACTAACCTCTCATCACGGTCAAGAACTTTGGTCGAAAGAACACCAATCGATACTACTGTGCCAATTGTTTCACCTATTTCTACACGGTCTCCAACTTCGAAGGGCCGGTCTACTGCCAATAGGAATGAATTTGCAATATTGCTAATGGTTTGCTGCATCGCAATTCCAAGTATAAGTGCAATCAATGTTAATGATGCAAATATACCAAACAAATCGATATCAAGTTCAATCAGAGCAAAATATGTGCCTACAAAGTATAGTGCTGCACGAGTACAAATCACTAGGAAGGGATTTCCTCCTGATACGGTAACAGCATCTCTCTTCTGAAACTGTTCAAGGATAACCGGCATCAGATATTTTGCTGAAACACTTGAAATCGAGGTTGCAATCATTATGTAACTCGCACCAAAGTATGGTTGTAGAGTGTTGTAGTCGATATCAGATTTGATTAGCCAAATACATGATAATTGACCACCTGCTGCAAGAATAAACAGATTTAATCTGACTGCAAGTGGGCCGACTAGTTTGTCATCCCAGCCTGCAGAACTGCTCTTTACAATCTCTTTCCATGGTCTAATTAGAGCAAATCTTGCACCTAGTAATGCAAGTACAACTCCAAAGACGCACAATGCTACTTTGGCACTGAATGGCAAGCCATCCAAGTAGTCAAGCAAATCTGAAATTAATTCCATATGTTTCACTTTTGGTCAGCGAATTTCTTTGCTTGCTTAGCCCACTTGTCTCTCTTGATTCTTCCTGGGAAGAATTCGATAGCGATGTTGACCTGTTCTTCAATTTCTGAAGTCATGTTTCCAACCTGCTCGAAAGTGTAGATCCCAAGAGCATTCAACTTATCCTCGATGAAAGGCCCAACTCCCTTGATTCTCTGTAGGTCGTCGCTGGCTGTGATAGATGCAGCAGCAGCGAAGCCTCTCTTTAGGCCCTTAACACCGGTCAATGCAGTTGCAGTCTTGCCGGTCCATGAAATGTTCATGCCACCTTCGTCGTCTTGGACCCAAGCACTGCCGCTTTCATCGAATTCAGAGGTATCGCCCATTGTGACTTCAGTAGCGCCCTTTTCAACTGGCTTGGAGACTGTGCTTCTAGCAGCAACTCCTAGAGTTGTGAAATCGATACTCTTAGCCTTCTCAGAAATACGTAGGAGTTCTTCCTCTTTCTTACGAGTAGCCTCATCCATTTCATCGAGCTTCTTACGGCGCTCTTCCATTTCTTTCTCCATCTGTTCAAGTCTTTCTTGAGCAGCCTTTTCAGCAGCAACACGAGCAGCGTCTTCAGCATCTTCACGAGCCTTCTTTTCAGAAGCAGCCTTGTCTTCAGCAGCCTTTGCCTTTGCTTCTGCAGCAGCAGCCTTTTCTTCAGCCTCTTTGAGTTTCTTTTCAGTTGCTTCTTTCTCAGCCTTAGCCTTTGCATCAGCTTCGTCCTTAGCCTCCTTTTCAGCAGCCTCTTTCTCAGCCTTAGCCATTGCATCAGCAGCCTCTTTCTCAGCCTTAGCCATTGCGTCAGCAGCCTCGATTTCAGCTAATGCCTTTGCTTCAGCAGCCTCTTTCTCAGCCTGTTCTTTTTCAGCAGCAGCCTTGTCAGCAGCTTCTTTCTCAGCCTTTGCCTTCGCTTCAGCAGCCTCTTTCTCAGCCTTGTCCTTTGCTTCAGCCTCTTTGATCGCTTCCATTTCAGCCTCTTCTTGAGCCTTGAGTTCCTTTGCTCTTCTGTCAGCAGCAGCTAGTTCATCAGCCTCTGGGTCTCCAACTTTGACTTCCCAATGGATGTAGACAGATGCACTACCGATTCTGATTTGACCGTTGTAAACTCCACTAATATCGTCTTCAGTGACATTGTCATCGAACTTTAGTGTAAAGACAATTGAACCTTTGCCCTTGTCCTCTGAACTACCTTCTACTAGGATTGAGTCCATGTTGAAGCGACCACGATTGGTGTGTGATGCCATATCTGTGATTGTTATCAGAGATTCAGGGTCCAGGTTTGTGATAGTGATAGTTTCCTTACTTTCACAACTGTCTCCAAAGTTTTCGACGTGACCAGGTTTAAGGATGAACGGGTCGTTCTTTGTTCCTCTTCCACTAACAAAGCCAGGTCTTGCGGTTGTGTATTCTGGTTCTGGACCATTCTTCATTCCTACAAGTACCAATAGGGAGTCTCCTCTCTCTCTGGACCAATATATCAGTGGGATGAGCAGCAGTAGCAATAGTAACGGGAAGCAAACACAAATCCACCACATTGTGGAAGAGCTGCTGTCCTCATCATCATCATTCTTGGAATCATTCTTGACTGTCACACATGTATTGTCATCCTCGATGTTTTCTGGAATGCTTTCTGAATCTAGGCTATCTGAACCACATCTGTCTTCATCAGCGTCAGACCAATTGTCTCCATCATCATCTTCGTCAGCATTGTCACCAACGCCGTCTCCATCTGTATCTGTGTCTTCATCAGGGTCCATTGGGAATGCATCATCTGCATCTACTGTACCGTCACCGTCAGTATCATCCTCTAGTGCATCACATGTTCCGTCACTATCTGAATCTACAGGGAAACTGGAATCATCGAGTGAATTAGTTCCACACATTGATTCGTCATAGTCTGACCAGTTGTCGTTATCGTCATCAAAGTCTTCAACCAATTGAGGGTCTGATGTTGATGTACCAACAATTGAATCAGGTTTACCATCTCCATCTGTATCCTTTGAAGCAGAACGGTCCTCAGGGAAGTCGTCGACATTGTTACCAACGCCATCTCCATCTCTGTCATCATCTTGTGAATCACAGATCATGTCGCCATCAGAATCAACAGGTACACTGGATGAATCATCTGGGTCAGAGCCACAGGATTCTTCAGGACCGTCAGCCCATCCGTCAAGGTCTCTATCAGATTGCAGAGCATCACAGATTCCATCGTTGTCATCATCGATTGGAACTGAGAATTGGTCTTCTGAATCAGAGTTACACATGATTTCGTCTGTGTCAATGAATGTATCATTGTCATCATCGCTGTCGATGTAATTACACAATCCATCTCCATCTGTATCGGTAGGAGTGCTGGATGCATCAACAGGGTCTTCTCCACAGAGGTTCTCCATTTCGTTAGACCATCCGTCACCATCCATGTCGTCATCATAGACGTCAGGGATTCCATCACCATCAGAATCTAGCAATACACCTAGAGTAATCTGGAATGTACCACTCTGTCCTGAGTTTGTGTTGTTAGCCCAGATAGTGTAGACGGTAGAAGCACTGAGTTCAGTAGGTGTACCTGTGATTGTTCCGGTGTCACTTGTTGAGCGACCAGGCATTGTTCCATTGAAATCTAATCCAAGAGGTAATGCTGGTGAAATCTCCCAAGTATCGATATCTCCACCAGCGGTAATTGGAACTAGAGGATTCATTGCGCTGTCATTTGCCAATTCTACGTTATTACTCATGTAAATGACGATTATTGCTCTGTCATCACTTGTATCAAGTAGGTCACAGATCTTATCTTGGTCAATATCGCTAGGATAATCAGAATCATCCATTTCATCGGTTTGACAATCTGTTTCGTCACTGTTAGACCAACCATCTCCGTCAATATCATAATCATTGATGTCAGGTATGCTGTCCAAATCCGTATCAGTTAGAACAGAAATTGTAACTGTTGAAATTCCGAAATCTTCAACTCCGGTTGCATTGATTGTGTACACAGTACTCTCAGTCAGAGTGTTTGGAGTTCCCCAGATGGTACCGTTATTGGTTCCAAAGAAGATACCACTTGGCAATGTTGGCTCAATGCTCCATGAGACAACAGCCGCACCAGATGTAGATGGATACAAAGCCATCATCGGTGAATACTGTGCTAATTCTGCAGTGTTGTATGGGTAGCTGATGAAGATACCAGTTCCATTAACTGTAATCTCTAGAACTGTTGTTCCTGAGCCACCAGTGTTGTTAGCCCAAATGGTGTAATCTGTTGCAGGTGAGTCCACGAACGGAATACCGACAATAGCACCGTCTCCTCTCAAACTCAGACCAGTAGGTAGTGCTGGAGAGATCTCCCAAGAAGAAGGTACTCCGCCAGTACTTGTTGGTACGACTGGAGTAATTGGTACATCCTTGAAGAATTCATATTCTGAATCAGCGTAAGAAATCACAGGTGCAGGTTCGTTAATGGTAATTGAAAACGGAACACCTGCGCTACATACATTCCAACTGTTGCAAGACTTCACCTTGAAGATTGCAGTACTTTGGTTCGCTGTAGGTGTGCCAATAATGTGGCCCGTACTGTTCACTTGTAATCCAGCAGGTAGTGGTGGATATGTGGTGAAGTGGTGCAGGTTTGCTGTATTAGTAATTCCAGTCGGTGCAATTGGTGTGATTGCAGTACCTCTGGTGTAAATCTGTGTAGTATCTGCAGAATTGTATGAAACCACAGGTAAAGCAGGGCTTATTCCGAATCTTACCTCAAATGATTGAGTTCTCTCCCATGGGAAATCATATCCATTGCTTGATTCATAATATGCAGTAATCGTATATGTTTCATTTGCAGTGTCTGTACAACCAGTAGTTGGAGTTCCAGATATTATGCCATTAGTAGCAGTAAAAGATAGTCCACAAGGAAGGGCTGCATTGTTTGTAGCCCCTGCACTATCATTTAACAGATAAGTTACAAGATTAACGTTATGATATCCTATCGTAGCAAAGGTAGAATATGCACCTTCTGATGGGCTGTTATAGTTTATCTCGTGGTCGAAATCTCCCCAGAATCTGTAGAGTCTATGCTGGGAAGAAGTCATCGCAGTTTGACCTGAGTGCCAACTATCAACGCCACTACAATCCTGGTTATCGCTGCCACATTGATTCAGCAATGATGCGGTTCTGCTTAAGAACCAAGCACCATGTTTGCCTGTGAAGTAAATGGAATCCGAATTATCGAGTCCAAAGTCGGTAGTATAGTGAGTAGACCATTGATTAGAAACAACATCATATGCTTTGTTTAGGTCCTGGTCAAATCCAGAAGTTCTCAGGTCGATTCCAGTTGTGTCGATCAAAACATGAGCAATATCATCAGAATCAACCGCCGAATAGACGATAGTCGTTTGCCAGTTATCATGGCCCCGGTGATATCCGGTTAGTCTCTCAAGTGAAATGACATCGCTGGTTGTGTGATTCATAGTTGCTACGTATGCGTTATAATTATTTGATTGATAATTATATCCACTTACAGAACTTCCAGCTAATTCAAGTTGTGTAGTGTAAGAAGAGAGACTAGTGTATGCGAAGAATAGAGTGTCATCGCTAAACTTGTTCATTGTAAAGTATTGAGCCTGACCATTCAACGTCGCGCCAGGTCCGCCCAACGTTGTCGCGTTTTCTACCCAAACCCAATTTCCGGAGGAGTCTGCATGTGCAATCCAAGATCCTTGATTTCCGCCTGCTCCAGCCGAAGAAGACCCGAAGTCATAATCCCAAGCGTAATTTGGCATTCTTCCTGCAGCAGTCACAGAACCATCATGATGTAAAACAACACTAGGTTCACTAGCATGTTGACAATTAGTTGGGTCAGATGTACCAACTTCTGTCCATTGTACTTGCCCATTTGTGTTGACTTTCGCAACCCAAGGCTGCAAATGACCTAGACAAGTTCCAAATGGTCCAACTTGCATTCCACCAAACTTCAAATCATCACTGGCAGTATATCCCCTGGCGACTATTGCAACATCGCCAGTTGACTTATCTAAGTCCATTGCTGAAGTAACTGTATTGTAAGATGTGGATAATGTTGCTGAATCGCTTGTGTAGGTTCCTGTAGATTCAGTATTGATTGCCCATTGTAGATTTCCATAGTAATCCCATTTTGCAAGAATAACAGTTGTTTTTCCAGTAGCAATTGTCACTCCATCGAAATTGAATTCAACAGGGTCACTACTCAAAGCATCTGCTTGGAATAATGCGTAAATGTTACCATTGTCGTCAACATCAACATCTGCTATGTGGAATTCACTTCCTCTAATGCTCTTAGCCCAAATGTAATCTCCAGTAGGATCTCTCATACTCAAAACAAGATCATTCGTGTCATGATTTCCGCCTGCAGCAATGCCATCTATCATGATGCTAGAGGTTGTTTTATATTTCTCTAAAGAAACGATTTCACCATTACTTGCGAAGGCTGTTTTAGTATAGGTAACGTCGGTCCACAGATTTGAGAACATGTTTTCATAACCGGTGTATAATGGGTTTTCCATAGTAGATTTGATTGTAATACTATCACTCCATGCTTCAACACTAGAAGTGGTTGAAATGGTGTAGGTTGAGCCAGCGAAATCACTGGTAGTAACACGGCCACTGATTTCTCCAGTTGTCGTATTAAGCGTCAAACCGGCTGGTAGTGACGGGCTTATTGCAACACCAGTTGGCATCATTGCAGGATATTCAGGCATGTATGAAATATCCATTTCCATCTCAAAGATTAGACTATCAGAACCATAATCTAAGGAAGCAATTTCAAGCATGTCACATGTACCATCGCTATCAGAATCACTTGGATATGTTGCACTGTCCCTGGAATAGTCAATAGGTGAACCATAGTATGCTAACTTGTTGTAAGTGTTGTGACTTCTAGAATAGGGATTCCAAGATATCCAGGGGTCATCTCCCTCATCTATCACTAATTCTAGACTTTGGTGAGAGTTTTGCCAGTAGCTCGATTGTGTATGTTGGATAATTTCTGTTGTACTTTGAGCGTTTGATGAAGATGACAACTTTGTATGATATAATGTCTTATTGCCATTATCAACCCATGCCAAATGTACATTGTCGTTAGAATCTAATTCTAAACTTACTCCCTGATTTCCTTTCGGTGTTTGGTCTGTAAATCTTGTAATCCAATTCGAGCCCGAATTGTCGTAGTATGCGTAAGTTACAAACGAGTCTGCACTTGATGCTGATGTTCCTTTCATGAATGCAACATGCGGTTGAGCATTGGAATCAACAGTGAATGATGAGCGGCCAAGTTGAACATCGCCTATCGAACCTGATCCTGAATCTATGCCTGAATTCCAAGAACTGGAACTAGTATCATAAATCCAAGTGTAAATTCTATTTGCTACGTCATGGAAGGCCAGCAAATGAATATCTCCGTTTGAATCGACTGCTATTTGTTTGTTCATTGCATACCCAGTAGTATTATTCACACCGGAAGGGTATGCAATTTCAGATACGACACCACCTTGAGATACACTTACGATTTCATCGTGAGTAGTCATGTATGCAGTGCCATCTGGTGCAATAGAAAGATCGTGATGTTGGTCATCATGATCATTATCGAATGTATAGATTATATCTCGCTGATTGTAAAGGTAGGAATTCGATGTTGACGTATATTCGAGGTAGTATAACGTGTCACCATCGACAACATAAGCACCTTGACCATAACTTTCGTAATCAAATCCTTCTTGATTGGTGGCGGAACCGTAAATGTCACCTTCCATAGAAGCATAATTTTGGTTTGATACGATATCAGATGTTGTGAATCCGAATACTCTTAGTTGTCTGCTAGAGTCTGTTAATCCAAGCATTTGATATTCATTGCTAAATGAGTTTGGTAAGAATACAATTCCGGTGCCGTAATTATGTTTGTAAGCCCGATTATTACCGGTATTTCCTCCTGTAAGGGTTCTTGTGCCCCATTCTTTACGCTCACAAGCCTGTTCATCAGCATCACTCCAACCATCACCGTCATCATCAGTGTCAATGTAATCACAAGTTCCATCGGAATCTAGATCCCTAGGTACACTTGTAGAATCTTTTGAATTTGAGAGACATGCATTTTCATCAGTATCGTTCCAATTATCGTTATCATCATCTAAATCTTCAATCAAATTGGTTGAACAAGCAGTATAAATCGAATCAGGCATTCCATCGTCATCAGTATCTAGGACTGCACATGGGTCTAATCTGAAATCATCATTCACGTCGAGAGTTCCATCATTATCGTCATCAGTATCCCAGGCGTCAATGATGCCATCTAAATCGAAATCAGTCGGACGCATATGCAAATCGGTTGGAGCGAGATTAACTCCCATCTCGTTAGATTGGTCTCCAATGTGGACCGAGTGTCCTTGACCAGTCCTTCCGTTAAATCCCGCACCCCAACAGTAGACTTCATTGTCGAGCATAGCAGCACAATTCGAATTCTCTGTTAAAGCAAGTAATTTCGCACTGCCTTCTAAATCGACAGCGTTCAAGAATGGTAATTCACTTACAGAATCACCCAAACTGTTAGTGTTTCCATAACCAAGGCGGCCATAAGTTCCTTGACCCCAACAATATACTTCTCCTGAATTAGAGATTGCACAAGAGTGATCTACAGATGATTCGACATCAGACATTATTGTTCCATTGAAATTAATTGGTTTTGCAGTTAGTATGTCGTTATTGGTACCAGCATTTCCTGAAGAACCAGTTCCTAATTGTCCATAACTTCCAGATCCCCAGCATACAATATCTCCTACATTGGTCGATGGAGAAGTAGTTTCATGCAGTTCAGTTGTTGTGCCTACAACCATACAAGCAAAGTCTTTTCCAAAAGATAAATCTGAACTTATGATTCCGTTGAAGTCATAAAATACAACAGGATTTGAGCTAGTCTGACTGATGTAAGTGCCTTGACCCCAACACTTGATTGCTCCAGTAACTGAAGTTGCACATACTGCACCATCGCTATGAGGTGAAGCATACAAATCTACGAATTTACCAGAGGTTGAGTATTCTAGAGCAGTCGCAGGCCCCTGTCCGTAGCTGCTACTTGTCGTAGAAATTGCTCGCTCTGATTGACGGCCCATACAATCTATTTCTCCATCTGTTTTCAATGCACAAGTAACATCAGCTGCCGCTGCAACCTTACTTACATCGTTACCAAATGCGTTGACTAACCTAGGTATAGGTTCATGATTGGCAACGGAACCTGACAAGAGAGTTTGTCGGTTAGTATTGTAACCCCAGCACATAACCTTTCCATTCATGCTACTATCTGTGCTAGATTGCACAATAACACAATTGTGATATCTTCCTACACTCAGTTGTGTTGCAGTAACATTTGCTCCTAAATCGATGTATGGCAAATTAACACCCATCTCATTGATATTATCTCCAAGTGCTATCGAATTCCATTGATTCCCACCTATGCCCAATTGCGCTTGTTGATTTGATCCCCAGCACTTAATCAATCCTTGACGAGATAAGGCACATGTGTGTTCGTAACCAGATTGTAGGTCTACGATATCATAAGGAGAGAGCGAATCATCAGAAGGTATGATTTCGTCACCATTGCTATTTTCAACTGGTGAATCTCCAAGTGTAGAAACTGGATTGGAAGCAGAATATCCAACTGTAGTTTGGTCACCCCAGCAAATTACTGATGAAGCACCAGCAGAGTCTTCAAAGATACCACATGTTGAATCGACCGAATGCTCGATTACAATCTGCTTTGCAGTCAATCCTGAAGGTACAGAAATTGTCTGTGGTGTACTGTATGCTGCAGGCGCACTGGAAAAGCCATCTCCAAATGAACCAGATTCTTCTACACCCCAGCATTCGATTGTGTTCTCAACAATAGCACATGCATGAGATTCACCCATTGTGATTGAATAAATTCGATCATTATTTCCTGTTCGAATTTGTATATTATCTACTGCGACATAGTCACCCGGTGCATCATTTGAAGAGGACCCATCTTTGATGAAAGACCACCTAAGTGTATGTTCGCCTTCGGTAATATTGGTGCTGAATGATGCCCAATTGCTCATTTGTCCCTTTGAGGAATTGATTTCAACTCCATCGATAGAGAATACCAATCTGTCCGAGCATTGGTTTAGGGTAGGACATGTATCTGTTTTGTAATCAAAGGAAACAGCTCCGCTTGTAAACATTCTAGTTATTGAAAACCCTATGTCGGAAGAAGAGGCATGGCCGCTAGATTTGAATGAATTA
>Ga0208277_1002294_pt1 | contig 10874 bp, 9 predicted proteins | sample ETNtaG_5_FD_185782 | JGI IMG/M metagenome (GOLD analysis project Ga0208277, IMG submission 185782) | Marine microbial and viral communities from oxygen minimum zone, Eastern Pacific Ocean - ETNP201406SV205 (SPAdes) (version 2) | ecosystem: Environmental > Aquatic > Marine > Oceanic ...
AGTTTCAGGTAGCGCTGATATGTCAAAAGCAGACGCAGGTAGAGCTGTTGATGCAGTATTAGATGGAATTTCAGGTGCTTTAGGAAACGGCGATTCAGTTGCGCTAGTTGGGTTCGGAACATTTTCAGTAAGACATAGAGCGGCTAGAGAGGGTAGAAATCCTCAAACAGGTGCTGCAATGCATATTCCTGCTACTAAAGTTCCAGGTTTTAAAGCTGGTAAAGGTCTTAAAGATACAGTTAAAAACGGTTAAAAGTTTAAGATATTAAAAGGGGTGCTTACGCACCCTTTTTTTTACTCTATAATATCGCCATTATGATGGAATCACTTAGAAATTTTCTTACCGGACCTAGACTCATGTTGGTCGTATTAGTTTGCGCTTTACCATTCGTATTTTTAGGTACATCATCACTATCAACTGCTTTTACTGGTTCGTTTGGTTCTATAAATGGTGAAGATGTGACCGAAGCAGATTTAAATATGGCATCAAACTCAGCCGTTTCAAGATTTAAAAGTATTTATGGCGAAGACTTTGAATTTGATATGTTAGATGAAGAAACCAAAGGCCAATTAATTAAACAAGAATTAGTTTCACAAAAAGTTCTCTTATCTCATGCAAGGTCGCTAGGATTTATAAATGACACCTCAATAGAAGAGGCAAAAAAAAGCATAGTCCAGACTCCACAATTTCAAATGGAGGGTGTTTTTAATCAAGATATATATGAAGCCCAAGTTAACTCCAATGGCTATACAAAAGAAGGGTATGTTGATTTAATCACAGATTTGTATGCATCAGAGGTATATAGAAATTCTATAGTGACAACAAATTTTGTTACACAAAATGAAATTTATGAGATCGCAGGCTTACTGGAACAAACCTCAGATATTAAATTTACTAAAATTAGTTTTGAAGGTTTAAAAAATGAAATTGTTAATACTAATGAAGAATTAGCTAATTATTATGATGATAATCAAATTCAATTTTATTCTGAAGAACAAAGAAACTTTACATATATATTATTAGATCCAGTTGATTATCAATCAAAAGTTCAAGTTCCAGATGGGTATATTCAAACCGCTTATGATGCATACCTTTTAAAAAATGAGGCAAGTGCGCAAATTAGAATCTCGCATATCATGGTTGAAAAAAATAACCACGACTCTAGAGATTCTGCTTATGAAATTATTAGTGAGGTTGAAAGCTTAATAACAGAAGGCAAAGATTTTAATGAATTAGCTGTTGAATATAGTGACGATGTTGTTACTAAAGATAATGGCGGGGACTTAGAGTATTTTGAAAAAGATGTTTTTCCTATAGAGTTTGAAGATGCAATAACAGATTTAGGACTTAATGAAATAAGTAAGATTGTAGAACTTGAAGACACTTTCCATATTTTAAAAGTTACCGAGATTAATTTACAAGAAGCGCTTCCTGAAGATCAAATTAAAGATGATTTAGCAAATGAGTTAATACAAACTGAATCCTTTGCTTTAATGCAGGATGATTTTAGTGAATTAGAAGATATGATTTATAACAATACTTCGATCTCTGAGATAGCAGCAAATTTATCAAAAACAAAAAATACTTCAGATTACTATTCAACAAACAATTTTGATTTTTTTATAGATGATCTTCAAATTAAAGATTATCTATTTTCTTTAGATTCAGAGATTGGTGAAATTCATGCAATAGAGATAGGAAATACAATCCTTGTCATGTCTATAGATGCAATTATTGAACCGACATTGATCTCTTATGAGAATGTTAAGAATGAAGTAGAAGCCTTATTAACTGAATCAAAAGCGGTTGATAAAATTGCATTAATGGATATTGAGCTTAACTCTATTGAGGATAGTTCTGATAAGACTGCTTTTATAGATGCATATAATTTTATATCAAGTGATGAATTCATTGATGTAAAAAGATATTCATCACTTTTACCAAGAGAGGTATTAACCAACATCTTTAATGAGTCGTCTGGTAAGGCTATTTCAGTTAATGCAAATAATGGCGACAAATATATGATCAATATAATTAATTTTAAGAAACCATCAGAAGAAGAGATAGCTGAAATCATAGAACAATATGAAGCTTTTGCAGGTGAAAGCATTTCTACTCGAATTTCTAATATTGTTAATGAGGATGTTTTTGAAAAAGCTAAAGTTAAATTACAAAATGTACTTTTATAGAGATTTATTTATGAATAAGAATTTAGTTCTTTTACCTATACTTTTTTTATTGATTTCAAATTGCTCAAGCAATGTTAGCCCTGTAGATTCTGGGCTAGAAAATCAAATTTTTCATTTTGGAAATGGTTCTGAGCCGCAAGGGTTAGATCCTCATGTTGTTACAGGAGTTCCAGAGCATCATCTTTTAATATCTCTTTGCGAAGGTTTGACAACCGAACACCCAAAAGGAGGTCCAAGCCAACCAGGAGCAGCAGAATCTTGGGAAATTAGCGAAGATGGTAAAGAGTATATTTTTCATTTAAATAAAGATGCAAAATGGTCTAATGGTGAACCAGTTACATCAGAAGACTTTGTTTGGTCCTGGAAGAGAATTTTAACTGCAAGCCTTGGGTCTCAATATCCAGATATGCTTTATTATTTAGTAGGAGCGTCTGAATATCATAATGGACTAACAGATGATTTTAATGATGTTGGCATCAAAGCGCTTGATGAATATACTTTAAAAGTTACTTTAAAAAGTCCAACCCCATTTTTCTTAGGTCTTTTAAGTCATTACAGTACATGGCCTGTTCACAAAGAAACTGTTTTAGAACATGGAGAAATTGACGATAGAAATGGTCAATGGACTAGACCAGGAAATTTTGTATGCAATGGCCCGTTTAAATTAAAAGAATGGGAGCTTAATAACAAAATTGTTGTAGAAAAAAATCCAAATTATTGGGATGCTGCAAAAGTTAAATTAAATGAAATACATTTTTATCCAGTCTCAAATGTTATGACTGAAGATAGAATGTTTAGAGCAGGCCAACTTCATTTAACTTCAACATTGCCATCTCAGAAATGTCCAATTTATATTGAAGAGAATAATCCTGATTTAAGGATTGATCCGTACATGGGGCAATATTTCTATCGTTTGAATATTAATAATCCAGCTTTACAAGATATTAGAGTGCGAAAGGCTTTAGCATATACAATCAACAGAAAACTTCTAGTTGAAAAAGTTACAAAGTGTGGACAAATACCAGCATACTCATTCACCCCACCTGGTTCCAATGGGTATTATCCTGATACAGAGATACCTTTTGATCCTGAGTTAGCAAAACAATTAATGGTTGAGGCTGGATACTCTGATTCAAATCCTTTCCCAAAACTTGAAATTTTATTTAATACAAATGAGGACCACAGAAAAATTGCTTTAGCTATTCAACAGATGTGGCAACAAAATTTAGGCATTGAAGTAGAGTTAGTTAATCAAGATTGGAAGGTTTACCTTAGCAGAGAAATGGTCGGAGATTTTCAAGTTTCAAGAGCAGGGTGGATAGGTGACTATGAGGATCCAAATACATTTTTAGATTTAATGAGACCCAACAGAGGAAATAATAAGACAGGCTGGGAAGATGCTGCTTATGACGCAATCATGGAAAAAGCAAATTCTACAAATGACCAAGAAGAAAGATATAAGTTGTTACAAGAAGCTGAAAGGGTTCTTATAGACAATATGCCAATAATACCTCTTTATACGTATGTAAGAGCTTATCAATTATCACCAGATGTAAAAGGATATCACCCACATATTCTTGATCATCATCATCCTAAATATATATATTTAGAAAGAGATTAATTTCGCATGATAGCGATTTTTTTTAAAAGAATTTTATTAGCAATACCTGTTTTATTTGCGGTCGCAAGTATAACTTTCTTTTTAGTCAAGGCTGCTCCTGGCGGTCCATTTGATGCTGATAGGGCTGTTTCACCTCAAGTGCTAAAGAATTTAAACGAAGCATATAATTTAGATGCTTCTAATTGGGAACAATATGTAGATTACATGTCGGGATTAATTCAGGGGGATCTTGGGCCATCTTTTAGATTTCCTGGAAGGTCTGTTACTGAAATGATAGCAACTGGTCTACCCATAACTTTTGAATTAGCTTTTTATGCAATACTTATAGCTCTCCTGCTTGGAGTCTTATCAGGAGTTACTGCAGCTTTAAAAAGAAATACATTTTTAGATTTTATTCCTATGGCTATAGCTATGATAGGTATATGTGTACCAACATTTTTAATGGGACCTTTGCTTGTATTAATTTTTGGAATTAATCTAGAAGTGCTTCCTGTATCAGGATGGGGACAATTGCCAGGGGATAAGATACTTCCATCAATTACATTGGGATTTGCTTATGCAGCTTATATTGCCAGGTTAAGCAGAGGGGGCATGTTAGAAGTACTTAACCAAGACTTTATTAGAACGGCAAGAGCAAAAGGTTTGACTGAAAGAATGGTAGTTATCAAGCATGCTATGCAGGGTGGATTAATTCCTGTTGTTTCATTCTTAGGACCCGCAATCGCAGGCCTTTTAGCAGGCTCATTTGTAGTTGAAACTATTTTTCAAATTCCTGGTCTTGGAAGATTTTATGTTGAAGCAGCATTTAATAGAGATTACACAATGATCTTAGGGACAACAATTTTCTTTTCAGCAATGATAGTATTTTTTAATTTATTATCGGATTTAGCATCGTTAATGTTAAACCCCAGGTCTAGAGATTCATCATGAATAATAATTCTCTTTGGTCCGATGCTTTATATAGATTGACTAGAAATAGGGCTGCAATGATTGGCGGCTTGATTTTAGTAGCATTAATTATTTGTGCAATATTAGCTCCCTGGATAGCACCTTATTCATATTCTTATCAAGATTTAAATCTTGGAGCTAGCCCTCCATCATCAGATCATTTATTGGGAACAGATATTCTAGGTCGAGATTTATTAAGCAGAATTCTATATGGTGCGAGAATTTCTTTATTGGTTGGTTTTGTTGCAACTGGTGTTGCTTTAGTAATAGGTGTTTCTTGGGGAATCATTGCTGGATATATGGGAGGACGAATTGATTCAGTAATGATGCGAATTGTAGATGTTTTATATGGCTTGCCTTTTATAATATTTATTATTTTATTAATGGTTATCTTTGGAAGAAACCTTTGGTTATTGTTTGGAGCAATTGGAGCAGTCGAGTGGCTAACCATGGCAAGAATTGTTAGAGGTCAAGTTATAGGATTAAAGAATCAAGAATTTGTACTTGCTGCTCAAGCAATGGGAGTAAATAACCTAGCAATGTTTAGAAGACACTTATTACCTAATATATTAGGACCAATAGCAGTCTATGCAACACTAACAATCCCACAAGTGATGCTTCTTGAAGGATTCTTAAGTTTTTTAGGGTTAGGCATTCAACCGCCAATGAGTAGTTGGGGAACCTTAATCAAAGATGGTGTTGAATCAATGGAGGAATATAGTTGGTTATTAATCTACCCAGGAATTACATTTACAATAACTTTATTTGCACTTAACTTTTTTGGTGATGGTTTAAGAGATGCCCTTGATCCAAAGACCTCAGATAATTAAAAGGCTTTTATTGATACTTTAATAATTTGTCCCGGCATTAAAGCATCATCATTCATTTTATTTATTTCTTTAATGCTTTTTATAGACACATCAAACAATTCAGAAATTTTATATAAGCTGTCACCTTGCTTTACCGAATAGAGAATAGTTCTTTTTTTTGATTCAATATTTCTATAAATATTCTTATTACCTACTGTTAATTGTTGCCCTAGATATAAATATGAATTCTCATTAATAGAATTCATTCTTGCTAGGTCTCTTACTTCTAGATTGTATTTTCTAGCAATTTTCCATAAAGAATCTCCTTCAGAAACTATATACATCTCATAAGGAATAAATTTATTAGATTCAGTTTTACCCAGAGGAATAAGAAGTGTTGATCCAATTGATAGAATATCAGTTCTAAGGTAATTAATTTCTTTAATAATAGCTACTTCAGTATCGTATTTTACAGCTAAAGACCAGAGACTATCTCCTTTTGAAATGATATGTGAAATCCAATTAATTTTATTTGATTGTCTAAAGGGGTTTTCATTACCCTCAAATAAATAGTATTTCTCTTCAGGTATATAAAAAACACTTTCTTCTTTTGGGGCTGAAGCCCATTTTGTATACCCAGCATTCAATTTGTATATTAATTCAGGTTTAATTCCTATATATTCACTAAAAGTTAAAATTTCTACTTGGCCTGGAATAACTACTTTTTTAACAACAGCTTTATTTGGAATATATGGGAGCCTGATGCCATACTTATCTGAGTTAAAAACTAGTTCTTTTAGTGCTATATATTTAGGCACATAATCTTTAGTTTGATTTGGAAGGTCTAGAGACCAAAAGTCTACAGCTGTACCGCGTCTTTTATTTTTATTGATTCTTCGATCAAGTAAAGTTGGGCCGGCATTATATGCTGCAAGTGTGAGATGAATATCTCCACCAAATCTTTTATATAAATATTCTAAATAGCCAATAGCTGCTATTGTCGATCTAAATGGGTCGTGCCTATCTTCACTCCACCATGTTTTTTCGAGTTCATATAATCTTCCTGTTCTAGGCATAAATTGCCAGATGCCAACAGCCCCAGATGATGAAATCGAAAAAGGATCATAGTTACTTTCAATATAGGGTAGCAAGGCAAGCTCTATTGGAAGATTAGCTTTTTCTAGCTCATTTATTACAAAGTAAATGAAATAGTATGAATCATTTAAGTATTCACTAAATTTATCAATATCTTTTAGATGTACATTCATATAATAAAGAATTTGATCGTTTATGACTTCTTTATTTGATGATGTATTTTTAATTAAATATTCCCATACATTCAAATACGGGGTTTCAATTACATCTGAAATGGATTCGGCATTATTTGATGAATTCTTTGTTAATTTTTGATTATTATTTATATTAATATTTGAATCACTAACTTCTAACTGTTGACAGCCAGCTAGAGCAATTAAAATAATAAGATATCTAATTAAAAATTGTCTTTCCATTTTCTTAAAGCAGTAAAAATTTCTAATTCATTGTCCGACACATTGAACTTTTCTATAATTTTATTTTGTATATTTATATTATCGCATCTAAGAAATGGATTTACTTCAAGTTCTTTATCCAATCTGGTAGGTAATGATGGAGTGTTTAAATTAATTTTGTTTTCAACTTGTTTAAATTCTTCTATTAATTCTTTATTAGCATCATCCGCTTCAAGCGCAAATTTAAGATTAGATAATGTATATTCATGACCACAATATATATTTGTATTTGTTGGAAGTTTAGTAATTTTTTTTAATGAATTAAACATTTGTTCATAAGTGCCTTCAAAGATTCTTCCACAACCCCCAGCAAATAAAGTATCCCCGCAGAATAAGATAGGGTTGCCTGCATTAGCTGAATAAAAACCAATATGATCCAGCGTATGACCTGGAATAGAAATAATATCAAAATCAATTCCAATAATAGAAATTTTATCTTTATCACTTAGCCTATGATCAATACCATCAATATCATTAACAGGACCAAATACTCCTAACTTATTTTTTTTTACTAAATCGCTTAAACCATTTGTGTGATCATAATGATGATGGGTTATTAAAATACCCTTTAAATCGATTATTTTATTATCTATTAATTTTTGAATATTTTCTGATTCACCTGGATCAATTACTATTGACCCTTCATTAGTTGATACTAACCAAATATAATTATCGGTAAATGCTTTTATTGGTTCAACGTTTAACATATACAAATTTTAATTTAAATTTATGAAAACAGTAAATATTTATACCGATGGCGCTTGTAGAGGAAATCCTGGTGATGGGGGTTGGGGCGTACTTATTGAATATGAAAATGTTTCAAAAGAATATTTTGGAGGAGAGCTAAATACAACTAACAATAAGATGGAATTAAAAGCTGCTATCGAAGGATTAAAAGCTTTAAAAGAACCATGTATAGTTAATTTAACTACAGATTCAAAATATGTAATGCAAGGTATTACTTCTTGGATTGATAATTGGAAAAAAAATAATTGGAAAAATGCATCAAAAAAAGATGTTAAGAATAAAGACTTATGGATTGAGCTTGAAAAATATGTTGCAAAACACAATGTAAGATGGAATTGGGTTAAGGGGCATTCAGGGCATGAGAAAAACGAGATTGCTGACGCTTTGGCAAATAAAGGAATAGACAATATTTAAACATGGCTAAGAAATATATAATTTTAGATACAGAAACTACTGGATTAGAAGTTAAACAAGGCCATAGAGTTATAGAAATTGGCGCTGTTTTACTAAACGATAGAAAAAAGTCTGAAGATCATTTCCATACATATTTAAATCCATCCAGATTAATAGATGAGGAGGCTACAAAGGTACATGGAATTACCAATGCAGACCTAGAAGACAAGCCATCATTTGATGAGATTGCTGAAGAATTTATTCAATTTATAGAAGGCTCAACGCTTGTTATTCACAACGCACCATTTGACATTGGATTTTTAAATGCAGAACTTCAATTAGCATCAACTAGTTATCCTAAAATAGAAGATATCTGTGAGGTAGAAGACTCTTTAGTTATTGCAAGAGATAAATATCCAGGTCAAAGAAATTCCTTGGATGCATTGGCAACAAGATTTGATATATCAGGATATGACAGAACTTTCCATGGCGCTTTGTTGGATGCAAATATTCTGGCAGATGTTTATATGTCACTCACTGGCGGGCAAAGCAAGTTTGAGTTTATTTCTAATGAGTATGATTTAAATACAAACATGGATAAATCAGAACATATAGTTTTAGAAGAAACTGAGAACTTAATTAGAATTTCATCATCCAAGGATGATATAAATGCGCATGAAGAAAAATTGCTAGAGATAGAGAAGAGTAATTCAGTTAAAACCATTTGGAGAAAATTCTAATAATGAAAAAAATTGTCACAAGATTTGCTCCAAGCCCTACAGGAACTCTTCATATAGGAGGTTTAAGAACAGCTTTATTTAACTATGTATATTCTAAGAAAAATGATGGATTATTTTTAGTTAGAATTGAAGATACCGACAGAGAGCGCTCAAAAGTAGAATATGAGAAAAATATTCTAGATACACTTTCTTCGATAGGACTTACTCCTGATCAGAAACCAATCAACCAATCAGAAAGAAATGAAATATATGTAAAAGCTGCTGAAAAGATAATTGAGTCGGGTAATGCATATTGGTGTGATTGCTCTCAAGAAGAATTAGAGGAAATGCGCAAAGAACAAGCAGCTGCTGGTAAAAAACCAATGTATGACGGAAGAAGTAGAGATCTTGGATTAGAAAGGTCTGAAAAAACAGTATTAAGGTTAGCAACCCCCTTGGATGGAGAAATTATTGTGAATGATATTATCCGAGGTGAAATCAAATTTAATAATAGTGAGTTAGATGATTTAATTTTATTAAGAAGCGATGGAACTCCAACTTATCACTTATGTAATGTTGTTGATGATTATGAACAAAATGTTACTACTGTAATAAGAGGCGAAGATCATATTAGCAATACTCCAAGACAGATCCATATTCAAGCTGCTCTAGGCTATCCTGAACTAGAGTATGCACATCTTCCATTAGTACTTGGCCCTGACAAAAAAAGATTATCCAAAAGACATGCTGCTACAAGTTTAGAAGAATACAGAGAGGCAGGGTATTTAGATACAGCAATTATTAATACCTTATCAAGGCTGGGTTGGTCCAAAGGAGATGATGAAGTGTTTTATTTAGACGATCTTATAAATAATTTTAATTTGAATGAAGTCCAAAAAGCAGGAGCAATTTTTGATATTACAAAACTTGACTGGCTAAATTCTCAACATCTAGCAAATTTATCACTTCAAGATTTTAAATTACATTTAAAACCATTTCTTTCAGAGATATCAATTGATATTAACAATCATGACAATGTCGACTTACTAATAGAGTCGATGAGAACATCAGAAAATACTCTAAAAGGTATAGCTAAATCACTTAAACCATATTATGAGGAAGTTTCTGATTATAACGAAAAAGCAATTGAGAAATTTTTAGACGATGAAGGTAAAGAAATCTTGATTGAATTAAAAGAATTATTATCCAATATTAATGATTGGAGTGAAGACTCAATAGATAAAGTCCTAAAAGGCTATCAGCAAGACAATGACTGGCCTATCCCGAAGGTAAATCAGCCAATAAGAATTGCTTTAACAGGCTCAACTAAATCACCTTCAATGGGCCTAACACTAAGCCTTTTTAGTAAAGAAGAGTCATTAAATAGAATAAGTAATCTTCTTTCTAATTTCACATAAATCTATTAGTGTTTTTTTAGGACACATAATTGGACTTTTTAGCTATCATTTGCATATAATTAGCGCATAATTTGTTAATTTTACAAAAAAGGGGAATTTGTATGAAAAACTTAAAGTTTTTATTTTCATTGGTCTTACTATTACCACTTGCTATTTCAGCTCAAGATACTTCAGATTCAGCTAATGCTGATGTTGAAGAGGTTGTTGTAGTTGGTTCTCAGATTAAAGGCGCTAAAATTACTGGAGCTTTACCAGTTTCTATCATCACTGCTGATGATATAGATTCACTTGGTATTGATTCAGGTGATGAGCTTTTAGATAACATTGCTGAATTTGGTCAAAATACTTTTAACCAAAATGAATTTAGTGGTGGTTATAATGCATCAAGAGGTGACGTTGGTGCTTTCAACCTTAGAGATATCGGTACAGGTAATACTTTAACTTTACTTAATGGAAGAAGATTAATTCAATCTCCTGGT
>Ga0208277_1002296_pt1 | contig 10871 bp, 9 predicted proteins | sample ETNtaG_5_FD_185782 | JGI IMG/M metagenome (GOLD analysis project Ga0208277, IMG submission 185782) | Marine microbial and viral communities from oxygen minimum zone, Eastern Pacific Ocean - ETNP201406SV205 (SPAdes) (version 2) | ecosystem: Environmental > Aquatic > Marine > Oceanic ...
CCCTTTCAAAGGCGCTCTCTATGATGAATTATCCCTCCAGTTTGGATTCTATGGCATGCTAATCGCCGGAATAATTTCGCTCATTTCGATGGGAGTATCAATCTCGTCAAAGGAATACCTTGAGTGAACTAGTATTGTTCAAGCACAAGTTCCGTAGTCGTTGAAGCGATTTCATTTGGAGCAGCCATCCACATTTTATCGAGCAATTGTCGCAGAGCAACGGTATCATCGACGTGAACAAGAGCGACCAGATCAGCTTCCCCAGAAACTTCGTAGATAATTTCGATTCCTTCCCACCCAGTAACTTCTGAGGCAAAGGAACCAATTTCAGCCCCCGGTGAGACCTTAATGCGAACAAGTGCAGTCAATCCGATTCCACTTTCACGTACGGTGTAGCCTCGGATTGTACCGTTTTCTTCCATCGCCCGGATGTGTGTCCGTACAGTACGCTCACTTGCACCGACTTCCTTTGCAAGATCGACAAACGACATTCTTCCGTTTTTTCGTAGTTGGGCTAGGATGGCGCGGTCTATTTCGGCAACTCTGGGCATGACAAGCCCTCCATATATCGGTATATCAAACCTTTTCACGCCTGAAAAGGTAAAATAATGTGATTTTTTTATCAAAATCCAACAATTTAGCCCGAGTATGGGGCTGAAATTCGATAGAACTAGAAGAGCCGTTTGATTCAAAGAGCGCGGAGCACTGGAACGTTTGAGAGCAATGTCCGATTACATCTCTGGATTAGATGCGCGAATGGTCCTTGATAGCCGAGGAAACCCAACAGTGGAAGTTGATTGCTACGTCGAAGGCCGTTTAATGGGCCGGGCGATGGTTCCATCTGGAGCTTCAACAGGACAACATGAATCCCTTGAGATGAGAGACAACGATCCCAAAAAATGGCTCGGAAAGGGTGTTGATACCGCTGTAGAAAACGTTCGCCAACAAATTGCAGAAGCGCTTGTTGGAATGCCTGCCGATGAACAAAGACTCATCGATGAGGTCATGATTGAACTTGATGGAACACAGAATAAATCCACTCTTGGTGCAAACTCCATGCTTGGCGCATCTCTAGCTTGTTTACATGCTGGAGCAGCATGTCACGAACTTCCTCTTTGGAAATATATTGGTGGCGTTGCTGGAGGGCAGATGCCCGTTCCTATGCTTAACATCCTCAACGGGGGTGCTCATGCTGCATCGAACGTTGATGTCCAGGAGTTCATGGTTATGCCACACGGATTCGACACATTTGGAGAGGGGCTCAGGGCAGGTGTAGAAATTTATCATCAACTCAAAAGTGAACTCAAAGCAGATGGTTTACTTGGTGGCGTAGGTGATGAAGGAGGTTTTGCTCCGAATCTTCCAACCAATGAAGACGGTTTGAAGTACATGGTTCGAGCCATTGAAGGAGCAGGATATACAACAGAAGATGTCGGAATTGCCCTTGATGTAGCAGCAACAGAATTCTTGAAGGACGATGGTTATCACATGGACGGAAAGGTCCTTTCGGCTAACCAAATGGCAGATATGTACGGCGAATGGCTTGATGCTTATCCTATTCTATCCATCGAGGATGGCCTTGGTGAAAATGACTGGGCTGGATGGACTGCATTGACCAAGCAAGAAGGACACAGAGTTCAGATCGTTGGAGACGATTTGTTTGTTACCCAATCTGAGCGTCTCGCCCAAGGCATTGAAATCGGTGCTGCAAATGCTATGCTAGTGAAAGTAAACCAAGTCGGTACGGTAACAGAAACACTCGAGGCTATGGAACTTGCAACAACCAATGGCTATCGAAATGTTGTCTCTCATCGAAGCGGAGAAACTGAAGATACCACAATAGCAGATTTAGCGGTTGGAACAAGAGCTGGACAGATCAAGACTGGTGCACCTGCCCGTTCCGACAGAGTTGCAAAATACAACCAACTGTTGAGAATTTCTCAAGATGTAGATGACTATCGTTCACCGTTTTGAATAAAATGATTATTCCATCAAAATACAGGCTATTATAACCTGTTCAATTACGTCATGACACAATGCGTAAATCAATCGTGTACACCCTAATAGCCTGCCTACTTGTATCCAGTATACCGTTTTCTGTAACTGCGGATGCAACTGATGACATACCAACCAACGCCGCTTCAACAGGCATTCACGACTCTCTCGTCGCTGCCCTAACCCAAGCAGATTTGGTTACAACCCTGCAAGGAGACGGTCCATTCACAGTCTTTGCTCCAACCGATCAAGCGTTCATTGATGCTGGCATCGACCTGACAACGTTCGACACCGATGAAGAGAATGCAACACTCGTTGATATTCTCACATACCACGTCGTCTCTGGAAAGGTCATGTCCACAGATTTGACAGACGGAATGGAAGCAAGTGCTCTGAACCAAGACACACTCACATTCTCCGTTTCTGCCACAGAAGTCAAGGTAAACGACGCAGTTGTAACAACGGCTGACGTTGAATCCTCAAACGGTGTCATCCACGTCATTGACAAAGTGTTAATGCCTCCTGCTGACGTAGCACCAGATCCATTCGACGGAGTTGATTGTGCTGTCACAATAGGATTAACTGCGGATGGATATGGATTTAATCCAAGCATCACAAACATCGATGTTGATCAGACAGTTTGCTGGTCATGGACTGATGCAGTAATGGGACATAATGTCAAGCAAGTTGATGGCGCACTGTCCTCCACCTTTGTAGCCAATGGCATCACCTCTGGCGCAGCAGCAACAACCGTTGCATTCCACCACACATTTACAGAGAATCAGACATTCTACTATGCGTGTGAACCACACATCTCAATGAACATGTTTGGCGAGGTTATTGTTGGTGACGGCGGTGTAGAACCGACATCAGATGCTGATGATGACGAAAACACCCCTGGGTTCATGGCATCAACCATGATTCTAGCAGCGTTAGGTGCAATCCTTTTCATGGGACGTCGCCGTAGCCTGTGATGAAGTGGTACGTTGAAGTGGAAGCGCTGGGCCTCAATAACAGCCGCAGTGCTGCTTTTTGTAGGCGTAGCGTGGACCTACCTTGTGGTCACGTATGAGTCCCCCCTCGGCACAGATAACAGAGTTCTTGTCTCAGATTCGACAGATAGCCTATCCAACGGCTCTACGGATCAGCTTGTAACTCTCGCATTTGCCGAGGGGGGCGAAGACCTTGCTTGGACTTCGGTTCAAATTGAAGTCACTGCGAATGAGGAACAATACACCTGCTCCTTTGGAAGCCAATCTGCTGAAGATTCGAATACAAGTAAAGTTACTTCTGTGCTCGGTGCCGATGGGACAACGTTCACTACAGTTGTTGACGCAACAGCAGACTCCTTCACGTACTTCGATTTACCCAACCAACAAGAATCAAATGATTCAGCGTATTCAATAAGATTCTCAAAGACCGATATCTTTCTTTCAGAAGGAGTCCAATGGGCATTCGTTGAAGGCAAAAACATTGGAGAAATAACCTCTGCAGAAGCCTCTTGGTCAAATGAAACCGATGATGGGCTCGCCTGGTATACCTATGACATGGCTGTTCATAGGGTCAGCCCGAACGAAGGGACATATTTGCTCCTTGAGGACGGAATTATTTACAAATTGGAGATCCTATCTTACTATAATGAAGATGACGAAAGCCGCTTTCCAACGATGCTCATATCTGCACTAAATAAAACAGAATACCCTGCATTGAACGACCCCGCTCTTGTCACCCCATCCCCTTGTTTAATTGAGTCCAATGATAACACATTCTCTCATTGGAATTCTACAGAAACAGTCACTTTGAGAGAGAATGGGATTGATATTTGCTCAGGTGAATGTACGTTTGAAGTAAACATTCTGTTCGAAACAGCAAAAGTGAAAATAGAAAATATCGATATAATAACATGAGGTGAATAGATGTTGCGTCACGTATTTCCTTTTGTACTGATGGTACTAACGTTGCTCATTGCTCGACAAATTTACCCTTATACATCGTTTATGGAACCAGAAGTCCCTGATGGATTTTCTATCCATGTCGTCGCAACGAATCTAGGAGGCCCAACCTGTCTTGAATGGTATGATGAAGACACATTACTTGTCTGTGACCGTGATGATGGAAGAATTTTGGTGCTGGATGAAGGAATGAATCGAAGCACTTTGATTTCGGGATTGAATAAACCGCACGATCTCGCTATTACAACAGAACATATCTTTGTCAGCGAGGCTGGAGATTTACTACGATATGACCACAGCAATCTTGAGAATATTACAAACGAAACTGCATTAATTTCTGGCATTCGTACTTGGGGCAGCCATCAAACAAATGCAGTGAATGTTCTACCAAACGGGACATTGGTTTGGCACAGCGGTTCGACTTGCAACGTTTGTGACGAAGATGATTCACGAAACGCTGCGTTGTTGTGGGTAAACGGCACTACAGGCGATCACGGAGTACTTGCAAGCGGCGTGCGCAATTCCTTTGATGGCGTCTGGGTTCCCACAATTGGATATGTTTTCACAGACAACGGGAGAGACTGGGATGGAGATCACCCCGATGAAGAATTAAACCTGCTCGTTGAAAATGGGTTTTATGGATGGCCGGATGATTCTCCAGATAATCCAATTCCAGAAGGAAGCATTGCTCCTGTAGCTCGATGGACACCACATACCTCGATGAATGGTTTGGCATTGAGACCAGACACATCCTCTCTCCCTGGTGGAGATACGACTGTTTACGCGACTGTCTATGGTTCTTGGAATACAATTCTACCACAAGGGCATGAGATTGTTCAGATAGATCTCGATGAATCAAATGGAGAAGTCATCGGTTCAACAAGTATTTTCGCAACCGATGTAGGTACGCCTTTACCGATAACATTCCATCCAAACGGTGATTTGTACTTCGCAGTATTCGGTTCGAACGGAAAGCTATACAAGATAGCCCCAGACTGATATGCAAATTGCATTATTGAATATGCATTCTAATTTATAGCATTCAACCATTCTCTCAATCGACGGATTCCCTCTTCGAGATCGTCAAGTGAAGCAGCATAGGACATTCGGATTAAGTTGTCACCACCAAGCATCAAAGAGCCCGGTATAACCTGTACCCTCGCTTCTTCTAACGCTCTGGTTGCGAATTCGATATCGTCCATTCCTGTACCAGTAATATCTGCGAGTATGTAGAATGCGCCTTCTGGCATGGGTGCAGTAACGCCTGGTAGCGAATCGATGCCTTCATGGAACATGAGACGCCTCCTTGCAAATGAATCTGCCATTTCTCTTGTCTCCTCTTCAAGGGTAAGTGCTACTTCTGCAGCGGGCATAAGGAACGTAGCCACATGCGTTGCCGATGAAGCCTGACATGTCTTAACCGCCTCCATGGCCTCAGATGGACCGGTAACCCAACCGAGTCGCCAACCGGTCATTGCCCATCCTTTTGACCAGCCGCCAATGGTTAACGTTCGCTCTGCACCACCTTCAAATGAATTTGGAGACGTGTAGCAATGGCTTCCCCATACAAGTGTTGAGTAAATCATATCGTCCAATATCCATAGATCTGAATCAACGGCTAACTGCACGATCTGCTTAACTTCATCAGGAGTATATACTGCACCAGTGGGATTGTTTGGAGAGTTGATGATGATAGCCTTCGTTTTCGATGTAACAGCATCTTTCAACGCCTCTATATCGGGATGATAATCTGGACGATTGACGGGAACGTGGATTGGTATGCCACCAAGTAACTTGATCATTCCATCATAAGAAGGCCAAGCGGGTGCTAAGAGAAGTACTTCGTCTCCAGGTTCAATGACTGCCATCATCGAGTAGAGTAGCGCCTGCTTACACCCGGGTGCGATAACAACATCATTTCCGTCAACAATGATCTCGAATTTCTCCAAGTGATCCGAAACAGCTTCACAAAGCGCTTCACTTCCTTGAGACCTCGTATAGGCTGTTTCACCTCTCTTGAGTGAGTCAATAGCAGCATCAACAACAGGAGCGGGAGTATCAAAATCTGGTTGGCCAACCGTAAATCGGATGACATCAGGAGAAGGCGGTGCTAAGAATGCAGCAAAACCTCTTCCGATCTGAGAAAACGCAGAATTTAGAGTTGGCAAATTGATTCCTCGCGACGTGAATAAGGTTATTCAACATCCTAACGAACCAGCCATTGAATATCAAGACTGCGCGTAATCTAGGGTTGAGGAACTCTTTTCTGAGAAGAGCACGGACTGGGATTTGAACCCAGGTAAGAGGATTTGCAATCCCCGACGTAACCGCTCCGACATCCGTGCAGCAACCGTTCCAGCAAGAAGTTGTATTTCAACGCGTCTCACTAAACATGCTTATGACAAATCAAGCATCCCAGATAACATGGTCCAAGTTCGAGGCCCCGGCTGGACGCCCTCTGATACGTATTATCAATGCAGATATGCGGTATTACGGGAGCCACTTGGGTTTGTTCGAGGAGCGGAGTTGTTAGCGGATGATGCAGATGCAATCCACGCATATGTAGAAGATTCGGATGAAGCAATTGTTTGTGTTGGAAGAGCCCACCTTATCCCAGAAGAGAGCGATGGCTCTCAATCAGATTTTCCTGGAGGTTCTGGCCCAAAAACACCATCGTTTGGACCCCTTTCGAACCAAGAAAACAGGCCTGCAATTCAAATCCGCCAAATGGGCACTCTCTTCTCATCACGCCGAAATGGACTTGCGGCGAAGGTATTGACCGCCCTTGAAACCGAAAGTAAGAACGTTTTTTCTGCTAAAATTGGATTATTACAAGCAAGAGAGCAAGCAATTCCATTCTACGAAGCAGCTGGTTGGACTGTTATCGATCAACCGTATTCGATTCCAAACGTAGGGCCACACCGTTCGATGATGAAACTCTTGTAACTGTAAAAACATTCTAAAGAAGCATTGAATCTTTACAAACGGTTGACTGAAAGATTATCTGTTTCAGATGATATGCCGGAACAACTCTACGAAAGAAACAAGAACGATTCTTATTATATTTGATTCACGAGGTCGATACAATGCAAAGTAATTCCGCCAGCAAGACTGAAGTTAAGAAACGCATTGAACGTTACTTAGAGGCTCTAAAAGCGGTTAGTCAACAAGATCCCGATTCATTCGCAGAAATCGCACCCGAATTAATTCAACGCAGTACGCTGAATTGGAGAGGGTCAGATCCATTCTTTGCGAAATCACTGAATGAATGGTTAAATCTCGATATGATGTGGACTCCTTTCACAGACATCATCCCAAAAGATGCCCATATTACAAAACGCATAGAAGATGATGCATTTGACATAAAGATGTACAGTGGAGCCACAAAAAACCTTTTGGAAGCACTCGATGAGCGATTTCCAATGGATTACAATCAATGGGATGCAACAATTCGAAACCAATTCATAATCCTGGGTATGATCGCAATGGGTGGAGAAAAGGGTGAATACCAAGGCCGTCTTGTAAACCGACTTGGCTTAGGATCAGGAGATGTACGAATGAATGGCTCAAATGTCATCAGAGCATCGAAGATTGCGCTAGCACGTCTTGCAAAGGACAACAAATCAGATCTCTTTGCGAAGGCAACCGGTAATGGCGTCGAGCGTGTACACCGCATTGAAAACGCAAAACTTGCCGAAAGCATCGAGCGATACGTTCTATCACATCCAGCTGCCTTGCTTCTCCCACCATCCCGAGATTGAGCCTTTAGACGCTGGTTTCATATAGTCTCAGCGTTAAAGAGTTGTTAGAGGGAACGTTGGGTTCCCTAAGAAATACCCGTGAAAAGCGATGAATTTGGAGGACAAACCGACTAATACAAGAGAAGCAAAAGTGATACACTGCGACGAAGATAACTTGCTTCGTTGGGCTAGATGCCATGCTTCTCTGACCTCCTCGAGCCTACAAACAATGCGAAAGCCTTGTTCATCTCCTGAAGTTAATCAGCTCCCATGTGATTTGATCTACTCAGAAAGAGAGGACAGCGGGTTCTCTGTGTAAAACACAACAAAAAATGGAAGTGAAAAATTATGAACACAAAAACGAAGACAAAGACAATGAGCATGCTTTTGGCATTCCTTCTCGCTCTATCAGCAGCATCTGCTGTAAGCGGTGATGGATCCGACCCTCTGGACCCCAATGATGGTGGTGCAGACTGGGATGGCGATGGTTTAACCAACGCTGAGGAACAAGCTGAAGGTACAAACATGAACAACGCGGACAGCGATGGCGACGGACTACCTGATGGATGGGAGGTCAGCAATGGCCTCAACCCAACCAACGGCGGTGACGGCAATGCGGACTCTGACAATGATGGTCTAACCAACACACAAGAGTACCAAATGGGTACAAACCCAAACAATGCCGATACTGACGGTGACGGAAAGGCCGACAACGTCGATTCGTTCCCGACCGATCCAAACGACGGAGAATACTCCGACTCTGACGGCGACGGCATACCAGACGCATACGACCCAGACTTCCAGGAGTCTCAGGCCGGATCTGGAAATGGCGACACTGAAGGTGGCGGAGAATCCGACGATCAAGGTCAAGGACAAGGTCAAGGACAAGGTCAAGGACAGGGTCAAGGACAAGGTCAAGGACAGGGTCAAGGACAAGGTCAAGGACAGGGTCAAGGACAAGGTCAGGGACAACAACAAGGTCAGCAAGGTCAGCAAGGACAGCAAGGTCAGCAAGGACAGCAAGGTCAGCAAGGACAGCAAGGTCAGCAAGGTCAACAAGGCCAGCAAGGACAGCAAGGTCAGCAAGGACAGCAAGGTCAGCAAGGACAGCAAGGTCAGCAGCAAGACAATGGGCAAGGACAGCAGCAACAAGGTGGAGACCAAGGAGGCCAACAAGGTCAACAAGACAGTCAAGACCAAAACGGTCAGAACCAAAACGGTCAGAACCAACAGCAGCAAGGACAAACCCAGAACGGTCAGCAAGGTCAACAAGGCCAGCAAACCGATCAGCAGCAAGGCCAGCAACTTGACAACCAAGACCAAAACGGCGAAAACGACAACGATGGAGACGGCATCCCTGATGACCTCGACAACGATGACGACAACGACGGATTGGTTGACGAGCTTGACGACAACCCGCAAGATCACGACAACGACGGAATTGACGACGCTGAAGACAGCGACGACGATGGCGATGGAATCGATGACGATGAAGAAGTGAACGACAATGATCCGAACACGAACATTTACGATCACGACAACGATGGAATCAGCGACGCTGTTGACCTCGACATCGACAACGACGGAATCGACAACAGAAACGACGTTGCTGAAGACGGTACCGATCTATCCCGTGACCACGACAACGATGGCATGGACGATGGAGTAGACGACGATGACGACAACGACAACATTCTTGATGTCGATGAAGCAGACGGCGACTTCGGTAACTACCGCTATGATCACGACAACGATGGAATCTGGGATCTCAGTGACACCGATGACGACAACGACGGTCTTTCAGACTGGTTTGAAGTCAACGATGGCAACGATCTCACAGGTCAATTTGACCACGACAACGACGGCCTCGAGGACCACCTCGATGACGACGATGACGACGACGGAATCATCGATTCCTTCGAAGTTTGAATACGTTGAACGGATTTATGTTGTAACTCCAATGCAACTTGTATTGGACGGCCGGGTCTCAGGGGAGTCAGCTCCCCTGAGGCTCCTTTCTTTTTGATATCCTTTTATTCTGGGTGATACTTTCGTCTCTCAACCACCCATTGTTTTGATATACAGTTCTCTGGTCAGCAACTTGTTAAGAGGGGCTCATATGCTGGAAAACCGATACAAAAAGAACTCAGAATCGAACATACTCACGTCAATAATTTTAGTTATGCTCATGGTCTTGAGCACAACAATCGCAATGATGATCCCAACCGAATGGGATGAACCTGAAACGACAGTTGATGTTGAATACAGCCCTATGGAAAGCAGCCCAGCCATGCAATCAATGAATCAAGCAGGCCAGGGTAATTATGACGGCGCTGCAACGTTCAATACAGATAATGTCCACCCCTCTCTTCAAGACATTATGTGGACTGATACCGGCGTTGCATCAGGTGTAATCCATGACATTACAGCCATTGAAGCGATTATGTCTTCAAACAATTTCCTCATAGAAGAATCAAACCGCGATGATCACGACAATGACGGAATCAGCGATTTGTACGATCTTGACGACGATAATGATGGAATTTACGATTTACTTGAGCGATTCGATGGTTGCTTTGGTACAGACCCATTCGACCACGATAACGACGGAATCCTCGATATCGATGATTATGATGATGATAACGACGGAATCCTCGAAGGGCCAATCGATTATGCTGCACTCGAAGCACAAGGATTCGATCCTCGAAACGTTTCTACAGACCGATATGTTGTCGAAACAACCCTTCACCCTTGGATTACTCCTCCAACGGCAGTTGGTGCTTTCTATCTGGCTGACCAACACCCATTCGACCACGATAACGATGGTGTAACTGATGAAGATACAGACGGTTCAGGAGCAGGTCGATTCGACGAAGACGACGACAACGATGGCCGAATTGACCAATTCACATGGCCTTGCGACTTCGATAATGATGGAGTGAGAGACTACTTCGATGAAGACGACGACAACGATGGCGTTGCGGACGTTGAAGATTCAAATCCTTATGATGCAACAATTATGACCTCACACACACAAGCAGGCAACCTTTTCGTAGCCCCAGTAGTATGGGATTTCATTGATTACAGAGATTATTCTGGTGGCGTAAATTACGTAACACTGGAATCTGCAAGAGTGGATGCAAACGACGAGTTTGATTGGGAGGGCGGTGCAACCGGAGATGGC
>Ga0208277_1002297_pt1 | contig 10870 bp, 8 predicted proteins | sample ETNtaG_5_FD_185782 | JGI IMG/M metagenome (GOLD analysis project Ga0208277, IMG submission 185782) | Marine microbial and viral communities from oxygen minimum zone, Eastern Pacific Ocean - ETNP201406SV205 (SPAdes) (version 2) | ecosystem: Environmental > Aquatic > Marine > Oceanic ...
GAGGATGCTTGCTTACTCTTCTGTAGCCCATGCAGGTTACATGCTTGCAGCGATTACCGCTATTGGAGCATGGAATTGGGATGAAACATTATCAGGAGACCCTGGAGAAGCAGCAGTGGTTGTATTGACCGCATTGATGTTCCACTTGATGGTATTAGTAGCATTCAAATTGGGTGCATTCCTTGTCTTGTCTGTTCTTGAATCAGAAGGTGGCGGCTCGAGATTATCTTCTCTTGGTGGACTTGCCAAGAGAGAACCATTCCTTGCAGTTGCCATGTTTATCTTCATGATTTCATTAGCAGGTGTCCCACCTCTGGCAGGATTTATGTCGAAATTACTAGTGATAATGGGAATTGTTAAAGTTGCTCTTGGTGACATGAGTGAGGCATTAGCAACAGGTAGCGAACTCGGATTATCTGATGTTCATTGGGTCTGGTGGTTAGCATTAGCCATGGTCATCAATTCAGCAATTTCAGTTTACTACTACCTGAGAATTGGAGTCGTAATGTTCTTTGAGGAACCTGAAGAAGGTAAAACAGGCCCTCTTCCAGCAGGATGGCAAGTTCGCTTTGCAATTCTTGCTTGTTTACTTGCTACAGTATTCATGGGAGTTGCAAGCGATAAGATTCTTGAAATCTGTGAAATTGCAGCACAAAGTTTCAATTATAATTGGGCATAAAATCGCACTTAAACGGGTGATGCCTTCAATAAGGGTTGGCCATCAGCCCATATTAGTGAGACATTGTGGGTCGTAGGCGTGAAGAAAAAGTAGACGTGGAAGAACTAGCCCGTCTAGAGAATCCAGAAGATGGTTCTTCTGGAAAGATTCGTGTCAAAATGCCGAACCGCAAAATAAACGAAATGTTCGCTTTAGCAGAACAAATTCTTGGTGGTCGAAGAGTAACTATTCTTTGTGAAGATGGAGAAACTAGGTTAGCTAGAATCCCTGGCAAGATGAGAAGGCGACAATGGGTTAGAGAAGGTGACTTAATCATCGTTTGGCCTTGGGATTTCCAAGATGCTAAAGCAGATGTTAAGCACCGTTATACCAAAACCCAAGCAATGTATTTATCGCGTAAAGGAGTTCTACCAGATGATGTCGATGTATTTGGCATGAATGTCACTCATGATGATGATGATGAGCACGACGATCTATTTGGAACTGTAGATGCCGATGATGATGATGATGACTTATTTGGGGAGGCAGACACTCCAGATGATGACGATGATGATGATTTATTCGGGGACAGTGAAGATGAGGAAGAGGATGATTCAGCCCCTCAAGAAGAGGTTTCTGAAGAGAAGCCAGAAGAACCAGAAGAAGTATTTGAGGCAGTAGAAGAATATCCTGCTACCGAAGAAGAAGATGAAGACGATGATGATGATGACATCGACATCGATTCACTATTTGGTTAGGATTAGTTGGCCTTATGGGTGGTCAAATGAAAGATTTAGAAGACGACTGGGATGAACTTGCCATAAACAAGAACCGTCGCCCCCGTAAAAAATCAAAATTCAAGAATTCTGAACATCAAAAGGATACAGAATTTTCCCGATATGAGGAAAAACAATTCATTGATACTCTAGAGAGTAAATCTGGAAAGTATTCTTGGATGAAAGAAAAGCGATACAAAACCATGTTTCGCAATATAGAAGATAAGATTCAAGGTGCTATGGGCAAAGGTACATTTGAGTGGGTTGATCGAAGAGTTTTCGACCAAGTCTTTGATAGATTAACTTTGATGTCACTGTATAAATTGATGAAAAACGGAGTCATAGATACGCTAGACTTCCCAGTGGCGAGAGGAAAAGAGGCTCACGTTTTCCATGGCACAGATATAGATGGAAATCCAGTGGCAGTGAAAATTTTCCATACCTCAAATGCGGTTTTCAAGAATCTTATGCAATACATAGAGGGAGACCCTAGATTTACTGGACTTAGACGTAGACATCGAGATTTAGTTGATATTTGGGTTCGTAAAGAACAAAGAAACCTCACCCGTTTAGCCAAATGGGGGCTTAGAGTTCCTAAGCCATTAGGATTACACAAGAATGTCTTGGTAATGGATTACTTAGGAGATGAAACTTCTCCTTTCCCCAAACTACGTGAAGTTAAGGTCGAAGAACCACAACCTGTCTATGATGAATTACTCGAGTTTTTAGCGGTTTCATGGCAAAAAGCAAATTTGGTTCATGGTGATTTTTCACCATTCAATATTCTATGGAATGATGATGATAAGCCAGTGGTAATCGATGTAGGGCAAGCGGTTATACAATCACATCCTAAAGCACAAGATTTCCTTGTTAGAGATGTTACTAGATTAGTCGAATGGGGTCAGAAGAACAACTTGGATGTTGATTTGGCTGAAGCGATGTATGATGTGCTAAACATGGATCTAAGTCATGTAGAAGAAGTTTCTATTGATTGAGTTCATTCTTCTTCCCAATTAATTTCTTCATCTGCAGATAGTTCCATCATTTCTTCCACTGCTTCTTCATCAGCAGGGTCAACTTGCGAGGCTTTCATTCTTCTTGAACGCCTATCACTAATTTCTGATAGTCCTGGAACTAGGTGTTCAAAACCAACATATGTGGTAGGGTCATCCTTGAGTTCAATAGATTCTAGAGAACGATTTGATAGTTTTGTTCTTCTTCTATCCTTTTCTAAATAGTTTAGAACAGAACCATGTTCTGCTCCACCTGCAAGCATTTCAATTGCCTGTTGAGCAGCAAAAAGACCATCTTCTTCACCGATTATTACCACAGTGGAGTTATAGATTGTAATTTCAGTATTGGTTAGATTTTCAATTAACTTTCTAATTTTTCCTTGGCTACCAATAATTCTAGAACGAATTCTTCGTTGTTGGTTGGAACGCTTTCCAACAAAATCTCTCAAATCTACCATTTCAAAAAAATGCTGATCTTCAAATAATCTTAATGCAGCCTTTGGAGCCATTCCTCGCCCGATAGCTTTGATTACATTTGGTAATTTCATTGCTTTAACAGGGTCATAAGAGCCTGCTTCGCCCCATAAGACTTCGACTTCTCCTGTGACAGAATCGATATTCAATTCTTTGCAGCCAGCTGAATTTCTCAGAGATTTTGCTGTAACTCCTTTAGCACCAATCAAGACAGCGATTCTGTCTTTAGGTACCCTAGGAAGTGCTTGGCGCATAAACCGTCCTGCCACCCTTCTCTTTTCAATCTCTTGGCCTATTACTGATAAAGGAAATAGCAAATGATGTGATTAGAATTAGTATTATTGAAGGTGCAAATGAAGGGGCGTCGATGATACTACTAATCTTAGCACCAGTTACTACCATGTGGTTCTTATTGTTCGACTCATCAAACTCATCAATTACATTGTTTGGATCGATTACCAATCTTAGGTCAAATTGACCTGAATCTGGAACTGTATAGTTCCAAATTAGTAACTCACTAGAATCAGTAAGAGACCCTGAGTTCAAATTTCGAGTTTCCAAAACAGTCCAAGAAACAGAAGAAGTCCTATCTGCAGGGGCTGATTCAAGTTGTATTGTCACACTACCGCCATAACTTTCACTTGTTTCTAAAAGGCTTGAAATTGTTACATTTCCAGTTTGTTCTCCGGGTTTAACAATCAATCTATCCAAATTTGTTTCACTAGTATTCCAGTATAGGTCAAGGCTAGGGAGTATTTGGTATGAGGCTGGTGAAGTGGTTATCGAATTTCCTGCAAGGTCTACAACGTGTGCTCTTAGCATCAAGTATTGCCTAGACTTGGTAGACCAACTTGATTGTGCAACTACTCCACTCAAACCAGTAGAAGAAATCTGTTGCCAACTTCCTGAAAGGTCAGGGGTTTGTCCAACTCCATTTGAGTCAAAACCATATTCAATGTATGAAGCGACTGTATCGATTCCAGACGTCGAATCAAAGGCTGAAAACTCTATAGGTACAGTTCCAATTCTATCGGTTGTGATTTGTTCAACAATCCATCCGATTTCTTCAGGATTAGAAGTATCAGTTTGAACATTTAGTTGAATGGTTGAGCCAATATTTCCTATCTTGTCAACTGCACGCAATGAAACAGTGGTGACTCCTTCAGGTAATGTGAGATCATAACTATCGCTAGTAGTTGCACTCCATGCAACTCCATCAGTACTTACCTCGGTATAGTCAACGCCGCTACCCTGTCCATCATCAGCAGAAGTAATGAGTCCAGAAATAGTTACAGTAGAGGAATCATACCATGATGAACCATCACCCACAGTAATTGTACCAAGGCTAGGCCCAGTTCTATCAATTCCAATAAAAATAGTTTCAGTAGCTGTTAGTCCAGAGTTATCATAAACAGTAATTCGAGGATTCCATGTACCCTCTTCCATATTTCCAGAGGCCCAGTCCCAACCGTAAGAAATTGAACCAGGACCATCATTAGGTGGTGTACTAGGTCCGGGCACATTTACCAAACTAGCGCGCAGTAAATCATCATCGTTTACGCCCCACCTAAACTCCAAGGTGCCAGTAGAATCAATATCGAACCAAGCCCTATCATTTGCAGAATCACCAGTCCCAGTTACAGGATTCAAGACCGTAAAAATTGTAATTTCAGGTACTTGATTGTCTATGGTAAAGGAATCGGAAAGTTGTACGACATCTTCTTGATTAGTCGAGTCGTAAGCAGTTGCTCTAAGGCTATATGTTCCGTTAGAATAACTGGTAGAATCAAGGTATGTCAACCATGGAGATGAGGTTAGGTTAGTCACAGTAGTCCACGAAACTCCATCTGAGATTTCTACTAACATAGAAGATACTGTAGAAGTTCCTCCTAATGTGAAAGATACGGTATACAGTCCAGTAACACTCTGTCCAGATGTAGGTCCATTAGAATATGTGATAGTTACATCTGAGTTGGAAAAGGATGAGTCATTTTCTTCTAATTCCAAATAACTTTCAGGCTCTAAATTCATGTTTGCTAGCATTGAAGTAAGCATAATTAGTCCAAGGACTAGAGCCACTCCCCCCCTTCGCATGAAAGTAAGAGGTTCGGGGTTATCCTTCAATGCTCCCCTTGTAAATCCATATTTTTAATTAATTGGACAATTTTTTCTAAGTGCGGCATATTGAAAACTAGTCTTATGAGGCGAAATAACACCATGTTTAGAGATGGGTTCAAGTGCTTTGCAATATGTCGATGTTGTATATGGCAGGTAAGTGGCAGGTCATCGTAGGTGTGATGATTCTTAGTATTGCAATTCTTCCTACTAATATTGCAGCATACAATAGTGGGGGGATTGAAGCCTCAGAAGCACAGGTTGCTCTAAGTCCTTCAACTGGACTGACACAAGGCGATTCTGTTACCATTTACCTCTCTCTATCTAATACTCTGCAGTCCGATGCTTTTGATGTAGAATATGCATTTTACATGAATGATTACACATCGAGCCAACAATTATTGAAGAGTGTAGTTGATATTTATGCTCAAGACACAGCAGAGGTTGAAGTAATTTGGGATAATTTACAAGAAACCGATAGTCGAGTTTGGGTTGTATTTGAGTATGGTGGCAATGAGCAATCATTCTTCATTGACTTTGACGTTGCAGGTTTGCCAAACCTTAGAATTATGCAATCAGAAATTTCCCCTTCAAGTGGAATCAATTCTGGCGATACAGTACAATTATCCACATTGGTCAAAAATACAGGTTCTGAGCCTGCTGTTGCTAGTACATTGCAAATAGATTTACCATCTACGCTAACCGATGAAGAAATAGCAACATCTGCTCTATCTCCTAGCCAAGAAGAGTGGATTAATACTACATTTACCGCTCCATCAAGTGGAACTTATTCGATTTACGTAACTCCCGATTACCATGACACGGTTATTGAAGCATCAGAAAATAACAAGGTAAAGACAGTTTCATTAATCGTCGAGCCAAGAATGGATGTTTATCACCAAGAAAACATTACAATTACCTCAACTGAAGGCTCACTAGAAGGCCCTTGGACTATCGCTGGCACACTTGCAAGAACTGGTGGTTCAGGAACTACTACTGTCCCAATGTGGATCGAAGTAGCGACCGATACAGGCGGAATTGTTACAGCCCAGCCATTTGATGTGATTTTACAAGGAACAGGTTATGCAGAACAATCTTGGTCTACTATACTAACTTCTAACATAGTTACTTCACTACCTCCCGGAGGCTATCAATTAACTGCTCAAATCGACCCATTTGACGACCCTAATTTCCTTCAAGAAAGTAAATCCAATGATCGCTCAAGTGCTCTTTTGACAATCTTAGAAGTACCCGATGTATTTGTCGATTCAATCGCACGTCCATCCTCTCCTGAAGTAAATTCTGGGGAGAGAGTCACTTGGGAAGTTACTGTACAAAACACTGGTGGCGTTGATGTTAGTGGCAAATTGGAATATGAATTTGAAGGAGTTACAGACCTTTCAATTATTATTAATTTAGGTCCTGGAGAATCATATACTTGGGTTAGCGATGCTTTGCTAACAGGTTCAGGAGCGCACCAAGCACCTTTCAAAGCAACATGGATTGCATCTCAGGGAAGTTCAGATAGTAATTTAGCAAATAATGTCGCTGAAAATAACATTAGCGTAAAGGCTGATTTAAGACTTGAATGGGCTCCTTCTTCTCTACGGTTAATTGATTCTAGTGGCGATGAAGCATCATACCCATTAGATGAAGGAGATAATTATACAATTTCTATTAATTTAACAAGTCAAGCACTTGGAGAAATCAGTTTTGATTGCTTAAATGGTAAAAATCAATTGATTTCGACTACCGAAGTAAATGTTTCAACTATAGGTCAAACAGTAAATCTTGAGTGTGAATTTACTGCTGTTGCTCCATTGTCATCTGTCCAACTTAGGCCATCAGACCCTACAAAGGTGACCTCGACATATACTAGACAATTTTCAACTGCATTTTCCTCTACCGATGATTCCTCAGAACAGTCAAAATCCGGTACAATGACATTGATTGGATTTGGCGTTGTAATATTAATCGTAATTCTAGGTCTTGCAGTATGGCTTACTAGGGAGTCTGAAGAAGAAGTTGAAAGAGATATATTCGAATATTGTCCTGCTTGTGATGGGGAATTGGAAGGCGATGAATCACGTTGCCCACATTGTTCTTTCAATCTTAACAAGGCGAGAAAACAATTCCATGAATGCAATGAATGCGGTGAATCAGTACCTGACTTAATGGATAATTGTCCTTATTGTGGTGCTCAGCAAGATGTTTCTTCTTTCTTTGAAAGAAGAGAAAAGAAAGAGCGTAGAGTTACTAAGGTTGAGGTCGCTTTGCCTGAAGAAGATGAAGATGAAATTGTATCAGGCACAGAGAATTTCGCTGAAACGGTAAAAGAATTCGGCTATGATGAAGAGCAGTTAGAAGAAGACTGGGATGAGAAATTCGCTAAAGCAGAAGCTGAGATTGCTGAATTGGAACAATCCTATGAAGAACTAGGTTCAACTGATGGATTAACACCTGAAGAAATCGAAGAATTAGAATCTCAAGTTACAACTAAATTACGTAGTATGAAGCAGTTAGGCGAGCAGTCCAATAATATCGACGAGATGTTAGCATCTAAAGGAGATTTAATCTCTCACAAAGATGATGGTAGCGAATTATCGGCTAGTGATGCAGAAATTAGAGGTAGGTTATACGAGATTACTGGAGAAGAAGGAATTATGCCAGGCGATGAAGTTCATGTTGGTATGAATCTTTCAGATGGCGCACTAGCTGGTAATGAAATCGAGGAAGCAAGTAGCGACTTTACATTTGACGATGATCAACCAATTGCTAAATTAGATGATAAAGATGAACTAAGTCCTAAGCGACAACAGCCAAAGCGTCGTGAAAAGAAGAAAACTGCAGAGTGCGGTGCTTGTGGTGCCCAAATACCGATTATGGCCAAGGGGTGTCCTGTTTGTGGCGCTGAGTTTGAGTGATGTCCGTCGGCTTTCATAGGGTTCGTCATAGCCAAGGCTCGGCCACCATGTGCGTCATTCGGACATGCGCGATATGTTTCCTGCTTTCAAATAAACGCTCATGTTTGGATATAATTCATAGCCAAGAATAATTTGGCAGATGATAATGAGGGCAAAGGTTCTTCCACTTTTGATGGTTTTAGTCTTCATGACAGTAAGCCTATCAGGATGTATGGGGCTCATACAAGCAAGGGAGTCTTTGGAGGGAATGAGAGGCGAACCGGTTGACAAACCATATGCAGATAAAATCGGTATGGCTCATACATTTCAAACAGAATCCTTGGTGGAATTATTCGAAGAATACTCAAACAGTACATCATTTACTATAGATGAATCAGTACAAAGAATCGAGATATATTTCAAAGTTACAATTAGCGGTTCTGATAATATTGCATGTATTGAGCAAGCCCCAGCTCGTTATGTTCGTCCAACGGTCACAACAGCATCTGGTGCAGTATTATGGTCAGAGGATGTTTGTGAAGATGTATCTCCAACCACTTATGATTTTGCAAAAGAGGATTTTGACTCACTAGGTTCTTTCAATCTCGAAGTACAAGCAAGAGGATTTGGAGAAACAACTGCGGGTATCTTTCAAGATGATTTCATAATTATTATCAATGTTTATCACGAGTGTAGGCAGTATCCGCAGGAACCTCCATGCGATGAATAATCATGCCAGTGATTCACTGCATGCATATTTCCTAGAACAGTTTTTGCACTTTCCTTTTCTGTTGTGATTTCTCTTTGCTCCACCTTCAACCATGAGTCGTTGAATCTCCTGAATTGCCGAAAATAATTCTTCTTTTGTGTCTTCATCCCAGTATATTTGATGAATATCTTCATTTCCATACCTTAAAATGCCGTATGGAGTATTTCTTTTGGTACTTATTTCAACTAAGTGCAGATAAGCGAGTAATTGCATCTTATGAGACATATGCGGCCTTTTTGGTATTCTTCCGGTTTTTTGTTCGACAGGGATGAATTCACCGTCTACGACCACGATTTGATCAGGTCTCCCCCGTAGTCCAATATTTTCATCAATCAAAAGTCCTGAATTCTTTTCATCATCAGAATATACCACCTCAGTATTTTCTTTAAATCCAACATCTTTTCTTACTAGTTCAGCAGCATTCTCAGTTAGTAATGCCCGTTGTAATTGCCAAGAGGCTGCTAGAGTCCACAACATTGCTAATGTGAATAAGATAAAACCTGCTTGAGTTCTGTTGTCAGCAGCAACAAGTGCAATCGAATGAATTCCTAGTAGAATGACAGTAAACAATAGGCTAATCTCAAATTTTCCTGCTTCAAACCATCCACCTTGGAAATCAATGGTCTCCCACTCTGATTGCATTATTTCATTTTGTTTAATCAAACGATTTTTTTCTTGCCGTAATGTTTCTGATAATCCAAGCCAAGAGCGCCACGGTAGTGAAATTGCCATGATAGTGGCAAATAGTAAAATGGCACTCCACAAAGCCAAATAACGGGCAAGGTCAATTGGCGAAACCAATATGTCATCAATTACAATAAATGCAATAGAATCAATAACCAATGCAATAATTACTGTAAACCACCAAGTCCAAATAAGTAAATGCCTCTTGAATTGTATTTGTTTTTCTTGGAATTCAGTAACTTTCTTGTGTATTTCTGCATGTTTCTCTTTTCCATCAAAAATTGCTTCACCTTGTCCAGAATTTCCTTGTCTGGCTAATGACCAAGACATGGGGCAATACGCATGCCTCTCAATATCGCTGGCACTGATTCTAAGCGGGGAGTTTTTAGAATCTCTCCAGAATCCATCTTTACACAATTTTGCATCAGAAATGGCACTTGAGGGAGATGTATCATCATTTGCAGTCTCCCCCATAAGAGGCGCTTTTCGGTTTCCAACCTTTTAATCTTCTATAGTTTGAATCATAGAATTGAATAGAAATTGGTTAATTCCAAGAATTATAATACTGCGAAGCGGTTTAATATGGGTGCTAAGTGGAACGGACGCTGAGGTCTATTCATGTCTGAAGAAGCGAGCCTATTGTTGCCATTTGAATCCTATGAGGAAAACGCTGTAAATATCGGTACTCAACAAAAGAGTGCAGATATGGCCAGATTTATCGAAAAAGTACGTGAAGATGGTCTTTATTTGTTGGATGTCAACATGACAGATTCCAGAATTAGAACCACTGCTGCTTTCTTAACAAAGTATGACGCACCTAGAGTTATGGTTGTCTCCGCTCGACAATATGGTCAAAGACCAGCAAGAATGTTTGCTGAAGCAATTGGTGCTAACGCTGCTGTAGGTCGTTTTATTCCAGGTTCTCTAACTAATCCTGCTCTACGTTCATATGTAGAACCAGATGTCTTGTTTGTAACAGACCCTGCTGCAGATCAGCAAGCTCTTCGTGAAGCAGTAAATTCTGGTCTACCAGTAGTTGGAATCGTCGATGCAAACAACAATCTTAGAAATGTAGACATCGCAGTTCCTGCTAACAACAAAGGACGTCGTTCTTTGGCACTTATCTATTGGTTACTCGCTCGTGAAGTTCTAAAGGCACGTGGTGAAACCACTGATGAAGATTGGGCTGCTGCTAATGATGTTGAAGAGTGGCAATCCACATTCTGAGATGTTAAAGCCTAATAAGCGGTTTTCAATGGACCTTTCATGGGAAGTGAAACCAGTAGTTATGTTGACTACGGTAAGTATCAAGCCTCCCTTGAAGATTTAAGTTATAGAAACAGACATATCTTGGCTTGGTTTAGTTTTGGGATAATTTGGTTATTTCTAAATATCTTCGTATTTAATATTCTTTGGTTTTGGGAGGAATTTTATTTTGCAATTTCAGAGGTGGGATGGCAAGTTGTCACTGAGAATTC
>Ga0208277_1002299_pt1 | contig 10867 bp, 6 predicted proteins | sample ETNtaG_5_FD_185782 | JGI IMG/M metagenome (GOLD analysis project Ga0208277, IMG submission 185782) | Marine microbial and viral communities from oxygen minimum zone, Eastern Pacific Ocean - ETNP201406SV205 (SPAdes) (version 2) | ecosystem: Environmental > Aquatic > Marine > Oceanic ...
CAAACCCTAAAGGGCAGGGCATTGTCGAGTACGCTTGCGATGATTTTTTTCCAAAACAGTCTTTCTTATCACGTAAGCAAAAATTTGAGCCTGGTTCATATGGAATAACTGAGAAACCGCTCAAAATGACTGTTGAGGATAATGTTCGCTTTTCAGTTGTAATTTTTCCGACACTTAAAACTTCCCACCCTCAAACATTAATTGAATTTGGCCAATTTTGCCTCACGTTAGATCCTGAAGGCCACGTAAGTTTCACTTCTGGTTCTGAAATTGTGACTACCGTTGACGCAATTTCCATCAGATGTTGGCATCGCGTCGAAGCGCAAATTAGCACAACAGGTTTGATGAGTATTGAATTAATTAATTTGAGTAATTCAACAAATTCTAAACCAACTGTTATCCAGATTGATTTGGAGACGGATTTGAATGAGCAGGCGCATGTTATTATTGCAGCAAAGCGCGTTGGAGGTTCAGCAAAGAATTGTTTTAATGGTAAAATTGAACACCCTGAAATTTGTGCAGACGGGCAAATTATTGCTTTCTGGGATTTTTCTGAAAATATCCCAAGCCTTGCTGTTACGGGCGTTGAGTGTCCTGATCTGACACTTGTGAATGCACCAACGAGAGCTGTTACTGGCGCCATGTGGGATGCCAGTGAAATGAATTGGCAGCATAAACCTCAGCATTACGCCGCGATAGCATTTCACGAAGATGATATTTACGATTTCAACTGGGACGCTGATTTTAGCTTTGTCATTCCTTCAAAAATGCCCTCGGGCATCTACATAATGCGCATTTCCTGTGAAGATGACTATGACGCAATTCCATTTTTTGTTTGTTCAGAAAAAGGTCAAGCTAGTGCCAGGCTCTGCGTTTTGGTGTCCACTTTTACCTATGTGATTTACGGTAATCATGCACGTCCAGATTATAATGACACTTGGTTACAGAGGATTGCCGATTGGAATGCTTACCCCCATAATCCGGCGCAATTTCAAAGTTACGGGTTATCGACCTACAATAATCATTCTGATGGCAGTGGAATTTGCCACGCCTCCCATAAGCGGCCACTTTTCAACATAAGACCGGGGTATATAACATTTGGTCAAGCTGATTGCTCTGGTTTACGGCATTTTCAGGCTGATAGCCATCTAATCTCATGGTTGCATGCAAAAGGGATAGACTACGATATTATTACAGATGAAGAGCTTCATAATGACGGTGTTGCAGCAATAGAACGCTACGATGCTGTTATAACTGGCAGTCATCCGGAATATCATACTAGTGAGACTTTGGACGCGCTAACCCAGTATCGTGATCAAGGTGGTGCACTCCATTATTTAGGTGGTAATGGATTTTATTGGAGGATTGCTCGTCACAGAGAAGAGCCAAGCCTTCTTGAGATTCGAAGAGCCGAAGATGGTTTGCGGGCTTGGGCATCAGAGCCGGGTGAATATTATAACGGATTTGATGGGGCTTATGGAGGATTATGGCGAAGAAATGGACGGCCCCCGCAGCAATTAGTTGGAGTTGGCTTTACTGCACAGGGCACATTTAATGGTATGCCCTATAAACGTGTTTGTTTTGATCCTGATTTTGATTGGGTATTTAACGGCATTGACGATGAAATTATTGGTGACTTTGGCTTTAGCGGTAATGGGGCAGCAGGCTTTGAGCTAGACCGGGTTGATCCTAAGTTAGATCCAGGGCACAAAATTACTATTTTAGCTCAATCTTTCGCTACAGATGACCATTTTATTCTGGTCCCTGAAGAGCAATTGACCCATTTAACAAATTTATCAGGGGGTCCAGAAAGTGAAGTAAAACGGGCCGATATGATTTATTTTGAAACACCTGCAGGTGGGCGGGTATTCTCTGTTGGCTCTATTACATTTTGTGGGAGCCTACCTTGGAATAATTTCGATAACACGGTTTCGCGTTTATTATTTAATGTCTTGTCTCATACACTTGGAGATCTTTCCTAAATAACTTGCAAGTTACCCAGCACTTTATTCACTAAAATTAAAGTGGACTGAAGTCTGGTTGTTTGGTTAATCCTAGAGCCTTTTCAAGCGCTGTTCCCATTTGAATTACAAAATTTTCTCGACCAGCAGGAACGGCAATTTGCAGACTTGTTGGTAAGCCTTTCGCGGAGTAGGCAGTTGGAAGGGCTAAGGCGCTCATGTCAATATAATTGAAGGGTCGCGTAAAATATCCAGGCGTGAAATCTTCATCAATATCATCTAGTCGTGGAGCGGGCTCAAGTACGGTTGGTGTTATCAATGCATCAAATCCAACCATTGAGGCTTCGAAAACTAATTGATCTTTTTGGCGCTTTTCTAATCGCTTTGAATGGTTTTCTGAGGTTAAACCCCGACCAGCTAGCATGCGTTTTCTAACATTCTGATCCATCTGTTTTTTGGGGTCATCATAAAAAGATCGATGGTTGCGATATCCTTCGTACATCGTAATATCACCGTTTAATTTAGCCATATCATCAAATGGTATGGGTGATCTGAAAACTTCCAATTCTGCGCCTAATTCGACTAATAAATGAAGTGTTGCATCATAGCTCTCAAGAATATCTTCCGTACAAAGAGAACGTTCTTCTTCATTAATAATACCAAGCTTTAAGCCTTTAAAAATATTCATTTGAACATCGAAAAGTCCATTACCTGTCATCATATCCTTCTCTAGGTCATCTGCATTGGTGCCTTGCATGATTAAAAACATAAAAGCCAGATCTGCCATATTTCGGGTCATTGGGCCGGGGGTATCTAAGGTTTGAGATAAAGGCATTATTCCATCTGTAGGCAGGCAGGCTTTACTTACTTTCAGACCGGTCAACCCGCAAAAAGCGGCCGGCAGACGAACAGACCCCCCAGTATCGCTTCCCGTCGCACAACTCGCCAGTCCGCTTGCTACTGCAACACCAGAGCCTGAGGATGATCCACCAGGTGCTCGGGCTTCTTTCAAATCCCAAGGGTTCCATGGTGTGCCCATCTGTTCGTTTGTCCCCCAGCCACCCAAAGCGCATTCGACCGTTTTGGTTTTGCCAATCACAATACCACCTGCCTCTAAAAGTCTTTTTACAACGGTTCCAGTCGTTGGTGAGACTCGTTGAAGCATTTCGCGAGAGCCGCAGGTGGTAATGTGACCTTCCAGTTCAAAGATATCTTTTAGCGCAAATGGTATACCGTGAAAGGGTCCTATGCGATGGTCGTTTGCGATAGCTGCATCTGCCTCCTTAGCTGAAGCTAGAGCGGCATCCCTGTAAACAGTCTGATAGCTACCCAGTTTTTGGTCAATTACTTCGATCCGCTTCAACTGAGCTTCCATGATCTGACTGGGTAACACTGATCTGTTCCGAAAAGCTTTAGAAAGCTCAACGATTGAAGCGTACGGGTCGCTTTCCAAGTCGCTCACATCAATACTCCCTTGGGTTAAGTCAAGAAATCAATTTTTTCTATTAGGCCTCGACTGTCGATATTTGACTATCAAGCAATTTTTCGGCCCCATTTTTTTCCAGGCACTGCTGCTAGTAGATCTCGCGTATAACTATGTTGGGGGTTTTTAAAGATTTCACCAGTTGCGCCAGTTTCCACAATTTCCCCATAGCGCATGACGGCCAAGCGATCGCAAACCTGTGCCGCAACTCTTAAGTCATGCGTAATAAATAACATCGACAAATTCATGCTTTCACGTATTTCGTCTAAAAGCTGTAATATCTGCGCTTGAATTGACACATCCAAAGCAGACACGGGTTCATCTGCTACTAAGATCTCTGGATCCAAGGCCAAAGCTCTCGCTATCCCAATTCTCTGCCGCTGACCGCCTGAAAACTCGTGGGGATAGCGGTTGAATGCACGCTCGTCGAGCCCCACAATTTCAAGTAATTCGCGAGCTCTGGCTTCTGCATTTTGTTTTGACTCACCCTGTATCATCGGCCCTTGTGATATAATATGGCCCACTTTGATCCGTGGATTAAGGGAAGCGAAAGGGTCTTGGAATACCATCTGAATTTTAGTACGAAATGGGCGCATTTCTGCACGACTCAAAGCGCGGATATCAACATCATCAAGCATTATATTTCCGCTATCACTATCAATTAGACGAATAATGCAGCGTGCTAAAGTTGATTTTCCAGAACCACTCTCACCAACCACACCAAGTGTTTCGCCACTTCGCAAATCTAGAGTGACATCTTTTACTGCATGAACAAATCGATTTGGTTTTCCCAAGCCAAAAAAACTTTTACCACCGCCAAATCTCTTCTGGACTTTATCGCCAGATAAGACGACTTGTTCAGAGCGAGGACGTGGTGCACGCGGCACCAAACTGGGTACTGATGCGATCAAAGCCTTTGTATAGGGATGCTCTGGTTTGTTTAATACTTTGTCAACTGTGCCGGTTTCTACGACACGGCCATATTGCATAACAACAACTCGATCCGCTATGTCAGCTACTACACCAAAGTCATGAGTAATGAACAAAACACCTGATTTGTGAACTTCTTGCATTTCACTGATCAGTTTTAAGATTTGGGCCTGAGTGGTAACATCTAATGCTGTTGTTGGTTCATCAGCAATCAAAATTTTAGGCTCCAAGGCCAAAGCCATAGCGATCATCGCTCGTTGACGTTGTCCACCTGATAGCTCATGTGGATAAGCTGCCATAATCTGCTTAGGATCTGGTAATTGAACATCCTCGAGGAGCTCAATGGCTCGTTTGCGTCTTTCACTTTGTGACATTTCTGCGTGGTATCGAAAGACTTCATCGATCTGAACGCCAATGGTCATTACTGGATTGAGTGCAGTCATCGGTTCTTGAAAAATCATAGAAATCTCACTACCGCGAATTTGACGCATTCTTGGTTCAGTGGCTTGCGTAAGATCTTCACCACAAAATGAAATTGTTCCTTGGTTTACGCGCACATGAGGAGCAGGTAACAAACCCATCAAAGCGCGTGCTGTTAATGATTTGCCAGAACCGCTTTCGCCAACGATGCATAAAGTTTCTCCTGGAGAGAGTTCTATATTAAGATCTTCAACTGCCAGATTACGTTCGGAACCTTCTGGTAGAACAATATCAAGTTTGGATATTTGAAGAAGTTTGTCAGTCAATTTCTTTCCCTCAAGCGGGGGTTTAGTGCATCATTTAAACCCTCACCAACCAAATTAATGGCAAGAACTGTTATTAAAATCGCAATGCCAGGAAACGTACATATCCACCAAGCTACCCGGAGCATTGATCGCCCATCACTTATGATAAACCCCCAGCTCATGACGTTTGGATCGCCTAAGCCCAAGAACGCTAATCCACTTTCGATCAAAATGGCTGTAGCCACCATAAGCGACCCAATCACTATAATGGGACTAAGGCAATTTGGCAGTATTTCAGCTAGCATAATGCGTATATCACTCATACCTAAGGTGTGGCATGCCTGCACAAACTCCCGGTTTTTAAGTCCCAAAAATTCGCCTCTCACCAAACGGGCCACAGCAGGCCAAGATACCACTGTAATAGCTATAACGACGCTTTCAATTGATGGCTTCATAATTGCGACAAGCAGGATAGCAAATATAAATGAAGGGATCGTCTGGAACACCTCAGTTACGCGCATTAAAATATCATCAACTATCCCACCATAATATCCAGCAAATGCGCCAAAAATAACTCCAATAAATACTGCAGCCAGCGTGGCAATCAATCCGATTAATAAAGATGTTTTGGCTCCGTGTGCAATACCCGACGCAACATCGCGACCGATTGAGTCACTTCCCAAAAGAAACCCATTTTCGCCCGGTGCAGATAAAGGAAATTTTGAGTAAAGAAACGGATCTCCAGGGTAAATGATATTCGCAATCGCTGCGACAAAAATAACAATGCTAAGTATTATTAAGCCAAGTACTGCTTGGCGGTTACGTGAAAATCTTTTCCAAAAATCCGCCATTTCAGTTCACTTCTATTCTTGGGTCTAGAAAGCAGTATATTACGTCGACCACAAGGTTGACGGCAACTACCAGTGCAGACGATAGCAAGAAAATACCTAAAAGTAAGTTGAGATCCCGAGCAAATAATGACTCAAAAGCCAGCATTCCTAACCCAGGCCAGGCGAAGACCGATTCAACTATTACAGAGCCACCAATCAAAGCTCCAACCTGAACTCCTGCCATTGTTACAACGGGCAGAAGCGCATTTCGTAAAACGTGTACAAATGTAATTCGGCGCTCCGAGACACCTTTTGCTCTTGCTGTAATTACGTAATCTTGCCCGTATTGCTCAAGCATCGATGCACGCATCATTCGAGTATAAAGTGCCAGATAAAACAGAGATAAAGTGATTGTTGGTAGCACCAAATGATGCGCAATATCTTTGACGCGTTCAAAACCTTCGTAGAACATTGCGCTATTTTCCATGCCACTGGTGGGAAACCAATCGTTCTTTATCGAGAATAAAATTATCATCATTAACCCAACCCAAAAAAGTGGAGTGGCATAAGTGATAAGCGCAAATACGCTAACCATAGAATCTTTCCAAGTGTTGAGGTTTATTGCTGCAAATAGGCCAAGAAGAATTCCAAAGCCAACGGCCAAAAGAATTGTGCTAACCATTAATATCAAGGTTGGCCAAAAACGATCAATTATAAGCTCGGTGACCTGCATGTCGTGACGAAACGAATAACCAAGATCAAGCTGGATAACATTTTTCAAATATACTGCTAGTTGAACTGGTAGTGGCTTATCCAATCCAAATTTTTTACGCATCTCTTCCATATATTCAGGCGTTGCAGAACCCGCTTCACCAGCGAGCACATCAACGGCGTCGCCTTCAGCTAAATTGAGAAGGAAAAAGTTCAGCACAACGATTGCAAGGATAATTGGAATTCCTTGAATAAGTCTGCGTGAAACGTAGCGAAAAATTTTACTCGATCTATTCATATTTAATTATCTTTAAAGCTTAGAATTCATTGAGCCGGGCATAGTCCCGGCTCAATGCATTATTAACTAATTAGTCGAGATATGCATCCCCAAAAGATGCGTAAGCACCCATCGCGGAACCATAAGCCCCCTTCAGCTTCTTATTGTAAACAACTAAGAACTCAAGTTCGAAAAGGTTCACAACAGGCATATCGTTTGCAAGTATTTTCTGAATATCAAGATATATCTTTGCACGCTTTGTAGCATCAGGCGTTGTCATTCCCGCAGAAAGTAAAGCGTCCAACTCTGGATTGCTATAACGTGAGGAATTCACAAAGTGCGTACCCTTACGGATCATGTTTGTTCCATAATGACGATGAACACCCAAAACTGGATCTGACAACTGGTAGAAGTAGTTGAGATTCATCTCGAAGTCATAGTTATGATAAACACGCTTCAGCCATGTTGGCACGTCTTCGTATCGCAACTCAACCTGGATCCCAATTTCACCAAGAACCTGCTGGATATACTGTCCACCACGTTTCCAATCCTCACCATAAGGGATCAGATCGAACATGGCTTTCATTCTTACGCCATTACCATCTCTGGCATAACCCGCGTCATCAAGTATCTTATTTGCAGCTGCAACGTCCCCATTAGCAGGGTAATTAGGCATCTCTGCGTGTAGACCAGTCGCACTGAAATTACTTGAAAGAGCACTAGTTGCTGGCTTTCCATAACCAAAGAAAATTGTGTCGATCATATACTGTCTATCGATAGCTGTGGAAATAGCTCTTCGCACTGCTGCGTCAGTAAAAGGACCTTCTTTTGTATTAAACTCAATCAGGGCCATAGGGTTGATCATCGAATAACCATCAGTCGTTAAACCAATATTATCTTTCTCTTTGTTAAGACGCACGGCTTCAACATTTGACACGGCATTGTAAGCTGCATAAAGCACTTCACCTTTTTCCATTGCTGCTGCACGGGTTGAGGCGTCAGGTACAAAACGGCCGACAATTCGGTCAAGATATGGGCGACCTTCTCTCCAGTAGTTTTCATTCTTATCCAAACGCATGTACTGACCTTTTTTCCACTCAACGAACTTAAAAGGACCAGTTCCTATTGGATTATTCGCTAATTTTGCGGTTTTGACGTCCTGTCCTTCTAAGTGGTGCTTTGGCACCATTGGAGATTCATAAGAAGATAATGCGCGCAACATGTAAGGCGCTGGGTTATCAAGGTTAAACACTGCAGTGTGTGCATCTGGAGTATCGATGCTGGAAACTTCTTTAAAGGAATTTGGCCCTCTTGGGTGAACTTTCTTTAAAACATCCATAATCGTAAACTGCACATCTTCAGAAGTGAATGCTTCACCATCATGCCAGGTTACACCTTTGCGAAGGTTGAAAGTAATGGTTTTTCCATCTGCGCTGACATCTACGCTTTCAGCCAGCATTGGTACCATTTGGCCATCATTATCATAGTCAACTAAGCCGTCATATATTTTAGGACCTAAAAGTCCAATTGGTCCCGAAGTAGAAACATATCCAGCCATAGTCGGCGGTTCCGGCTGCACTAGAAAAACCAGTGATCCACCGGCTTGTTGAGCTTGTGCAAAGCCCCCAACTAATGCAATGGAAGCGGCTGCTAAAGCCCCTTTCATAACTTTTGTGAGTTTCATTTGTTGTATCCTCCCTATTTATTTTTGATAAACACTAGTGAGGCCTATTTGTAATTATGAGTCAACAAAAAATGCTGGTCTGTAAATTCGATATTTTGCATTTAAGCTTGCTGAAATATACTTGGTTGAAAGTAGTCAAAAAACTTGCAAAGTAATAGATTGTCAAAATTAAGAGGAAAATGATGGTTACCGAAAATTGGGATGAATCGACTGAACTGGACAAGTTGGCAGAACTGTCAATTAAAACGGGAGTAGCACTTCAGCAGGGCCAGGATCTTCTGATTACGGCACCTTTAGAGGCAGCCCCATTGGTCCGTCGCTTAACTTTTCATGCTTATCAACAAGGTTGTGGTATAGTCACGCCGCTTTATACAGATCCAGAAGTAACACTCTTAAGATATAAAAACGCTAGCAAAGAGTCTTTTGATAAATCTACGGATTGGTTGTTTGACGCCATGGGAGTGGCATTCGATCAAAACACTGCGCGTTTAGCTGTTGTCGGTGAAGACCCCATGCTGCTTTCTGGGCAAAATGCAGATGACATTGGTCGAGCTAACCAGGCTGTTTCGAAAGCTTCTTCTCCAGTTCGAGAAAGAATTACACGTTTTGACATAAACTGGAACATTATAGCTTGGCCAGGAATGCAGTGGGCCAAAAGAGTATTCCCAAATTTAGAAGGGGGAGAAGCTCAGAGGCAACTTGCTAAAGCAATTTTTCAAGCATCTAGGTTAGAGGGAAAAGACCCAATAGAGAACTGGAATTTACATAACAAAAATCTCAGAGATCGAACCAACTGGCTTAATGCAAAGAATTTTGCCGCACTTCATTTCTATGGGGAAGGAACTGATCTTAAAGTTGGTCTCGCCGATGGTCATGAATGGATGGGAGGTGCATCAAAGGCGCGAAATGGAGTTATTTGCAATCCGAACATACCTTCTGAGGAGGTTTTTACGACCCCTCATGCTTTAAAAGTAAATGGATATGTTAAATCGACTAAGCCGCTTTCGCACCAAGGCACTTTAATCGAGGATATTTCCGTAGTTTTTGAGAATGGAAAGATAACGGAAGCAAAAGCGTCCAAAGGGGAAGAGGTGTTTTTAAAGTTAATTGATACGGATGAAGGTGCGCGTAGATTAGGAGAGGTAGCTCTTGTTCCGCACAGCTCTCCAATATCTCAAAGTAATCTTTTGTTTTACAACACACTTTTCGATGAAAATGCCGCATGCCATATAGCGTTGGGCCAATGCTACTCAAAATGCTTCAAAAATGGTGATACCCTTTCCAAAGATGAAATTATTAAGAATGGTGGAAATAGTAGTATGATCCATGTGGATTGGATGATTGGTTCTGATGCCATAAATATTGATGGGTTAGATAAAGATGGTAAGGCTACACCAGTTTTTCGGACTGGAGAGTGGGCTTTATAGAATAAATTGGCTATTCTGCTGTATTTTAAATTTTTAAAAAATTATTTCTAGATTTAAGCGCTGTGAATGATTGACAGTCTTTTGAGGCTAGTTACTATCAAATTTGTGTTTTGCCTAGCTTTAAAGTCTTTCTACCCATGCAATTGAACGATGAAGAAAAGGACATGCTCGCTGGTGATTTTGGACCAGCAGTTAAATGGGCAATGGAGCATCAACTACAAGTTGGTCGCATGTTTGATGCTGAGGATATGGTTTCTGTTAGTCAGGCACACATGATGGCCGACCCCGAGTCACTCGGAGAGGCTGGTGTCGCTTTTACAGAGACATTAGCTGAAAACGATACACGCGTTCGCATACCTATGATTACGGATCCGCGCGGTGTTGACTTAAAATGCTATGAGCCTATCGGCCAAACTGAGATAATGGCCAAATTAGAAAGGCGGTTCATCGCCGCATGTAAAAAAATGGGTATAACTATGACCAATACATGCATAAATTATCAAACGATCATGCCACCTGTTTTTGGGGATCACGTTGCATTCGGTGATACAGGAGTAGTAATTTATTCTAATTCTGTTTGCGGAGCGCGGTCTAATTTCGAAGGGGGCCCCTCGGCTTTAGCAGCTGGGTTGACTGGGCGAACTCCAAGATATGGTTTACATCTAGATAAAAATCGGAGGTCAACAAAAAGATATCAGGTTGCAAAAGAACCTCATGATCTTATGGATTGGGGTGTATTGGGAGCAACTATCGGGCGAATGGCAGGAAGTTATTGGGAAGTTCCCGTAATAGAAGGTATTGAAAAAATTCCTAGTTCAGATCAGCTGAAGCATTTTGGC
>Ga0208277_1002300_pt1 | contig 10859 bp, 11 predicted proteins | sample ETNtaG_5_FD_185782 | JGI IMG/M metagenome (GOLD analysis project Ga0208277, IMG submission 185782) | Marine microbial and viral communities from oxygen minimum zone, Eastern Pacific Ocean - ETNP201406SV205 (SPAdes) (version 2) | ecosystem: Environmental > Aquatic > Marine > Oceanic ...
CAATATTTGGCTGACCCATAGTAACTATTTCTTTTTTTAATTTTACTTTCATTCTAGGAAACGGTGGAAGTTTTGAAACACTTGTCTTGTATTCTAAATCGGCACAGCCTGGCATCTTTTTTATATAGACAAGTATTTTTTCTATGTTTTCGTATGTTCCAGCAATCGTGCCGTTTATTCCTTCTGATGCAAGTAAAAGAGATCCACTTATGCCTAAACCTTCGCACTTTTTTTGCAGAGGATCACGTAACTTCAAATGATTTTTAAAACGCGTAAAATGGTAGAGGGCGGCTATTGTAAACATTACTAGGTTTTAGGACAAATTTATGAAAAAATGCAAGATGAACAATACTTATTGATAAAATCTGCAGATGAGTTGAATTAAGAAGTATGCTTAAACCAGTTTGAATTTTAGCTTAATTTTTAGAAGCTACTTGGGTGCAATGCTGCTAACTTCTTGCATTGTTAATTGCAAAATTTAATGCTTTCGCTTGTCCGAAGACACCGGTGGCTTTTAACGCCCTAATAACGGTATCTGAGATCGGGTTATCTACATACAATAAAGCGATCGCCTGTCCACCTGCTTGGGATCTCCCAAGAGTAAAGTTTGCAATATTAACATCGTTATCACCAAGTGTTTTCCCTAGAATCCCAATAATACCGGGAACATCCTCATTTGTTGTATACAGCATGTGGGGGCCAACTTCAGAATCGATGTTGATACCTTTAATTTGAATAAAACGAGGTTTTCCGTCGCTAAAGACAGTGCCAGCCACTGAGCGCTCTCTTTTTTCTGTAACGACTGTCACTTTAATGTAGCCCTCGAAGGCTCCAGCTTTATCTTGATTTGTAGTGCTGATTTTAATGCCACGCTCTTTCGCGATTATTGGTGCGGAGACCATGTTTACGTCTGGGTTGGCTTTTGTCATAATTCCAGAAATCACACTGCTGTTCAGCGCTGGTAAATTCATTTGAGAAACAAGGCCGTCATATAATATATTGATAGCTTTGACAGGCTCATCAGTCATCTGGCCAGCAAAACTTCCCAAATACTGTGATAATTTAACCCAGGGCCCCATAACCTTTGCTTCTTCTGCACTCATTGAGGGCATGTTGAGGGCATTTTCTACGGCACCCTCAAGAAGATAATTAGACATTTGTTCGGCAACTTGAAGGGCTACGTTTTCCTGGGCCTCAATTGTTGCTGCGCCTAAGTGGGGAGTGCAAACGACATTAGGTAAATTAAAAAGAGGATTGCTGTTTGCAGGTTCTTCTTCAAAAACGTCTAAAGCGGCCCCGGACACGTGACCACTTTTTAAAAAATCTGCTAAAGCGCTTTCGTCTATCAGTCCCCCCCTAGCACAATTAATAATTCGGACACCTTTCTTAGTCTTTTCCAAATTTTTGCGGCTTAAAATATTTTTGGTCATATCAGTAAGCGGGACATGTAAGGTTATGAAGTCTGCTTTTGGCAGTAAATCTTCTAACCCTTCTATTTTTTCAATACCCATTTCAAGCGCCTTTTCTTTGGACAAAAAAGGATCATACGCCAATACTTTCATTTTTAAATTGCGGGCGCGCTCGCAAACAATTCCTCCGATGTTACCTGCTCCAATTACGCCCAAGGTTTTTCCCGTTAGTTCGACACCCATAAATTTTGATTTTTCCCATTTGCCGGCATGAGTTGATGCACTTGCTTGCGGAATCTGCCTGGCAACAGCGAACATCATAGCTATTGCGTGTTCAGCGGTTGTTATCATATTTCCAAATGGTGTATTCATAACGACTATACCCTGTTTGGAGGCCGCTTCTTTATCAATGTTATCGGTTCCTATGCCAGCCCGACCTATCACTTTCAGTTTATGGGCATTTTTTAAAATAGTTGGAGTTACCTTTGTTGCAGACCGGATTGCCAAACCGTCGTAGTTTCCAATTGCTTTAGCCAAAGCTTCTTTGTCTTTTCCCAAGTCTGGCATAAAATCCACTTGGATACCGCGATCGATAAATATTTGAACTGCTGTTTCGCTTAACTTGTCTGATACTAATACTTTAGGTGCCATTTAATGGATTTTCCTTACTAAATTATGAAATTAAATTCGTGAATACTCGTGATTTTTGGAGTTAACAGCTGCCCTGAATTTCTTCATGAAAAGCCCAATCTATCCAAGGCAACATTTTTTCTATATCAGAAGTTTCCACTGTACTTCCGCACCAAATTCTAAGACCTGGTGGGGCATCTCTATAGGCTCCAATATCAAAAGCCACTTTCTCATTTTCTAGCCGCTTTGCTATTTTATTTGCAAAGGAATGACCGTCAGTAATTCGGTTGTCTTTGAATTTCAGACAGACGGAAGTCGTAGATCGTGTGGAAGGATTAACGGCTAGATTTTCTATCCAATCCCGACTGTCACAAAAATCCCAAATGGCTTTGGAATTTCTTTTTGCTCTATTAATGAGTCCATTTTTTCCACCAACTCTTTTTGCCCATTCTAATGAAAGTAGATAGTCCTCTACGGCAAGCATTGAGGGTGTATTAATTGTTGCACCTTCAAAAATTCCTTCGATAAGTTTTCCATTTTTTGTTAGTCGAAATATCTTTGGAATGGGCCATGAAGGAGTATAGTTCTCCAATCGTTGCGCCGCTCTTGGAGAAAGGATAAGCATGCCATGTGCTGCTTCTCCGCCGAGGACTTTTTGCCAACTAAAGGTTGTAACGTCCAATTTTTCCCAAGGTAAGTCCATAGCAAAAGCAGCTGAGGTTGCATCACAAATTGTGAGACCTAACCTGTCATTTGGTATTGCGTTTCCATCCTTGAGGCAGACGCCTGAGGTGGTGCCATTCCAGGTAAATACAATGTCAGTATCATAATCCAGGTTTTCCATATTTACGATGTCACCATAGTCGGCATTAAAAACTTTAGCATCCAGCCTGAGTTGTTTAATGACATCGTTGACCCACCCCTCCCCAAAACTTTCCCAGGCTACCATGGTTACAGCTCTGGCTCCCAGCATAGACCACATTGCCATTTCGACAGCACCTGTATCCGAAGCGGGTACTATAGCAATTCTGTAATCACTCGGAATTTCGAGTATATTTCTTGTTTCTTCGATTGCTAATTTTAACCTTGCTTTACCAACCGCAGCACGATGGGATCTTCCAAGTGGAGCATTAGAAAGTTTATTTAAATCAAATAAGGGATTTTTGGCACAGGGCCCTGAAGAAAAATATGCGTTATCCGGCCGCGTAACCGGTCTTTTAATATCCATGTCTGTTACCCTTCCAGATATTCGCCTCTCGTTGGGGAGAGGTGTCCCAACTATTGGGTTAATTGATATTCTTGCCTTTAACAACAGTAAAAATCTAGTTATAGGCAGAGAGATTAAAGGGCTTCGGTCCTTGGCTCTATGAAAGTTTAATCATGTATGCAGTTACACTAATTGCACCTCCAAAATCCCGCCTATTGAAATCAAAACTAGTTAAAAATCTGTGTGAGGCCTGGGAAGTTAAAGACTATGTTTACCTTGCAAGTGAAGAAGCTGCTGAATTTATAGTCCCCAAAATTCCCACTGACCGTTGGTCTATGTGGTCAAAATTTCAAGAACTGAAAATTGATTTGGTTATCCAGGAAAACAAAATGCGTAAAAAATCTATTCTGCTTGCAGATATGGATAGCACTATAATTCAGCAGGAATGCATAGATGAGCTTGCCAGTGAAATTGGAATTGGCGAACGGGTGAAATTTATTACAGCCGAAGCAATGAATGGTAAATTAAACTTTGAAGAAGCCTTAACTGAGAGAGTCGCATTGCTGAAGGGTTTGTCCACGCAGATTATTGATAAAGTTCTCAAAGAACGAATAACTTTCATGCCGGGGGCATCAACTCTCTTATCAACAATGAAGTCAAATGGTTGCTATAGTGCTCTTGTTTCAGGGGGTTTTACTTTGTTTACAGAGAAAGTTTCTGCCTACTTAGGCTTTGATGAAAATCACGCGAATGTTTTGCTAACAAGCGAAAATAAGTTAACCGGAAAAGTAAAAAAGCCAATACTGGGCAAAAAGGCTAAAGTCGAGCAATTAGACCGTATAGCGAGTAAGTTAAATCTGTCTGCAAGACAAGTGATTGCGGTTGGTGATGGCGCCAACGATTTAGATATGTTGAGTAAAGCTGGTACAGGTGTCGCTCTTCACGCCAAACCATCCGTTGCAGAGAAATGCGATATCCGAATAAATTTTGGTGATTTAACGGCGCTCCTATTCATACAAGGCTATTCTAAAGAGAATTTTGTGATTTAATTCTCCATTGGCCCTCCAGCCTCAGCCCAATCACTAATTCCTCCAAGGTTAACTACATTTTCAAAACCCATATCCTTCATTGTTTTTGCTGTAAGAGCTGCTTGGCCTCCCACGGCGCAAATAATACCTATTGCGGAGCCTTTTTGGAGAGAGCTGTTGTGCATGGGATGCGTATCGTCGGCAGCAAACTCTATTATTCCACGAGGAATTCTCAAGGCGCCTAAAACAGTACCTGTTTCGGGAAAAGCCGAAGAGTCTCTTACATCTACAACTACCAAATTACCGGAGTTATGCCGCTCTATCCCTTCAGCTGGTGATATTTTTTCAACAACAGAATTTGCTTCTTTTAGATAATCTTTAGCTGTTTTCATACCTCTTCCTTTCATGAAAATATTCCTCATTTGGGGTATAATAGGCCTTAAAGTTAAATACAATTTTTATCAAATTTAAATATACTATCTTTCATGGATTGAAATTAATTAAAGTTACCCCAAATTTTATGATAACAATTGGAGAGTTTACAATGAATTATACCAAGAATTCAGAGGCAATCGCGCTTTTGAGTCCAGAAGAATATTGGGTAACTCAGGAAAACGGTACTGAAAGACCTGGGACTGGGAAACTTTTATATAATAAAGAGCCTGGTATTTATGTCGACATCGTTTCTGGTGAACCACTTTTTATATCGGATGATAAGTATGAAAGCGGCTGTGGATGGCCCAGTTTTACAAAACCTGTTGAAGCATCTTATGTCAGTGAGATTTCTGATACTTCTCATGGGATGACCAGAACCGAGGTGCGCTCGACTCATGGGGATAGCCATCTAGGCCATGTTTTTCCAGACGGGCCTAAAGATAGAGGTGGGCTGCGTTACTGTATAAATTCGGCAAGCCTCCGATTTATACATTTAAATGATATGGAGGCTGAGGGTTATGGCAAGTTTGTGGAGTTAATAGGAGAATAAAATGGAAATAGCAATTTTAGCTGGTGGTTGTTTTTGGGGTATGGAAGATTTGATGAGAAAGATTCCCGGTGTAGAGAAAACTCGTGTTGGTTACACGGGTGGACACCTAAAAAACCCAACTTACAAAGATGTCTGCACAGAAACTACTGGCCATGCCGAGGCAATTGAAATTCTTTTTGATCCATCGAGAGTATCATATCGTGAATTGCTAGAATGTTTTTTTCAAATTCATGACCCCACAACTATTGATAGGCAAGGAAACGATATTGGGGATAGTTATAGATCACATATTTTTACTACGTCGTCAGAGCAACGTGAAGAAGCTTTTAAAATGATTTCGGATATCGAAAGTTCAAAAAAATGGCCAGGTAAAATTGTTACGAAAGTAACTCCTGCGGAAGAGTTTTGGGAAGCTGAGTCTTATCACCAAGATTACTTGGTTAAAAATCCAAATGGCTATACTTGTCATTTCCCAAGAGCTGATTGGACTATTTGAAAGTCCGCGTATAGCGTTTTCTGTTGGTTAAAACGGTTTGAAATCATTATTGAGTAAATTTGTCATTAAATTTTATAGTTTGGTGTAGATGATTCTTGGTCGTCGGAAAAGTAATCAAACAATTATCTAACTATAGTTTTCTTGAACCTCTAAGATAGCATCCTCTAGGATATCAAACATATCATCTATCTCGCTTTGCGTAATGATAAGTGGTGGCGAAAATACACACATGTTAATTATTGGCCTAACCAGTAGCCCGCGTTTCTCGCAAGCTTCATCCATCATTTGACCAAATTCGGTATCAATCTTAAGTCGAGCTTCTTCCGATGAGTTTTTGGATCCTAAACCTTCCAAGCATCCAAGAAGTCCTACTCCTCGAGCATCTCCTATTATATCATATTTTTTGCCTAAATCTCTTAGTCTGTTTTGAAAATGGGGTGATATCTTCCGCACATGTTCTAAAATTCTGTCTTTTGACATTATGTCTATATTAGTGAGAGCGGCCTTGGCTGCAACTGGGTGACATGAATATGTATAACCATTCGTAAAGGGTTGAGAGCCGTCTTTATTTTTTATGCTATCAATGAGGCTTTCAGAGATTATAGCAGCTCCCATAGGGAGGTAGCCTGACGTTAATCCTTTTGCGCAAGTGATAATATCTGGTTGAATACCAAAAATTTCTTTTGATGCAAACCAATGACCCAAGCGGCCAAAACCGGTGACTGTTTCATCCGAAATGTAAACAATATCGTGTTTTTTACATAACTCAAGCGAGCGTTGGTGGTAACCTGGAGGTGGGACGATTACTCCTCCTGAAGCCAGGATCGGTTCGGCGATGAAGCAACCAATTTGATCAGGTCCAATGGATAAAATTGTTTCCTCCATCTCTGATATTTTCGCATTACACCATTCCTCCACCGATGTACCAATTGGACGAATATATGGGTTAATGTTGGGTAGCATAATTGCAAGATCGTGATGAGTATCCATGTATCGTCGATCATGCTCTCGGCCGGTTCCTGATACTGTCGCTGCCAGATAAGACGATCCGTGGTAACCTTTTTCCCTACACAATATCTTCTTTTTATCAGGTTTGCCTATAACGTTATTTCGATATTGAACAAATCTTAAAGCTGTATCGACAGCGTCAGAGCCCCCATTTGAAAAAAAGACACGGTTCAGGTCACCAGGCGTTTTTTCAGTTATAACTTTAGCTAACATTGCAGCGGGTTCGTTGGTAGTAAACCACGGACTTGAATATGTCATATTCATAATCTGTTCAGAAATAGCATCTGCCATTTCTTTTCGCCCATATCCTATATTAACGCACCACATGCCACCCGGACCGTCTATTAACTTATTTCCATATGCGTCATAAAGATATATCCCGTCGGCTCTTGAGACCTGCGTCATGTCAAAGCCATCTTCTGAGAATTCACTCCACGGATGGATCAGATGTTTCTGATCCCAGTATTGTACTTGCTCTGGGGTAATGGTGTCATTTTTACCATCAAAATTTTGTGAGGTCATATACCACTTCTTTATTGTCTTATGAATTTTTACAATTACAGTCAGTAAAAGCTCTGTCAATGCTAGTTAAAAGAAGTTTCCTTACGAAATTTAAATTAAAAGCTTATGAGGCAACCCTATGAATTTACTATCAAATAAGTTTCCAACTAAAGAACTTCAAATGCGTGATGCTGCTCACCATATGCACCCGTTCACAGCACAAGCAGAATTGGGCGAAAAAGGCGCGCGTGTAATAACGCGTGCTAATGGTGTTTTTGTATATGATTCAGAAGGAGAAGAAATACTAGATGCCATGGCTGGTCTATGGTGTGTTAATATAGGGTATGGGCGTCATGAGCTTGCGGAAGTAGCTGCGCGTCAGATGAAAGAGCTATCGTACTATAATACATTTTTTCAAACGACACATGTACCAGCGATAGAATTGGCCGAAAAGTTGGCTGAATTGGCTCCATTTGATTTAAACCATTTATTTTTTGCCAGTTCAGGGTCTGAGGCCAATGATACTAATATAAGGTTGGTTCGGCATTACTGGGCTTTGAAAGGCAAGCCAAATAAATCAATTATTATTAGTCGAAAGAACGCTTATCACGGCTCAAGTGTTGGCTCTGGATCATTGGGAGGGATGTCAGCAATGCATGATCAGGGTGGCATGCCAATACCTGACATACACCATATCAATCAACCTAATTGGTGGTCTGAAGGTGGTGAATTGTCACCAGAAGATTTTGGTTTGGCGTGCGCCCGAGAACTGGAAGAAAAAATTAAATCTTTGGGTGTAGATCGTGTGGCAGCTTTCATAGCTGAACCTGTTCAAGGTGCTGGCGGTGTAATTGTTGCCCCAGATACTTATTGGCCGGAAGTCCAACGCATTTGCGATCATTATGGAATACTCTTGATTGCAGATGAAGTAATCTGTGGCTTTGGACGAACGGGTAATTGGTTTGGAAGTCAAACCTTAAATATAAAACCTGATATTATGACAATAGCGAAGGGCTTAAGCAGTGGCTATCAACCTATTGGCGGTTCAATAGTATCTGATGAAATTGAAAGTGTAATTGCTAGGGATGAATTTAATCATGGCTACACGTATTCAAGCCATCCTGTGGCAGCAGCTGTAGCGCTTGAAAATCTACGTATTATTGAGGACGAAAACATAATTGGGCATGTAAAAAATGATGTTGCGCCATATTTGAAAAAAGAGTGGGAGGGCTTATGCATGCACCCACTTGTTGGAGAAGCAAAAATAGTAGGCATGATGGGTTCTATAGCATTAACCCCGAATAAAGAAAATCGTTCCCCATTTAAATCAGATGCCGGTAAAGTTGGATATATTTGCAGAGAAAGATGCTTCGCAAACAATCTTATAATGCGGCACGTCGGCGACCGAATGATTATTTCACCTCCACTAATAATCACAAAATCGGAAATTGATTTGCTGATCAAGCGAGCGAAAAAAGCTTTAGATGAGACATTTGAAAAATTAATGAACGAAGGCTTAATTTCTTGATGAAGAAAACAGCACTTGTAACGCATGAAGAATGTCTAAAACATTTAACGCCGCCAGGTCATCCAGAACAAGTAGCCAGGCTGGAATATATTTTAGAATCATTAAAAGACATCAACTTATTGCGGGTTAGTGCACCTATGGCAGCAGATGATGACATTCTTAGAATTCATCCTCGCGAGTACATCAATTACTTGCAAGAGGCAGTACCTGAAAATGGGTTTAAATCTTTGGATGGTGATACCCATATTTCTTCTGGCTCTCTGACTGCTGCCTACCGGGCTGCTGGGGGCGTTTTACGTGCTATAGATTTAGTTTTATCTGGCGAAGCCAAAAATGCTTTTGTTGCTGTCAGGCCTCCGGGTCACCATGCTGAAACACAAACGTCTATGGGGTTTTGTCTTTTTGGAAACATTGCTCTTGGAGTGAAGCATGCACTTGATTTTCATGGTTTAAAAAAAGTTGCGGTTATTGACTTCGATGTTCACCATGGAAATGGAACCCAGGAGATACTTTGGGATGAGAGCCGTTGCCTAACTTTTACCTCACAGCAAATACCCCTTTGGCCAGGAACTGGAACTGAGGAAGAGCAAGGTCATTACAACAATATTGTTAATATACCGTTACCACCAGGGAGTACTGGTGAACTTATGCGTCAAAAATACGAAGCACTAGTTTTTCCAGTATTACGAAAATTTGAGCCTGATCTGATATTAATATCGGCGGGTTTTGACGCGCATGAAGCAGATCCTCTAGCAGAACTAAATTGGTCGACGGCAGATTTCTCTTGGTTGACGGAAAGGCTTTGTAAAATTGCAGAAGAATGCTGCGAAGGACGGCTGGTATCTACACTAGAGGGCGGTTATGATTTAAAAGCTTTGGCAGATTCCGTCAAAGCCCATGTTACGAAATTATGTGAGGCCTGATATGACTGATACACCTATTTCCGAAATGACTTTTGAACAGGCGATGAGTGAGCTTGAAAGAATTGTAACACAGCTAGAAAAAGGAGACGTTCCTCTTGAGGATAGTATCTCTCTTTATGAAAAAGGTGCAGAATTAAAAAAACGATGTGAAACTAAGCTAAAGGAGGCTGAGCAAAAGGTTGCAGCTATAACTTTGGATGAAGAGGGTTCAGTAACGGGAACGAAACCGCTAGAAGGCCTTTGATGTTTAGAGATCGTCTGGATTTTTCTGCAGAAATTGTAGAAAAAACAATAATAAATTATCTGAAAGATTTTTCTGAAGTTAAAATAGTTGATGCAATGCGTTACTCGCTTCAAGGGGGTAAAAAACTCAGGGCATTTTTTGTGCTAGAAAGTTCTTCTCTATTTGACATAGATCCAGATTTAGCAAAATGGCCAGCTTCTGGCATTGAGGCTATGCATACATATTCGTTAGTCCATGATGACTTGCCTGACATGGATAATGATGACTTGCGACGGGGGCGTCCAACCGTTCATAAAAAATGGGATGTAGCGACAGCAATTTTAGTTGGGGATGCCTTACAGGCTTTATCTTTCGAACTAACACTAAACAGTGTGGTGCCAAATTCTAATAAGCTTGCATATAATTTAGGGAAAGCAGCAGGTGCGAAAGGTATGGTACTAGGGCAAGCTCTAGACATTTCTGCTGAAAAATCTGCTGCTGCGTTAAGTTTAAATGATATTATCAAGTTGCAACAGGGCAAAACAGGCGCACTTATTCTATGGGCCGTGACTGCGGGTGCGTATATGGCAAGCGAAGATGTGCGACCATTAGAAAATTATGCAAAAGCAGTAGGACTAGCTTTTCAAATAGCTGATGACTTATTGGATGCGACTGGAGATCAAATCAAAGCGGGCAAAAAACTGATGAAAGATGCATCAGCCAACAAAGCGACTTTTGTATCACTATTAGGTATTGACGGCGCTCAAAAAAAGGCCCGAGATTTAATCGATGAAGCATGTGATTCAATCTCAATTTACGGCAAGCGATCACAGGTCTTGAAACAAGCAGCTGAATTCGTTATTTCGCGAGATTATTAGTTTGAAAGAGAAAGATGTCTAATAATTCCTCCACACCATTTCT
>Ga0208277_1002305_pt1 | contig 10843 bp, 3 predicted proteins | sample ETNtaG_5_FD_185782 | JGI IMG/M metagenome (GOLD analysis project Ga0208277, IMG submission 185782) | Marine microbial and viral communities from oxygen minimum zone, Eastern Pacific Ocean - ETNP201406SV205 (SPAdes) (version 2) | ecosystem: Environmental > Aquatic > Marine > Oceanic ...
GCGTGTGACGCCGCGCGTGGCGTATTCAGAACGAGATCGGGCATCGACACGCGTTCCAGCTCGCGCAAACACGCCTTGGCGACGTCGTTTTGTAAGAGCAACACTTCGATGCCACCGACTCCAGTGCCCGCGCACACCGCCACCATGGCTTCGAGCGCAGCCAAAGCGATCGCCTTCGTGTCGTTCGAACCCTCCAAGACATCACGCGAGATGATGTCGACCAGCGAGGTCGCGTCTCTCTGAATGATGGCGGCATTGCCTTTCTCAATGTCGATGTCCATGACTTGCGAAAACGAAGCGCTCGCTCCAGCCAGGATTTTACCGTGTTTGGTCACCGGGCTCACGCCATCCGTATCGGGTCTGCAGTAGGCTAAGTAATCGAGCAAGGCGCTGATAATGTCCAATCTCGACACTTGCGCCAAGGGAGTGCGATGAAGCAAGCACGCGATCAAACTTCGGAGCAGCGCTCGGCACTTGGACGGGGCCAAGACGGCGTTCATGTCGCCCTTCGACCTGTCTCTCTCACCGAGTTGGCGAAGCTGAGATAAAATCGTGTGCACCAGGCGACAGAAAGGAGGCGCCTTCGCGACGTCCGATCCACCGCCAAACGGCTCAGCTTCGCACAATCCCGATAGAATTCCATCGACAAGTTCAAAAAGAATGCTATGCGCGCTCATAGGGCTGTCATCGACCGTCTCCGCGGTGGAGGCTTGGTGCGGCACGGCCGCCTTTCGCAAATCAAAGTAAGCGACTATGCTCGACAGTCCGCACGTCACGGCGAACGTCACGAGCTTTTCCCACGCGAGGAATACTTCCGATCGCGCGGTGACATCTTCGATGACGATATTTCGCGCTTCTGCGATGCGAATGGTGGCCTCTAAAGCGCGCGCGCGACGATTTTTGACGTATTCGGAGGCGTCGTGTCTCATCGCGTGAGAATGCGACTCTGCGTCGAGGCGCTTGAATTCCGCCGACAACTTGGCGTTCACCGCATTGACGTCGATGATCTTGTCTCCATGGCGATTGTTTGTGAAAACTCCGCCCTCCGCGACGTTTCTGGTATCACCCAAGAGTTGCAACACGGCGAGCTCGTCCATGGTTTCAAGCACGTCGCCACCCAACCCGGACGTGATCGCGTGTTCTTTATTCTCCTCCAGAAGATGCGTCACGCTCTTCGGTAACTCTAAGACTGCGAATTGACCGTAGTCGACGTTTGGGTCGTGTGAGTACGTACCTAAACCTTCGCGCCCATTGTCTAGCAATACGTTCATGATATCCAATACGAGAGGCGGCGCCATCTCCGGCACTCGACCCTTCGCCGGAGGCGACTCCACTTCGAGTACTTGGGCGCAAAGACGAAGAATGCTCGCACGGTGATACATCACTGACAGTCTTTTCGCCGGCGCCGATGGAAGTGTCGTTCGTAACGCATCCGAAAGGAGATCGGGCAGAGCTAGGCTTGGCGCGTGAGGAGGCCACTGTCCCATGAGCGACAGCGTGGGTAACGTAGTCGACTCGCATGTCGACAGTCGGTGAAGTAAATCCGCTGCAAGTTCTGGAGCGTTGTACGGCATGACTGCATTTGCGTGCATGGAAGGCGGTGCGGCTTCCAAGAGTTCGAGCAAAACACTGAGACAGTTGAACTCTGTAAAGGGAGAGAGAGCCATCTCATTCGGCGCGCCCGTCAAATCGAAACCCAATAGCAAGTGAGTCAAGTTTGTACCGCGTCGCTCCAGGTTTTCGTGCAACAAGTCGAACACCAACGACGCGCACTCAATCGCGCTCGATGTGTTGGCGTCGATGTCATCCTCAGCGTCCCCAGGAGGCACGGTGGCGAACGCAAGTTCCAAGCAGCTCGCGCAACCTTCCACAATTGCGGCTCTCGAAGCTGGAGGTAACATCAGGACGATGTGCTCAACTCGACGGCAGAGAACACGTAATATCTTGAGCGCGACCAAGGGGATCGCCGGGTTATATTTGTACTGTATGTAACCCAAGACGTTCGCCATTTGCGACATGTCCGACGACAGCACCTCATCGAGCGTGTGGTAGAACACAGCATCCTTGTGTTTCGCGCGCAAGTCTGCCACCGCGTGCTCGTCAATCGAAAGCACGTACTCCAATAAACGCAACGCTCCCAACACACACTCCTCCAAAGCGGCGCCGTGGCTAGAGTTACGCTCAAAGCTCAACGGTTCGGCACCGATGGAGAGAATATTCATGGTCATCTTGTACGTCGAACCAGACGTCAAGAAGTCAATGAGAATGTCTGCACCGGGGGCGCTCGGTTGATCGAGCGAGCTACTCGTTTGACCCGTACTTCGTAAAGCCAACGCGTCGGATTGCTCACTGTATCCAATCGCAAATGGAGCGTTCGATATCCCAGCTTCGGTGTCTTCCGTCGTCGGCGTCGATGCCCAGGAGTTGGTGTACAGATGCAAGACGAACAAAAAGTGATCGACGCAGTCGCTCGCCATCGCCCATCGTTCCGTTTGGTTACTGTGGACTCTCGTGCCTAACTCCCCGTAGAGGCGTTCGCGAATAAAACGAGTATGAAACCAGGCAGGTCGACCTGCGTCACCGCACGGCCCGCTCTCGCATTCGCTCGTCGTGGTAAGCAGTTTGCCCATCAATCGTAGCCAGCTCGCGGTGCTCTCGTAAGACCTTGCCTCGGGTTCGAGAACGCTGTATATGTACGTAATATCCGATCTCTGTGACGTCATCGTTTGTAACGCGCCAGTTTGCAACGGATTGGGCAGTACGCCCGCTTGATCGAGCAACTGCCACACGTCAGACGCTGTGTTCACATCCCAGCATAATGCCCCGATGGCATCAAGAAGGGACGATTTCAAAGACAGCGGAACTGGATCCGTGTACAACTGAAGGAGTGCGTCCATCAATGCCGCGCCGATTCTATGTTCCAACCACATCAACCAGTGAGCCGATTCAGAACGCTCGGCGTTTTTCATGACTGCGCTAAACACAGAAAGGTACGCTCGAAGACCTTCGGCGTCTGCTTCGTTCATCTCCGGATCGCCTTGTCTAGGGTCGTACTCCTCTCCAGCGTCGATCAAATCATCCGGCGACGACATAAATCGCTGCACGTAGCCAATCAGAGCGCCTAAGAATCTATCCCAGTTGGCCGCGCCCTGGCTTCGTTGGAGCAGCTCGAAAATGTGCCGCGCTCCCTCACTTCTCTGAGCAATGGTCGTGCACAACTCGAGAAGCTTCACTAAAGATCCAACAGAATGCTCACTGTCACTAGCGATTTCTAAGAAGCTCTTGAGACCACCGCATTTCAACGCCAGGTTTGCCTCTTGGGAATATATCTCCGCCAACGCGGAGCATACGTCCGCCAGCGGCTTCGCGGGGTCGATCTCCACCGTGAGCCCATTTTCTACAAAGGGTGGCTTCACAGCCGTGCCGTCCGTCAGCATCCTGTGCAGGGTTGTTTTGCGGAGATTGTGATGCAAATATCTCGAAAGTATCGTGTGCACGAACTCCAGGTTCTGGTTTCGCGCAACGAGGTGATCGTCTTGGAACACACCCGTTTTCAGAACGAGATCGATGGCCTCGACGGCATCGTTTTTCAAGCTTTCTCGGATGCTGTCCTCGGCTTCCGGCAACCCGAGGTCGAGAGCTAAGACACCCCAAGCGAAACGGACGAAAGAAAACAACGGCGGTGCGTTCGGCGAGTTGACCGTGGTCGAGGTCGCCTTTGCCAGCTCGGTTCTGTTTGACGCCGCTTCCACACCCGACTGAATCGGCGTGAACATCCCCGCGGCGGCGAGAATCGCACCGTATCCCGTCGGCATGTCATCCGTTGCCACGTCATCTAACTTTTTCATCGCTTCCGCGGATCGACCCGCCAACACTAACAAGGCTTGGGCGTTTTCCGCGCTCAGGTTTGGTGAAATGCGCGCGGCGTGGAACAAACACTCAACCACCAATCTACGCTCCTGAGCGACGCATTCTTGACGTAATATCGGCCGTCCGCGTATGTCTACGAGCTTGTCTAAGGGACCGAGCGGACGCTCGATCGAAGGTGGCGGTGCGTTCACGAGAGCCAACGCACCCGCCGCGGGCGGCTGCGGCGCCGGAGCAACCAAAAACGGCCCTCCAGGCGGAGGCGCAGTCACGAGCTTCACCAATCGTTCGAAAAGCGTACCATCTTTCAAAAGGTTCTCGACGTACTCCTTGAGTTCATCATTCATGACGCTATCCAAGGGAACCGTCCCGCCCGCGCACCGCAAAAGCGTGAGCAGCGACTCGAGCGCCGAGGCGCGTTCACGCATCAAAATCCCAATGGCTGCCGGCACCGCAGCGTCCGCCGGCGCACCGTTCTCTATGGCGCCGACGATGAGCTCGACACTCGCGATTTCGTTCACATCCATCGCCACCGCGATCGTGCTCGCGTGCTCCACGTCCAACTCTCCCAATCTCGCCTCGAGCCCGTTGCTCAGAGTCACTCTTCCCGACGTCACCTTCGTCGCATCCTCCGCCCTTCTCGCCTCGAAAAACGCCAACTCGCGCAGTCGCGTCTCTTGCGCTCGCAGCGCCCCTCGCGCTCGCTCCCGATCTCGCTCGGTCGCGCTTCCAAGCTCCAATCTTCGCAGCGCTGACAGGAGATTTTGGAACCTCGACGCCGGCGACCATCCGTCGCCCTGCTGTCGCACCGCGCCCACCGACGGCGTCGCCGCCGCCGCCGCCGCCGCGGGCGCGCTCGTCGACGCCACGGGAAACGCGCTCATGGCTTCTCGCGCGCGCGCGGCTCACGGGCGCGCCACCGCGGTCTCTCGCGCGACGACACATCGGCCGAACGGACAAATCATCCGCCCGCGCGTCCGCGCGAGCCTTTTTCAAACGCACGCGAGTCCAAAAACAGCATTCCAAGGTGTCACACTACGAGTGTTCCCGGACACGCGATGCGTACTTTATTTACCTGGTCAGTTCAAACACTATACACGTGTCTAACGTCTGAATATAATTTATAGCCGACAAAAATAAAGTGGTTCCAGTGGAGACTTTCCCAGTGACGCGAAGGTCGGCGTTCGCGCGATCGCGTCCGCCTTTGTGCAACGCGCCACTCGGATAGAAGGTACGCTTCGACGACGACGAGAACGACGAAACGACGGCGCGCGGGTGGATGCGCGGTGACGCCGACGCCCATGCGTTTCAGCGCGTCGCGCGCGCGCGCGGTGCGGAGAGGACGCGCGATGGGTGACCGACGCGAGGGCGGGCGGACGATGCGAACGAGGCGGGCGCGCGCGCGTGGACGGCGAGGCGAGCGTCGCGCGCGGACGGTGACGATGCGAACGCGTGGATGGAAATGATTAGTGTCGTTTCATCCGCGCGGGGTGGGCGCGAGGACGACGCGCGCGGGCGGTGGGCGCGCGCGATGGGGACGCCGGTGTGACCCTAAGGTGGCGCAAGCCCTAACCGCGCGATGGCGATGGCGTGTGATGGAGAGCGCGGCGACTGACGATGACGCGACATTTCGTTACGAACGATACAGATGGTGAAGTACGCGAGAGAACCGGAAGACTCCGAAAAGTCGTGCAAGGCGCGCGCCTCGGACCTTCGCATCTCCTTCAAGAACATGCGCGAAACGTGCATGATGTTGAAGGGTAAGAAGCTCGAGGATGCCGAGCAATACTTGAAGGATGTTCTCGCGATGAAGCGATGCGTCGTCTTCCGTCGCTTCTGCGGTGGTGTTGGGCGCACGGCGCAGGCGAAGAACGAAGGTTCCACGAACGGCCAAGGCCGCTGGCCGAAGAAGGCTGCGGAAGCGTTGCTCGGTTTGTTGGCGAACGCCAAGAGCAACGCGGACACCAAGGGCTTGGACGTCGAGAACCTCACCGTTACCCACATCCAATGCAACAAGGCCATCCCGCAGCGCCGCCGCACCTACCGTGCGCACGGTCGCATCAACCCGTACATGTCCAACCCGTGCCACGTTGAGCTCGCGCTCAGCGAGAAGGTTGAGGCGGTCAAGCGCGAGGCGGAGCCGGTGAAGCGCACTCGCAAGCAAATTGCGCGCCTTCGTTCGGGCTCCAAGAGCAACTAAGCGATCGTTGACGTGACTAGATTGGGGGGTTCGTGTGCTCGTAGTGCCGATGCGCGCCGATAGGTAGACGTCCTCGTTAGACGGGGGGTCTTGGAACTTGTAAGGGAAGATGAGTATTTTCTCGCTAAAAAATAGTTACATCGCTATCTCAATCCGTGTGCCTCTAGAGGAACAAACTCGCGACGAAGACGATGTCGCGTTTCACCATTTCGCTCGCGGTCATAAACTTTTCCTGAAGCTCGTTCTCGCCTATCACCCGACACGCGTCGCCGAGTTGGCGCAAAACCTCCTCCACGCGCCGAATCGCGCGCACTATGGAGCCTTCGAATAGGTCCGTCATCTTCATGATCTCCGCGAACTTGTTGCCCTTACACCACGCGAGCATGATCTCCATCAACTCGCTCCTAAAACCTTCCACGTACTCTTCCACGTCGACGTGCATCTTACACTCGACCATTTGCTTGCCCACTTTGCGCGCGACATCCTTCAACCGACTGTACACCTCCGCGGTCTCTTCGCTCAATTTCGGCGTATCGCGAGACTTTTCGCGCCAAACTAAGCACGACACCAAAGCGACGAGCATTTCGACGTCGATCTCTTTGAATGTACCGTTGAATATGAGCTCTGCCGTGACGAGTTCGTCAACAGAGGTGAGCTCGCACGCCACTCGTCCCTTGGTTTGCACCACGCCCTCCGCGCTCGTGTGACCCAGACGTTTCAATACGCGTCGCATTTGCTTCAGTTCATTGCGATACAAGAGGCCAGCGGCTGCCTTGGCATCTTTCTTCGCCTTCTTCAAAGCGATGGAGAGTTCACGCTTCTTCTTGTGAGCGGCGAGCTGCTCTGCGAGCTGCGCGCTCTCCACAATCGGATGCTTTTTCATCATCGATTTGATCCCATCAATACGTTTCAGAAGCTTGATGAAGGTGTCGCTAGTAATCTTCAAGTCCTTTTCTGGATGTAGTTCGGGGATTCCCTCTGGGAAGCGCTTCATCACCTCGCCTACGCTGCTAATGCACTGGTCTCTCGCCTCTCTCGGATACAAATCCTTCGGCAAATACACTCGAACGCTGCTGAGCACGTCGAGTTGTTCGAGCGGTACGCGAACCACTCGTGGCTCGGTAGACTCGTCTCCTTCGTTAGCGTGTACGAAGTCATACTTATCAGCCTTGTTTCGCCCGAGGGAGGGTCCCTTTCCATCGCGATTCTCTCGTGTACACACCAATACGTCGACGCCATACGCCGCTTTACCCGCCTTGCCGCCACCGCCGATGCGCTCGAACGAGACAATCATGCCCCAAACCACATCTTCTTCGCCAGGTTCGGTACCTGGCACAGGAACTTTGATCGCATCTTCCTCGTCGGATGGTGTCATGATGGATGGAGGTTTCGTGCACACGCGGACCAAGCGACCCGGTTGAAGAAATGGCACCGCGTACGTCGGCGTATTCGTCACGACTCTTCGCTCTCGAATCATAGCGTCGAGACCGTCCTTGAGCTTGACGTATTCGTCGACCATTGCTTCATCCTTGATCTGCACTGCATCCCGATCTCTCTCGATTTCGACTATCTTTGCCTCCAAACCGGGAAGCGCTCTGTCGTTTTGGAATTGCGCAAAGGACGACTGGATGAGGGATTCCGGTTCCGCGCCTTCGACGCGCATGAGGTTCAAAATCATCGCGTAGTTCAAACGGAACGCGCTGTCGAGCGCATCAGACTGTCCGTGGAGCATATTTTTCGCCACGGGCGGATCCATGCGCTCGTCCATCATGAGGATGACCAAACCGCGGTCGTCTTTACCACGGCGACCCGCTCTGCCGGACATCTGAATGTACTCACCCGAGGTAATCCAGCGGAATCCAGCGCCGTCGAACTTGCGCGGTGAGCAGAAAACAACCGTACGCGCGGGCATGTTCAGACCGACAGACATGGTCTCCGTCGCGAAGAGAACCTTGATGAGACCCTCCTGGAACAAAATCTCGATGACTTCCTTCAAAATCGGCAACAATCCCGAGTGGTGGACGCCCAACCCGCGTCGGAGAAGATTCGGTAGGTTGGCCACCTGAGGAAGGCGTTTATCCTCCTCGGATAACGAGTCCATGGCGTTCCAATAGATTGTATCGATGAGCTTTTTCTCGTCGTCATCACACAAATCCACCTTGTGAAGAGAGTTTGCCATCTTTTCGCATTCGTGTTTGTTGAACGCGAACACGATCACGGGGTCGTAATTGCGCTCAACCACCATGCGAATGATTTTGAAAATGTCTTGATTCATCGCATCGTTCTTTCCATCGTCTCCGCGCGCGCGATTCGCGACTCGCGCCGCCGCCGCGCCGCCGCCGTCGGCGATGACGGTGACGGCTTGCTCAAAGTTGCCATCTCTGAACTTGGATTGTCGATCCATCACCAAGAAAATCCCCTCACCGTTCGCCGGGAAGATGTAATGCTCCAACGGCGTCGGACGGAAATCCGTGTACACGATGTGACACGGCTGATTGTGCGTCTTACACACCCAATTCGCGAATTCGCGCGCGTTGGGAATCGTCGCCGACAAAAACACGTACTTGACCATATCCGGCAACAACACGATCGACTCCTCCCACACCACACCGCGCTCGCTGTCTCGCATGTAGTGAATCTCATCGTAAATCACCCAACCGACCTCGCGCATCACCTCTCCTCCGCGATACAGCATCGACCGAAGCACCTCCGTCGTCATGACCAAACACGAGGCGCTCGGATTTATGACGACGTCGCCCGTCATCAATCCGACGTCTTGAAACTCCTCTTTCAGCTCTCGATACTTTTGATTACTCAGCGCCTTTAACGGCGACGTGTACACCACGCGCTGTCCGTCCCTGATCGCCATCGCGATCGCGTACTCCGCCACCACCGTCTTCCCCGCCGACGTGTGCGCGCTCACGAGCACCGACTCCTTCCTCTCCAAACACTCCACCGCCTTTTGCTGAAACGTGTCCAACTCGAATGGGTATCGTTTAGCCGGGGTTTTTGGCATTTTCCTCGTCGACGGTTGGTAATTTGGTGGGCACACCATGTCATGTAAACACCCGTGTTGGAAGTTATTCGCCGGTGGAATCCGGACGCATCCGGATTTCAGAAGGTAGTCTTCGTCCGTTTTTTGTCGTCGTTTCATTGACGATGAAGATACCTCCACCGCTCGCCTCTTACTCGTCGTCGTCGCCGCCGTCGTCTCCTCGTCCTCCTCATCGCCGTCTCTTTTCCTGGCCGTTGACCGCGGCGACATTTTTTCCTCGTCCTTTCGGTGCCTGCGGCGGCGAATTTCTGATGACTTTTTGTTTGTAAAAGAAGAAGAGAACAAAAGAACGCGCAAAAGTGGAGTGTTCGCGATACGATGAATACACATAATATAATTACACTCTTCATCGCGACCGCTTTTTTGTGTGTACTATTACTACTAATTACTCTACACGTGCTCACGTGTTCCGTGTCTGACCCTACCCGCGTGGCGCGCGACGAGAGGTGACTCCACCTCTCTCTCTTTCTCTTCGTTATTACTGAATCGCACAACAGGATTTCTGTTCCTCGACTTTAACAACCGCCGGATTCACGTGCGCTTCGATGACCTCGTCGAAGACTAAACTCAAATTTGTTTGCACTAAACTCGAACATTCAACGTAACTCACCGCTTTAATCCGTCGCGCTAACGCTTGTCCTTCCATCTCGCTGATTGGTTCGGATTCGTCGTCTCCCCCAGAATATCCGCCGCTGCTAGATCTACCAAAACTACCCGTTCCTCTCTTGTTACTCCCGCCATAGCCATTGCCTCCTCTTCCCCCTTCTTGTCGTAAATCTAATTTTGTTCCCACTAAAACGATCGGCGTCTTTGGCGCTTTCGACCTGAGTTCTTGTAACCACTTGTGTTCCACGTTCCTGAAACTTTTCCTATCGATCAGTGAAAACGCGACGACGAAGCAGTCCGCCGCCGCGTAGCTCAGCGGTCGAAAATCTGCGTATTCGTCTTGTCCCGCCGTGTCCCACAGCCCTAGGTTCACCACGCGTCCGTCGTTCATCGTCACGTTCTTCGAATAGTTGTCGAAAATCGTCGGCATGTGATCCGTCGGGAACGTGTTGGTCGTGTAGCACAGAAGCATGGACGTCTTCCCGACCGCGCCGTCCCCGACGACCACGCACTTGAGCGTCAAAAACTGCGGTTCGGTCGAGGCTCCTCCGGACGCGTGGCCGCCGCCTTCGTGGCCCCGGTCGAAAGACGTCGACACTCTCGATTGTTCCACCGGATTCATGATATAGATGATTTGTTTTTCGCAAAGTGTCGTCGTCTCACAGATAGATGGTTGGTCTTTTTTATGTATTCTTATTACGAGGGACTTTTGACCTTTCAAAATCAAAAGCTTTTTTTTCCACACATTTTTTATAATAATAAAAAAGTTTTATTGATGCGAGGTATTTTTGGAACTACGGCTTTACTGATGTTTTTCTATACTATACAAAATATACCTCTAGCTAGCGCCGTCACTTTACAATATCTATCACCCATATTTACAGCCCTCTTTGCAACTATTTTTCTTAAGGAAAAAATGCAAATAAAGCAATGGCTATATTTTGGCTTTTCTTTTATTGGAGTGGCTCTAATAAAAGGTTTTGACGAACGTATTTCCATATTTTTTATGCTTATAGGTATTTTATCAGCCATGTTTTCAGGGATGGCATACACCTGTATACGTCAACTCAAAGATACCGAACATCCACTAGTTGTGGTCTTATATTTCCCTTTAG
>Ga0208277_1002306_pt1 | contig 10839 bp, 10 predicted proteins | sample ETNtaG_5_FD_185782 | JGI IMG/M metagenome (GOLD analysis project Ga0208277, IMG submission 185782) | Marine microbial and viral communities from oxygen minimum zone, Eastern Pacific Ocean - ETNP201406SV205 (SPAdes) (version 2) | ecosystem: Environmental > Aquatic > Marine > Oceanic ...
AGATTCATTTTCTTCCTCTATATACCAGGTTTGATAATTGTCAGCTTTTAATAATTTCATTTACCCTATAGAATAGCATCTTTAATCGGAGGGATGGCAGAGTCTGGTTTATTGTAGCGGTCTTGAAAACCGTCGTGCCTTCATCGGCACCGTGGGTTCGAATCCCACTCCCTCCGCCAATTTAATATGAACGAAGATTTTAAAAAAATATTTAAAGAAGTACCTGAATTTTTATCAATATTAGGTTTTAAGAAAGCTTATTACGATGTAGATCAAGATAGTTGGAATGTAGAATTTTTACCAACTAAAAGTCTTACTCATTCAGATGGAACAATTTTGCAAGGTGGTTTTGTGACAGGAATGATGGATGCCTCAATGGCTCAATTTATTATGTATCAATCTAAAGGCAAAGATCTTCCACTTACATTAGATATAGATGTGAAGTTTCTAAAACCTTGCTCACCTAACATTAAAGTTATTGCATCAAGCAGTATAGTAAAAAAAGGCAAATCTATTGCCTTTACAAGATGCGAATTACATCAAAACGATAGTTTGATAGCAGTATCTTCTGCAACTAATAAATTAATCAACTTATAGAGTAGATTCTTAAATCTTATCTTTTAAGATATAATTTTTACATGAGTATTAATAAGGCAAAATTCACACAGATGAAAGATGGTGATGCTGAAGATTATTCAATAATTGCCGCAAGTAACGCTAGAGATTATGATCATTTAGCCGATAAAGTTTTAAATCATTTAATGATGTTAGAAAATGATTATGGTGGATTTCAAGTAGATAGGCTCACGCATTCATTGCAAACGGCAACCAGGGCCTATAGAGATGGTAGAGATGATGAATATGTTGTTTGCGCATTAATTCATGATATTGGAGATAATCTAGCCCCAGCAAATCATGCTGAATTTGCAGCAACAATTCTTCAACCATTTGTTTCTGAGGAAAATTATTGGATAGTAAAACATCATGGAATTTTTCAAGGTTACTATTTTTTTGAATTTCTTGGATTAGATAAGAATATGAGAGATAAATATTCAAATAGCCCATACTTTGAAAGTTGCCGTGAGTTTTGTGAAAAATATGATCAAAATAGCTTTGATCCTGATTATGATACGTTAGATTTAGATTTCTTTATCCCGAAGGTAAAAGAGCTATTTAAAAAACCTAAGAAATCTATTTATCTACAATCATAAATGACAGACGACATATTTTTAAAATTCTTAGAATTTATTCAACCTGAAACAGACTTTGATATATCAAAGTCTCCGCAAAAGCCAGACTATTCAGATGATGCTAATTGGGCAGCATTACCTGCTATTGATGGCCAACAATTTTATGTACCTGATGCATCATGTAGTGTTACGAAATCTGATAATCCGGTTGATGTTTTTTATATTCATCCCACAGGATTTTTTGAAAAAGAATGGAACTCTAACATGGACAAAAAAAGATCAGCATACGAAAGGACTGAAATAATGTTAGGAAACCAGATTTCGGCTTTTAATAATTCATGTAATATTTACGCTCCTGAGTATAGACAAGCTACTTATTATTCCTTTTTTGATATAAATAAAAATGGACAACAAGCTCTTGATCTTGCATATACAGATATTGAGAGAGCCTTTGATTATTTTATTGAAAACCAAAATAATAATAGACCATTTATTATTGCCGCTCATAGTCAGGGGGCTCTTTTAGCTCATAGATTAATCAATCAAAGAATTGATAATAGTAATTTACAAAAAAGATTCATATGTGCATATGTTATTGGATATATGATTCCTGAAAAATACTACAAAGAAATTTTTCCTAATATCAAAAGATCAGAAAGTTATGATGATACTAATTGTATTATCTCTTGGTCTACTGTTGTTGAAGGCTTTAAGAGGAATCGAGAAAAAACTCTTTTTTGGAAACCAAGTGGTTGGTCCGTAGAATTAATGAAACAAAAAGTTGTAGCAACCAATCCTTTCTCATGGACAAATGATAATGAATGGCATTCTAATATTGAAAATAAATCAATTATTAATAAAGCACAAGATTATGATTTTACAGATAGGCTAAGAATAGAACATACAGGTACAAAAAAATCTATTGGATTAACAAGAATACAAGAATTTGAAGCCTCTTTAAATGAAGATACGGGATTGATAGATACCAAAGGCCCTTTAATAGAAAGCATAAAAAAAATGAAACATTTTAACGGCGACCTACACCCCTTTGATGTTATGCTTTTTTGGGGTACATTAAGGCAAAATATTCAAGATAGAATTAATGCCTTTATATAAATTTATATTATTTATAACAATTATGTTTACTAACTCTGATTTATTTTCATATGAAGAGGGCATGGCCTCAAATAATGATATAGAAATATATTATCGTGATTATGGTCCCTCAAACGGTGATCCAATTTTATTGGTTCAAGGATTGGGTGGTCAATCAATAAATTGGCCGCAACATCTCATTGAGTTTTTAATTGAAAATAATTACAGGCCTATAGTATTTGATAATCGAGATACTGGTTTATCATCTCGAATTCAAAGCACGTCTTTTGATGATGAAAATAGAGGTAATACTATTATTAGAAGTTATATTAGATACTTTTTAAGACTTCCAATTAAATCTGAATATACCGTAGATGATATGGCTAATGATGCTATTTCTGTATTAGATACATTGAATATAGATAAAGCCCATGTGTTAGGTATTTCTATGGGTGGCATGATTGCTCAAATAGTCGTATCAAATCATTCTGAAAGAATTAATACCTTTACATTGATAGCCTCAACCGCATCCACTCCATCACCATTTAATGGACCAACGCGAAAAGTTAGAAAATTATTAATGGACAGGACAAAAAATCCAAATGCAACAGTTGATGAAAGAGTTGAAAGAACTAGAAAAATTTTCAAAGAAATTGGATATCAGGGTATTGATCTTAATACAGAAGAATTTTATAAAGATGTTTCAATTTCTATAAAAAGAGGCGGGTCAGATGATACGGGTTTTGGAAGACAACTTTCTGCAATATTAGGCTCAAATAACAGAATAAATAAAGTTAAATCTATTAGTGCGCCAACATTAATTATTCATGGAAAAGATGACCCATTAATAAAAGTAAAGAATGCCTATAAGATGAATAACCTTATTAAAGGAAGCAAACTTATTATCATTGATGATATGAGACACTTGATAGAGCCACCTGTTTTTAATCAATTTAAAGACGATCTTTTATTACATTTAAATAAGTAGATTAAGTATGCTCACCAACAAATTTAAATTTAATTATTCTATTGGTTCAGTTGCTAATGGAATCAAAACTGATACTTTTACATTTTTCTTATTATTTTTTTATAGCAATATTATTGGCTTAAAACCTGCATTAGCAGGGTTAGCTATATTTATTGCTCTTTGTGTAGATGCAGTCACAGACCCTCTTATGGGAACTATTTCTGATAGAACAAAATCTTCATTAGGAAGAAGACATCCCTATATGTTGATTTCGTTCATCCCTATGTCATTAGGATATATATTTTTATTTGCCCCAAGACAGGACTGGGATATGTCTCAAAATGATCTTTTTGTTTGGATGACAATTTTTACAATCTTAACCAGAATCGGAATGACATTATTTGATATACCGCATAGAGCATTTGGAGGCGAGGTTACTAAAAATTATAAAGAAAGAACTTTATTGATGTCATGGCGTGAAATGGTAGGCTGGGTTGCTGGTCTTAGTAATGCATTTTTAGGTTATGGTATATTTTTTGCATCAACTCCTGAATATCCTCAAGGACAATTAAATCCTGATGCATGGTTTCCATTTGCAGTAACAGGTGCAATATTTATGATACTAAGCGTACTTTATTCATCTCTTTCTACAAAACATGAAATTAAATCTCTTTCAAAATGGTCGGGATCAATATCTTTAATAGCTATCCTTAATGAGATAAAAATTGCTATAGGCAACAAATCATTTTTAATATTTTTCTTTGGGAACTTATTTTTATCATTAGCTTGGGGCTTAGCGAATACATTAACTTTATTTGTTAACACATACTTTTGGGAATTTGAGGCAACACAAATCAAATATTTCCTACCAATATATTTATTAGCAACTTTATCAGCTTTTTATTTAACTCCAAGGCTAGTTAGTGTTTTTGATAAAAGGCGTTTAGTCTTAATTAGTATTGTAATGGTTGGTTTATTATCGCCAGCGGCGTTCATTATGTTTAATTTAGGCTTTACACCCGAGAAAGGGACATATCAATTAGTATTTTTCATTAGCACATTTTTATTTGTACTAATTACTTTTAATATTATTGGCATCATGGTGCGTGATTCTATGGTTGGTGATATAGCAGATGAAGTCGAATTGCATAGTGGAAAACGACAAGAGGGTATTTTGTTTGCAGCTGTTGGTTTTATGCAAAAACTTAACGCTGGATTAGGTTCATTTTTTGCAGGACAGGTTTTAAGTTTTATTAATTTTGATAGATTAAACCATACGACTGAACAAGCTTATACACTTGCTTTTGTTCAAGGGCCAATAACAACTGTATTAATGATAGTGCCATTTATTATATTTTATAAATATTCTTTATCTGCTGATAGGCACAAAGAAATAATACAATCTTTAAAAGAAAAAAACTAAATCAAGGTTTCAAAACATTTATTAATTCTTTTCCATAGATTCTGATGAGTCTTTGCTTCATCATTAAGTGAAAAGTGTTTAATAAAGTGTTTCAATATTGAATCTAAATCATTAGGAATTGAAGTAACATTTTTATTAAATTTAGAGCTAAGCATTTCTAGTTGAATTGAATTTCTTATTTCAGCATCCCTTTTAAGGGACTCTCTTCCAGCAAGTACTTCAAGTTTAATACAAGCATAAGTTAGCTGTTTGATATCTGACTTCTTATTTTCATATGATTTTTTTATTGATTCTAAAAAAATATTTGGGATAGAGTTTATAGCATCTTTGCCAAGTAAAGCTTTATATATATCGCTATATGAAACGATTTTTTCTTTCTTTTTATTATTTTTTATATTATCTAACTCTTTATTTAAATCAGTATTTATTTTTTTAAATTCATTGGTATTTTTAGAGTTTTGTATTTTATTTAATTCATTTTTAATTTCAGAAATTGATTTATCACCATTAATAAGTTGTTTATTCAAATCTTTTATAACTATAATTTCATCATTAATCATTTGCTTCTTTTCAGCAAAAAATCTATCAGCATTTTTATTAAATTTATCCCATAAATTTTTATCATTATTTTTACCGGCAGGCCCTAGTTTTACCCATTCATTTTTTAATTTTTTAAATTCATTTATACAAATTTGATTGTCTTCATTGTTTATATCTTCAACTTTATTAATTAAGATTTCTTTTTTTTCTTTATTAATAGTTTCTTGTTTTTTGATCTCATCATTAATTGGCTTTCTTATTTGAAAATACAATTTTTTCAATCTTTCTAAATCATCATCTAAAACCGGGGCATATGTTTGCCATTTTTTAAACATATTTCTTAAATAAGTTACTAATATTTTAGAGTCAGGCCATTTTTTTACATTGCTTTCCACATATACGGAAATATCTTTAATAATATTTTCTCGTTCTTTGGCATTATTTAACTTAATTTGTTTTATTTCATCAAAATATTCTTTACATGATTCCCAGGCTTTATTTGTTAGTTCATTAAATTTTAACCATTGGGTCCTAGATGCTGGTTTGCTAGAAGCATCTAATAATTGCCATTGTTTTTGTATATCGTGAATAGCATGAGCGTGTTTTTTTGGATTTTTAAGCGGTTCTACAATTAAATCATTAATTTTTGTTATCAACTCATCTCTTTTGGGATTGGCCGCAAATGATGATATTTCATCATAATATTTTGATTTATTGATTGCAGCATTTAATTTATGACGTAATTTATTTGGTATTTTTGGTAGAGATTTGGAATCTTTTAAAACGTTTCTGACAACTTTCTGGGCATTCTTAATCGAACCATTAGAAAATAACTTCTCAGCATTTTCTAATTCTTTAAATAAATGTTTACTAGTTTCCACAATATTTGTATATGAAGTTTATAATTATACTAAATGAAAAAAAGAATTCTAACAGGAATTACCACCACAGGCACACCTCATATAGGTAATTATATCGGTGCGATTAGACCAGCCTTAGATCTAGTACAAGAATCTAATGAATCTTTTTTCTTTCTTGCTGATTATCATTCAATAATAAAAAATCAAAATTCAGATGAAATAAGCGCTTCAGTTAAAAACATAGCACTTGCATGGTTGTCCTGTGGATTGGATACGAATTCTTCATATTTTTATCGACAATCAGATATCCCAGAAATTATAGAATTAAGTTGGATATTAAATTGTGTTACCGCTAAAGGTTTAATGAATAGGGCTCATGCATATAAAGCAGCATCGACTTTAAATAAAAAAGATCCTGATAAAGGCATAACCATGGGATTATTTTCTTATCCTGTCCTGATGGCAGCAGATATATTAATGTTTGATTCAACACATGTTCCAGTTGGCTCAGACCAGATACAACACTTAGAAATGACAAGAGATATAGCATCTAGATTTAATCATTTATATAAACCATTATTAACAATCCCCGAACCCATTATTCAAGATAAAGAAAAAGTTGTATTAGGTTTGGATGGTAGAAAAATGAGTAAATCATACGGAAATGTTATTCCATTGTTAGAAAGTGAGAAGAATTTAAAAAAATCTATAATGAAAATTGTTACTAATTCATTAGAGCCGGGCGAACCAAAAGAATCAAAAGGATGTACGGTCTTTGATTTATATAAGAATTTTTCTTCAGAGGAAAGTATAAGCAATTTTCAAAAATCATATAACGAAGGCATATCTTGGGGAGAAGCAAAAGAAATTTTATTTAATTCAATAAATAATGAATTGGAGCCGATTAGAAATAGATATAATGATTTTGTTAATGATAAAGATTTAATCAATGACTTATTGAATGATGGTGCAAAGAAAGCAAGATTAGTTGCAAAAGAAAAGTTATCAGAAATAAGAGAAGTTATTGGTATAAAAGATATCTCTTAATGTCTATATCAGGATCCTCATGGTTAAAATTTGGCCTATTTACAGTCGGCCTAGGTCAATCTTTTGTTTTCGTTTTAGTCCCGCCATTAGCTAGAGATCTTGGTTTAAGCGTTATACAAACTTCATCAATATTCGCAATTTCAGCTTTAGCCTGGGCCTTAACAAGTGCTTTTTGGGGGAGGGCAAGTGATAAATATGGCAGGAGAAATATAGCAATATTAGGTTTAATCGGATATGCAATTTCTTTAATTGCTTTAATCACTCCTTTATTTCTAGCTGAAAAAAATATTTTAAATATAACTCTTTTATTTCCTGCATTAGTACTCGGAAGATTGATTAATGGTCTTTTAGGATCAGCTACAAGACCTGCGTCATTTGCATATATGGCTGATATAACTTCTAAAGATGATAGAACAACTCAATTTGCGCGATTAGAATCTAGCTTTCTAGTTGGTACAGTTGCAGGTCCACTAATTGGTGGGTTTTTATTTCTAATATCAAATGAAACTCCTTTTTATGTATTTGCATTTCTTGGTTTTATTGCTGCATCTGGGATTTATTTAAACCTTGAAAAATCAAACCAAACAAAAGTAATTAATAACAATAGTATAAAAATTACATGGCACTCAGAAACAATTTGGCCTTTTTTAGCATTTGCAGCTGTTTTAAGTTTATGCCAAGCATCTTTATTACAATCTATTGGTTTTTATATAACTGATTCATTTAGCGGATTAGATAATTTACCTACATTGATTAGCATGACTTTTGCACTCTTATCGATATCTACAATTGTTAGTCAATACCTATTTACTGATGCCTTTCCTATGAATAATTTTCATCTATTACTGTTTGGAACAATTCTTTTAATATTTTCATATTTTACTATGGCCTTTTTTTTAACAATTTCAGTCTATTATCTCTCTATAATAATACTCGGATTTGGATTTGGCATGACAAGACCCGCGCTAGCTTCAGCACTTTCAATTGCTCAAACTCCTGAAAATCAAGGTTCAGCAGCAGGATATCTGGGCTCAGTAATACCAATAGGGCATATGACTACACCATTTATTGCAATGCCAATATACGCAATTAATCCTTCATATTTATATTATTTCAGTTCAATCTTATGTATATCTTTAATATTATTTATAATATCCCATCCAATTATTAGAAATTCAGAATCTGTATGAAAAGAGCATTATTGATAGTTAACTTAGGCACGCCTAATAAGCCTACATATTTTAGTGTTTTTAACTACTTAAGACAGTTTCTAATGGATAAAAGGGTTATTAATATTAATCCAATATTAAGATTTATTCTTGTTTATTTTATTATTTGCCCTTCAAGATCATTTTCCTCTACAAAAGTTTACAAAAAGCTTTGGAGTAATGAAACTGGCTCACCATTACTCCATAATACTAAGAAATTAGCTGAAAAACTCCAATCTAAATTGCCTGAATATATTGTTGAGTATGCCATGAGATATCAAAACCCATCTATTGAAAATATCTTAAATAAGTTATTAATACAAAATCCAGATGAAATAATAATATTACCTTTATTTCCTCATTATGCTGCTGCAACTACAGGATCAGTATATGAAGAAGTCTCAAGAATATTATCTAAAAAATGGGTTGTGCCAAAAATTAAATTCATTAATCAATTTTATGATAATGACAAATTTATAGATGCGTGGGTCGAGAAAGCAAAAAAATTTGATATTAACTCATATGACAAAATTATCTTTAGTTACCATGGAATACCAAATAGTCATGTAGATAATGTTTATGAAAATTCTATTTGTAGCGATCATGATTGTGAAATAAAAATAACTGAAAGTAATAAATTTTGTTATAAAGCAACTACATATGAGACAACTAAACTACTTGCCTCAAGATTGAATATAAATCCCGAGAATTATGTAGTTACATACCAATCTAGATTAACTAATAAATGGTTAACTCCTTTTACTGACGATGTATTAAAATCGATTGCGGGTGAAGGAAATAAAAGTGTTTTAGTTTTTTCGCCAGCATTTACCGCAGATTGTTTAGAAACTATTATAGAAATAGGTGATGAATACAATGAACTATTTATCAATTCTGGCGGACAACAACTAGATTATGTTGAATCTTTAAATTACTCAGATTTATGGTCAGATGCTATCATTGACCTTATTGAATAAAAAATAATTATGTTTAAGAAAGATTTATTAAAAGGTAAGAGTATCTTAATTACTGGTGGTGGAACTGGTTTGGGTAAAGAAATGGGAAATCATTTTGCTGAACATGGTGCAGATCTTTATATCTGTGGAAGAAGAGAAAATGTTCTTGAAGAAACAGCTAGTGAAATTACAGAAAAATTTGGTACCAAAGTTAACTACCAGACACTTGATATACGAGCTTCAAAAGATGTTGATGATTATGTCCAATCAATATTTGACAATAAACCATTAGATGGTCTTGTAAATAATGCTGCAGGAAATTTTATATCTCCGACTAAAGATCTTTCACACAAAGGATTTGATGCAATTGCAAATATTGTTTTTCATGGAACTTTCTATATGACACATTCTGTTGGAAAAAGGTGGATAGAACATGGACATAAAGGATCAATCATTAATATCTTAGCAACTTGGATTTGGACTGGATCACCGTATGTAGTTCCTTCTGCAATGTCAAAGTCTGGTATTCACGCCATGACTCAATCATTGGCTGCTGAATGGGGAAAATATCAAATTAAAGTAAATGGTATAGCGCCTGGTCCATTTCCTACAAAAGGAGCATGGGATAGGTTGAATCCAAGCACTGATAAGGACTCCATGGAGGCTGGAAATGTTCCATTGGGAAGGGTTGGAGAAATGAAAGAACTTCAAAACCTCGCAACATTTTTAATGGCAGATGATTGTGACTATTTGACCGGTCAAACTATTGCCCTTGATGGAGCACAATATTTAACTGGAGGGGGTACTTTTTCTCAATTAGACAAATTATCTGACGAAGACTGGGAAAATATGAGAAAATTGATAAGAGATGCAAATAATAAAGACAAGGCAGACAGAAGCTAATTAAGGAGATTGAACATGACTGATTATGAAAATATGAATAAGGTTCTAAATGACCAAAAAGAATATTTTATTAAAAATGGTTCCCCATCAATTGAATTAAGGATTGATAGGCTAGAAAGACTTAGATCATTAATAATGGATAATCGAAATGATTTTGTAGAAGCTTTAAATACAGATTTTGGTGTTAGATCAAAAAATGCCTCAATGCTATCTGATGTTTATGGAATACTCCCTGCAATTACTCACGCTGTTAAGAATGTTAAAAAATGGAATAAGATTGAAAAAAAATCATCAAATTTTCCATTTGGCCTCATAGGCGCTAAGTCTTATATAAAATACGAACCTCTTGGAACAGTGGGTATGATTTCACCATGGAATTTTCCAGTTAATTTAGCCTTTATGCCACTTGTTTGTATTTTTGCTGCTGGAAACCAAGTTATGCATAAACCAAGTGAACACACGCCTTTAACAGCATCATTATTAAAAGATTTATGTGATAAAGCATATGACCAAAATGAATTTGCAACATTCCTCGGAGGTCCTGAGGTTGGCGCAGCTTTTACCCAACTTCAATTTGATCATCTCATCTATACAGGAGGAAATGCGGTTGCAAAACACGTATATAGTTCCGCATCTCAAAATTTAGTTCC
>Ga0208277_1002308_pt1 | contig 10837 bp, 11 predicted proteins | sample ETNtaG_5_FD_185782 | JGI IMG/M metagenome (GOLD analysis project Ga0208277, IMG submission 185782) | Marine microbial and viral communities from oxygen minimum zone, Eastern Pacific Ocean - ETNP201406SV205 (SPAdes) (version 2) | ecosystem: Environmental > Aquatic > Marine > Oceanic ...
GGACACCATTTAAACTACAAGCAATGGGTTAAAGAGACTATTCAAAGTCCAAATCCTCTCTGATATCTGGGGGAGGGTAAATAATTAGGAAAACTTACCTAATAAAACTTCATTTCCGGCGGCAGGATTTGCCGGCATATTGAGTGCTAGTAGCATAGAAACAAAAGCCATTATTGCACCAGCATAGAAAACCATTGAGGGAGAATAGAGCCAGATAAATCCAAAGATAACTGGAATAAAGATTGCTGCAATATGGTTGATGGAGAATGAAACGCCTGCACTAGAGGCTATATCAGAAGGGTCTGCAATTTTTTGAAAGTAAGTGCTGAGTGCAATAGATATCGAGAAGAAGATGTGGTCTAATATATATAGTGAGACTGCAATTGTGCCACTCTCTACGAGTGCGTAGCCAACGAAAATAAAAGTAAGTCCGATGTACTCGAATAAGAGTGATTGACGCTCTCCAAACCTTTGAATGAGTCTTCCAATTTTGGGTGCAAATATAACATTAATAAAAGCGTTAGCAATCAATAATAAAGAGATTTGAGCGACACTAAATTCAAACTTTTCAACCATTAAGAATGCCGCAAAAACCATAAATATTTGTCTTCTAGCACCGCTCATGAACTGCATCACATAATAAAGCCAGTAACGTTTCCTAAGGATAATTTTTTTAGTTTGGTTGGCTTTTTGAGGGAGAATAGAAAAGTATTGCCAACAAAAAAGAGCGATAACAACAGCTAGACCTCCGCCAACCATATAGACGGATAAAAAGTCAATCTCAAAATGCTCAAAGAGAAGCCAAACCAAGCTAAATGCAAAAATTGATGCAGCAGAACGAGTCGATATCACTCTGCCTAAAAATTCAGCGGTTTTGTCTTTGTCGATCCACTGCAGCGTCAAAGAGCTGGCAATGGTCTCGTAATAGTGAAAGCCAACCGACATTAAAATTGTTGTCAGATAGAAGGCTGTGTTGGTTGGTATGATTCCAGTAACCATGACTCCGATACCGAGAAGAGCGAGTGAAATATAGGCTAACCTTTGTTCTCTAACAAAAGCCAAAACGAAAATTACAGTAAACGCAAGGAACCCTGGGACCTCTCTTAAGCTTTGAAGGATTCCAATTTCCGCACCAGTAAAGTTGACCCTTTCGATAGCAAAGTTATTCAGTAAATTTAACCAAACAGCCCAACTAATTCCAGAACCCACGGTCATTAATAGAATCAGTAATTCTGGGGATTTACGAGACATTTTCATAGGGAGTAACTATACCTATTAAATATTAATCGGAAAGTATATTAAAGTCTTAATTTTGGCTAAGTAGGGGGCACTATCAAGGTAAAATTAATTTTTTTTAATTTAATCGCGTTTTTATGCCAAATGTAACACTGCCTGACGGTACAGTTAAGTCATATGAGCAGTCGCTCACCGTGGCTGAGGTAGCATCGTCAATCGGCTCGGGTCTAGCTAAGGCAGCGATTGCAGGTGAGGTTGATGGCCAGTTAGTCGATACTTCGCACATGATTGATGGCGATGTAGCGCTTGCTATTATCACCAATAAAGATGAAAAAGCACTCGATGTGATTCGTCATTCGACTGCGCACCTCTTGGCTCAAGCGACTCAGCAAATCTATCCTAAAGCGCAGGTGACTATCGGCCCAGTCATTGATAATGGCTTTTATTATGACTTTGCCTATGAGGATGGTTTTTCTGAGCAAGATTTGGCAAAGATCGAGAAAAAGATGAACGCCATTGTTAAGCAGAACCTGCCGATTGAGAGAATGGAGATGACTCGAGAAGAGGCGATTAAATTCTTCAAGTCAATGGGTGAACACTACAAGGCTGAAATTATTGAATCCATACCTACTAATGAAGTGCTATCACTATATAAACAGGGGGATTTTGTGGATCTTTGTAGAGGTCCTCATGTACCCTCAACGAGTAAGCTAAAAGCTTTCAAGCTCATGAAACTGGCTGGAGCCTATTGGCGTGGTGACTCTAATAATGAGATGCTGCAAAGGGTATACGGTACTGCTTGGGAGAACAAAGAAGATTTAGCAGCACACCTTCACAGACTCGAAGAGGCTGAGAAGAGAGACCACAGAAAGATTGGCAAAGTCCAAAATCTTTTTCATACTCAAGAAGAAGCACCTGGGATGGTTTTTTGGCATCCTAAAGGTTGGACCCTCTATCAAATAATTGTTCAGTATATGAGTCAGATTTTTAAAGATAATGGTTATCAAGAGGTTCGCACGCCTGAGGTGATTGATAGAACGCTTTGGGAGAAGTCTGGCCACTGGGATAAGTTTGGTGATGCGATGTTTACGACGCACTCAGAAAACAGAGATTATGCGGTTAAACCGATGAACTGTCCGGCACATGTCCAGATCTATAAGCACGGCCTCAAGTCCTATAGAGACCTCCCGCTTCGAATTGCAGAGTTTGGCTCATGTCACAGAAATGAGCCGTCTGGAACGCTCCACGGGATCATGAGGGTTAGAAATTTTGTCCAGGATGATGCGCATATTTTTTGCACAGCAGACCAGATACAAAGTGAGGTTTCAGATTTTATTGACTTAACCTTTAAAGTCTATAAGCACTTTGGGTTTGAAAATATTGATATTAAACTTTCAACTAGGCCCGAAAAGAGAGTCGGCTCCGATGAAATGTGGGACAAGGCCGAAGCTTCTTTAGCAGAAGCACTTGATACCAAAGGAATTAATTGGGAGTTGCAAGAGGGTGAAGGCGCCTTTTATGGTCCAAAGGTTGAGTTCGTTCTAAAGGATTGTCTAGAGCGTGAATGGCAATGCGGAACGATACAGGCGGACTTTTCAATGCCTGAGAGACTTGAAGCGCAATACATAGCAGAAGATGGGTCCAAACAGACACCAGTGATGCTTCATCGAGTGATTGTTGGATCAATCGAGCGTTTTACAGGGATTTTGATAGAGCATTACGAGGGAGCATTTCCTTCCTGGTTAGCGCCCGTACAAGCGGTCATTCTAAATATTTCTCAAAAACAAGAAGAATATTGTACAAATGTTGAGACTAATCTAAAAAAACAAGGGCTTAGGGTCATTTCGGACTTGCGAAATGAGAAGATAGGCTTTAAAATACGCGAGCACTCAATGCAACGATACCCATACATTTTAGTGGTTGGTGACAGAGAGCAAGAAAACAATCAAGTATCTGTTCGTCAAAGGGGCGGAGAGGACTTGGGTTCAATGTCTTTAGAGGCGTTGACAGAATTAATTAATCAGGAGTAGTTATTAAAAGCCCAGTAAAGGTAAAGACAAGGATCAATCAATATATTAGCTCACCAGAAGTCAGAGTCATTAATGGCAAGGGTGATCAGTTGGGAATCCTAAGTAATGATGAAGCTCTTGAATTAGCAATTAACGCAGGTTTAGACTTAGTGGAAGTCTCTCCAAATGCAGATCCACCAGTATGTCGTGTGATGGATTTTGGAAAGTTTCAATACGAACTGAAGAAGCAAAAGAGCGACGCCAAGAAAAAACAGAAAAAGACTCACGTCAAGATGATTAAATATCGTCCTGGAACTGAGGAAGCAGATTATCAAATCAAGTTTAAAAACTTGGTTAAGTTTATTGAGAACGGCGACAAGGTCAAAGTAGTGATTTGGTTTCGTGGTCGAGAGGTTCAGCATCGCGAGTTAGGGATGGAGATGCTGGATAGAATTGAAAGTGAAACAGAAGAATTTGCCACTGTAGAGCAGAAGGCAAAAATGGAGGGTCGCCAGCTTGGCATGATGCTAGCACCCAAGTCGAAGAAAAGTAAGGCGAAAGCCCGAACAGTTGAACCCGAAGAGGGTCAAGGAGTAAATGATGCCGAAATTGAAGACCAATAGAGGCGCTGCAAAGCGTTTCAAAAAGACTGCCAGTGGCGGTTACAAAAGTAAACACTCACACTTGAGACATATCTTGACCAAGAAGAGTACATCAAGGAAGCGCTCGCTGCGCGCACCTGACTCAATAGAGAAGGTTGATGTACCAATGGTTAAAAGAATGTTACCTTACAGTTAAAGGAGTATTACTATGGCAAGAGTTTCAAGAGGTGTGCAGGCGCACGCCAAACACAAAAAAGTTTTAAAGAAGGCCAAAGGTTACTATGGCGCTCGTTCTAAGGTCTATCGCGTTGCTAAGCAGGCGGTAATCAAAGCGGGACAATACGCCTATCGTGATCGTCGTCAGCGCCGTCGTCAGTTCCGTAGATTATGGATTGTACGTATCAACGCTGAGGCAAGAAATAATGGCTTAAGCTACTCACAATTTATCAACGGCTTAAACAAAGCTGGCGTTGAGATTGATCGTAAAGTTCTTTCAGATATTGCCATCTTTGATAAAGATGCGTTTGCTAAAATTGCTGATCAAGCAAAAGCTGGGTTAGCACAGTAGTAAAATCTTACGAAAAGACTGTAACATAGGTTGCAGTCTTTTAAATAAAAGGTAGGCATTTTGATTAACAAAATTATCACCGACGCCACCAAAGCCATAGCTGGAGCTATGGATTTAAAGGCTCTTGACGATTCAAGAGTCCAATACCTTGGCAAGAAGGGTAAGTTAACCGATCTCCTTAAAGGTTTAGGTAAGCTCTCTAAAGAAGAGCGCCCGGCGATGGGTGAGGCAATCAATGAAGCCAAAGTTCAAATCCAAAAACTCATAGAGACTCGCAAAGAGGAGCTCGAAGAGGTGCTTCTTAATCAGAGACTTCTTGATGAGCGAGTTGACGTGACTCTTCCAGCAAGGAACTCAGAGAAAGGGAGTCTCCATCCGATCACTCAGACCTTAAACCACATTCAAGATATATTTAGCAAGGCCGGCTTTGAGATTGAAATTGGACCTGAGATTGAGGATGATTTTCATAACTTTAGTGCGCTCAATATTCCTGAGCATCATCCTGCAAGGGCGATGCATGACACGTTCTATTTTGATTCTAATACAGTTTTAAGAACCCATACATCTCCGGTTCAAATTAGAACCTTAGAGAGGCAAAAGCCGCCAGTAAGGGTTATTGTTCCTGGGAAGGTTTATCGCTGTGACTCTGATGTCACGCATACACCTATGTTTCATCAAGTTGAAGGACTCATTGTCGATAAAGAGGCTTCATTCTCTCAGCTTAAGGGGCTTCTGATTGATTTCCTTAGAGCTTATTTTGAAAAGGATGATCTTAAGGTTAGATTTCGTCCATCCTACTTTCCTTTTACAGAACCTTCAGCGGAGGCTGACATTGAGTGTGTCATTTGTAATGGAGATGGTTGTCGAGTTTGTAAGAAGTCGGGTTGGCTTGAGGTTTTAGGGTGTGGAGTGGTTCATCCGAATGTATTGAAAGCGGTTAATATTGATTCCGAGGAGTACTCCGGGTTCGCTTTTGGGATGGGCGTTGAGAGACTCGCGATGCTCAGATATAGCGTCAACGATCTGAGACTGTTTTTTGAAAATGACGTTCGTTTTTTAAATCAATTCTAGGCCAGGGTATTAACTATGAATATTTCTACTAGATGGTTAAGAGAATGGGTTAATCCTGATGTGAGCGATTTAGCGCTCTCAGAAAAATTAACCATGGCTGGTCTAGAGGTTGATCAAATTGCTCCTGTCGCTCCGCCATTTGAAGGTCTTGTGGTGGGCCACGTTGTTAACTGCGGTAAGCATCCGAATGCAGATAAATTAAGCTTATGTGAAGTGGATATCGGCGGAAATGAAAATCTCCAAATTATTTGTGGTGCACCCAACGTCAGAACAGATCTAAAGGTTGCTGTTGCGACAGTTGGCTCGGTTCTACCTAACAAGCTAAAAATTAAACGCGCTAAACTCAGAGGTGTCGAATCAAACGGAATGATCTGCTCAGAATCTGAAATGGGCATATCGGATAGTCACGAAGGGATTATTGAGCTTGAGGCAAACGCCAAAATAGGCGATAACGTTCGAACAGTTCTTGATCTTGACGACCAAATTATTGAGTTTGATATAACCCCTAACAGAGGCGACTGTTTCAGTGCGCTAGGCGTTGCAAGAGAAGTTTGCGTCAACTATGACCTTGACTTGCCAGAGCTAAATTTTAAGGCTGAACAGAAGGGTAATAAATCCTTCAAGTCTAAAGTCAGCAACCCTAAAGAGTGCCCAAGATATTTAACGAGAGTTATTGAGGGTGTTGATAACAACGCAACGACTCCTGAATGGATGGCACAAAAATTATTGCGCTCCTCTCAACAACTCCACTCGCCGATTGTTGATATTACGAATTATGTTCTGTTGGAGCTCGGCCAGCCGATGCATGCCTTTGATTTGTCGAAAATTAATGGTGGCATTAATGTCAGGTCGGCTAAAAAGAATGAGCCTCTTGAACTTTTAAATGGGCAAAGTGTCAAGCTCTCAGAGCAAACACTCGTCATTGCAGATGAGAAGTCAGCCATAGCGATCGCCGGAGTGATTGGTGGAATGGGGACTTCAACGCTTGAGAATTCAACTGAAATTTTACTCGAGAGTGCATTTTTTGAGCCAGTCGCAATTGCAGGAATTGCAAGATCTTACGGGCTTCATACTGACGCCTCTTTGCGATTTGAGAGGGGTGTTGACTTCAACATGACTCGTCAGGCTATGGAGAGAGCGACAGAGCTCGTCCTTGAGATTTGTGGAGGTGTTGCATCTGCAATCAATGAGACACTTGACTCAAAGTCACTACCAAAGTTAGAGCCAATTCAAATATCTATTGAAAAAATCTCCAAGGTTCTCGGTTTTGATCTTGATCCTGCTTGGGTTGAGTCAAAATTTAAGTTCCTTGATTTTGAATTTAAAGCCAATAAAAATAACTCTTGGACGATTAAGCCGCCAAGCTTTCGATTTGATATTCGTATACCCGCGGACATTATTGAAGAGCTCGCTAGGCTTTATGGCTACGATAAGATTCCAGTTCAAAGACTTGCCATTGATGCTAATATATCGAACGCCTCACAAACTAAGATTACTTCTAATGATCTCTCAAGCGCTCTCGTAAATAGAGGTTATAAGGAGGTTATCACTTACAGCTTTATTTCTAACGAGATGCACGATTTGGTTGACCCAAAGGCAAAGAAAATTTTGCTACAAAATCCAATCTCTGACGATATGGCAGTGATGCGCTCAAGTTTATGGTCAGGTTTAATTCACTCGGCCCAATCAAATATTAGGAGAGGGCACCATAACTCTCGATTCTTTGAGACAGGTCTTTGCTTTTCAGGAACTAAGGTGGAGGATCAGGTACAAAAAATAGCCGGCATTATCTCTGGAAATCGTTATGACCCTCAGTGGGCAGGGGCGGATCGAGCAGTTGACTTTTTTGATGTTAAATCAGATATAGAGGCGCTTTTAAGTCAAAGTAAACAAGACTACATATTTGAAGTGGCTGAGCATCCTGCTCTGCAGATGGGACAGACGGCAAAAATAATGAAAGGTAAAACTCAAGTAGGTTGGATAGGAGCTCTGTCGCCGAAACTCCAAGGGAAGATGTCGATGCCCGCCGCTTTTCTTTTTGAGCTCACTCATTCAGAAATTGAGCAGGGTGAAACGCCAAGCTATGAGTCTTTCTCATCTTTCCAAGCTTCTCAACGAGATATTGCGATTGTAGTATCTAATGAGGTCTCTGCAGATGAACTGATTCATTCAATTCGATCGTTAAAGCAGGCTGACCTGATTGATGTTAACTTGTTTGATGTCTATGAAGGGGAGCATATCGAACAGGGTAGTAAAAGTGTGGCCTTAAATTTAACTTATCAGTCGAGCGAATTGACTCTAACTGATCAACAGTTAGCTGAAAAAGTTAGTAAAATAGTAGGTCATTTAGAAATAAAATTTTCTGCTAAACTCAGAGTATAAAATGTCCCTTACCAAGCAAGATATCGCCAACACCCTTGTTAAAAAAACAGAGCTCACTCAAACTCAAGCATTATCAATTACTAATCAATTTTTTGATCAAATAATAGAGGCTCTCAAAAATGGAGAGGATATCAAGCTATCAAGTTTTGGAAACTTTGTTGTCAGAGAAAAATCGCCGCGACCCGGAAGAAACCCGAAGACTGGTGAAGAGGTCATGATTAGTGCGAGAAAGGTGGTCACTTTTAAGGCTGGCCCTAAGCTTAAATTGGCTACACTAAAAGGCAAGAAGTAAGTCTAATCGGTTATCGCAACCATAAACCCTTTTAAGATTGGAATCACAGAGAGCATCACAAGTTGTTGCTGATTCTCGTCTTCTGTCTTGCCGCTAGAGACTCTCTTTTTGAGAGACGGTGTGTAATCATCATCGATCGAAAATGAGGCAAATAATAGTTCTACTGAGTCCTCCGAATCGCCTTCATTTTGAACCATCTCAATGTCGTAGACTGCGCTAGAGTTTTGTGTCTGCTTGTTGACAAACAGGATCGTCTCATTAAAGTGAAGAAAGAAGCGCTGAGCAGGGCACTTCGATGAATTTTTTAGCCCTAGTTCACCCTCAGACATAGCGCTAGCAATCTGGTCATAGTGCTGGTCAGTTAGTCTGACATAGCGCGTATCTAGGTAGTCTCCAAGCTCGTTGTCGCCTTCATATTCCTTGATGTATTCAATGAGTTCTTTAAGCATGAGTATTGGGGTTAAAAAATTTAGTTGAGAATTTTATCAAAGATTCAATTGGATTTAGCAAATTGAATTTGATATATGTCAAAAATAGTAATCGACATAGCAGCAATAATGGGTCCGATAAATAAGCCCAAGATGCCAAACTTAATGATTCCTGCAAGCGTTGAAAGGACGGTAATGAGGGTGTGGTTTAATGGGCTCTGATGTTTCATCGAGCTCGAGAGTTTGGTAATAATGATGGGTCTGAGTAAATTATCAATCACAGTGCCCGCAATAATTGCACCAAAGAATATAATAATAAATGCGCTGGTCGGCTCGCCAATTGCAAACAGATAGACTGAAAGTGGAAGCCAAACTAGGACACCTCCAAGGATCGGGATAAAGCTAGCGAGTGCCATCGCTACGCCAAAGAATAGTGCAGGCAAGCCCACCATCATGACTCCAATTGCAAAGGCAATTCCTTGCGTTATAGCGACCAAAAATACACTACCAACGAGCGTTAATGAGAGTCCGGAGAATTGATTTAGCAGCAAGTCATTAATGTTATTGTCGAGCGGTGAGACTTTTCTTACCTTTTCAATAAAGGACGGGCCATCAATATAAAAGTAGTAGAGAGAGAAGATGGTAATAATGACAAAAAAGACAAACTGGCTTGAGAGGGTGGTAATGCTCTTTAAGATGACAATAGAAAAATCCTTGACGGCTATAGCAATGCTCTCAAGATTGTTCCTTAGTGAGCTATCAAGGAACTCACGGATCGAGTCAGTTAGAGGTAGCCCCATAATAATCTCGTCGGTAATTCTACTTATTTCGCTGAGCTGAAAGTCACTCTGAAGTCGATTAATGAGTGCTGTTGTCTCAATACCGCTAACGAGCAATATATATCCGAGCGGCAAGATTAAAAGAATAGTCACTGAGAGCGTCATAATCAGTGCAGCTAAATTTTTCGATCGTCTCTCAGAAATTTTTTTAAAACTTCCAAAAGTTGAGATGCAAATTAATAGTGATAGGAAGAGGTAAGCAATGAATGGAGTGAAAAGCCATACTATGGCTAGAATGGATAAAGCCAGAAGTATTAATACTAGACCATTACCATGACGGTTGTTAACACTTTCAGTCACATTGACTCCTTGAAGTTATCTCTTCTTTAAGAGATAAAGTATACTATATTGTTTTAAATATTAAACAAAAATACATGGAAACAGCTTATCTAGCCGGCGGATGTTTTTGGTGCGTTGAAGCAATATTTCAGCGTGTTAAAGGGGTTAAGAAATTGGAAAGTGGCTATTGTAATGGTTCCAATCAAAACCCCTCGTATGAATCCGTATGTAGCGGTCAGACTGGTCATGCTGAGGTTGTAAAAATTGATTTTGATGAAAGCGAAGTCTCGTTCCATAATTTACTTGAGGTCTTTGTGGCGACTCATGATCCAACGAGCCTTAATCAGCAGGGCGCTGATAGGGGAACGCAGTATCGATCTGCTATCTTCTATGTCAATGATTCTCAGAAGCAGATTGCAACCACCATGATAGAAAATATTAAAGGTGCAGTTACTGAAATAACTGAGCTGGACGTTTTCTATCCAGCAGAGAGTTACCACCAAAACTACTTTAATGACAATTCAAATCAGCCCTATTGTCAAATGGTAATTTTGCCTAAAATCAACAAGTTTTTTAATTAGATAGCATGGAAGATCAAGAATTACTTAGATACTCTAAACACATAATGCTGCCACAGGTTGATGTCGAGGGTCAGCAGAAAATCATGGATTCGACAGTTCTCATTATTGGGATGGGAGGTCTTGGCTCCCCGAGCGCACTTTACTTAGCAGCCGCTGGGGTAGGGCATATTGTTATTGCAGACTTTGATCAGGTAGAGTTATCGAACCTGCAGCGTCAAATTATTCATCAAACTAAAGACATTGGTGATGACAAGGTTAGTTCTGCTATGAATAAATTGAATGAGCTCAATCCTAATATTAAAGTGACTATTGCGAATGAACTGATTCATACCGACAATCTATCAGAATTGATAAAAGATGTTGATATTGTATTAGATGGTACCGATAACTTTGAGAGTCGCTTTGAAATCAATCAAGTCTGTGTCGAGAATCAAAAACCGCTGATTTCAGCGGCTGTTGTCAGGTTTGAAGGTCAGGTTTCAGTCTTTAAGGGTTATGAGAAAGATCAGCCTTGCTATCAGTGTTTATACTCAGTAGAGGGTGAAGAAAA
>Ga0208277_1002309_pt1 | contig 10837 bp, 6 predicted proteins | sample ETNtaG_5_FD_185782 | JGI IMG/M metagenome (GOLD analysis project Ga0208277, IMG submission 185782) | Marine microbial and viral communities from oxygen minimum zone, Eastern Pacific Ocean - ETNP201406SV205 (SPAdes) (version 2) | ecosystem: Environmental > Aquatic > Marine > Oceanic ...
CATCTTCCAACGCTCAACGCCCAGGTGATGTAATCAAGACATACTCAGGTAAGACTGTTGAAGTTCTGAACACCGATGCTGAAGGAAGACTTGTTCTATCCGATGGACTATGGTATACAGGAACTCATCTGAACCCGTCTTACATCATCGATTTGGCAACTCTAACCGGAGCTTGTGTCGTTGCACTAGGTCACGAAGCAAGCGGTCTATGGTCCAATGATGATGATTTGAGAAACAAGATCAAGGAAGCAGGAGAGCACTGTGGAGAAATCGCTTGGCCTATGCCATTGTTCAAGGCTTTCGAGAAGGAAATGACCGATTCAAAGATTGCAGATGTTCGCAACCTTGGTGCTGGTCGCTGGGGTGGCTCAAACACCGCAGCAGCCTTCCTAAAGCAATTCATCCCTAACAAGGATGGAACCGATGAACAGATTCCTTGGGCTCACCTAGACATTGCTGGGACAGCATGGGGTGCTAAGACTAACAAGTTGGTCAAGACAGGCGCTACTGGAGTCCATGTCAGGACTATACACCACTTGATTACTGGTCAGTAATTATTGGCTAAAGTGCTTGATTGCATCACGAGTGATGTCGATTACTAGGTCGACTTCTTCGCTTGTAATGTTGAAGTGAGGCGTGTACCTTAGAGCATTTATTCCTCCGTGGATTACTCCAAGGCCTTTCTTTCTGCACCATACTTCGACATCATCGAATCCAACAACTTTCATCTTTTCAGGGTCTAGTTCTGCAGATAATAGTAATCCAGTACCCTGAACTTGAGTGATTGTGCCCGGTAATTCTTCTGCTAAAGCCTTCAGCTTGTCAACGAACTCACGACCTCGGTCACGAATGTTCTGTCTCAACTCAGGTGTGATTCTCTCAAGTACTGCAACAGCAGTCTCCAATGCTCTGGGATTGGTTGTCATGGTATTTCCGTAAATTCCGACAACATACAATTCAGCGGCTCTATCGTTCAATCCTAGAACCGAAAGCGGGTATTGTCCTGCGTTCAATGCCTTTGACCAAGTTTCCAAATCTGGCCCCTCAGCATCTTGGAATCCATCATAATCAACAATTGATAGAGTGCCCTGTCCTCTGATTCCAGCTTGAATTGAATCGATAATTAGCATTGAACCATGCTCATTAGTCAGACGTCTTGCCTCATCATAGAATCCTCTGTCGATACATTGGCCTGGGTTTCCTTCACCTTGTACCGGCTCAATAGACATAGACTCGATGAAATATCCATTATCCTCAGCATGCTTGAATGCAGAGACCAAAGCTTGTGTGTCGTTAGAAGGAACTAGAATCAGGTTATCTCTTTCAGCGAATGTTTTCAGAACTTTGTCATATTTCCCTTTACAAGAATGAGAAATTTGTGCAGGTCTGTCGGTTCTACCGTGGAATGCTCTTTCAATGGCTAGCAGCTTGACAGGTTTGCCTTCATGCTTACCACCCGGCCCAGTCATTATTTTTGAGTTGACATCGCAAATTCTCATTGCGACAGTCATCGATTCTGAACCCGAGTTCATACAGATGAATTTAGAGAATGGGCAACTACCTCTTGTGTGCCCCAATTCTTTTTTCAGGGCAGTAGCAAGTCTAGCCTGTGAAATTGAAGGAGTCATTACATTAGCCATGACATGGTTTCTGCTCATTGCATCAATGATTTCATCTGGGCCATGTCCGCCTCCTAGCATACCATAACCGCCGTTGTCGTGAACTACAGCGCCGTGTGATGTCACAATCCAAGGTCCTCTTGCCGCAACTGCGACATAAGGATTGATTGTGGCAGGAGCATAAAAGTTGACGAAATCTTCTTGCAAGTGAGCAACTAGATCTTTTTCATCCATCATCAGCAATTCACTGGAGAACTCTCCTTGTCGAATACCAGCCTCTGTAATAGCACGGTCAAGAGTGCTGTCCCTTGAGGCAAAATCGAGGATTACATCGTTAGTTAATCCGGTAGTTTCAGCATGACCACTCGATGCGCGCATCTGCTCTAGAATAGCGATTACATCTGCCATGAATAAAAGGCGTTACAGGCGTATATTCAATATTGTCCTATATTGGTGTAATTTTACACTCTTGCAGGCGATTTTATCTTAATCCGAAAAAGTTTGGTTACTCCATGGCAGAGGAAAAGCAGTCCATTGACCACACCTCTCTGCAGCACGGGTTTTTCCAATTCACATTCCCGCATACTTGGAAGGGAATTGTCCCTTGGGCTATTGCAGCAATACTGTTCCTTGGAGCAGGAGTATTCCTAATTGTCGGCCTAGACATACCAGATGTGCCGCCTGTTTCAGAAAGTCAGTATGTCGATTCTTTGGATGAAATCGATGATGAAGATGCTGTGACTCTAGGCGCTGGTTGGCAGAATTCTGGCGATGAGGCTACATTTGCTGTAATCGATGTGTTAATCCAAGAAGGAACATTGGTTCATGGATGGTGGACACTTGATTCAGACGGTGAGAATTGTACAGACCATGTTGATGTTTATGATGATGTCATTTTGACAGTAGTACCGACTTCAGGAGGAGAATCATTCGAGATTGCTTGGTCAGATGAAGTTAGCACTGAAGTGTCGACAGATAGCCGTTCTTGCCCTGGTTATGACGATTGGTATGTTGGAGCTGGTGATGTGATTGAGATGTTCATCATCGGCATAGATGGGGAATATTCCATGCTCTCTGTTGGAGCTGAAGGTAATGATCCAGGCGAGAGAACAGAGAGGGAAGATGCTCAGAGAATCGCTTTGGCAATTGTTGTACTAGCTGCTGCATTAATGATGGTTACAACTCCTACATCACTTTCAGATGATATCAAGAATCTAAAAACTAGGTGGGGAAACAAACCTTTCGCGCACGGTACCCCGGGTAATATGAAAGATGCAAGTGGACCGACTAGAGAAGTAGACGAGCACGATTGGGTTTTACCTCCACCAGGACATGAAACGTGGCCTGAGAACCCGTATGCGCCAAATGATGAAGGCTCGCTAATCGAAGAACATCCTGATGTTGTCGGAACACCAACTCCTGCAACTTTCACTCTGTACTCAATAAATGGCATAATTTTCATCACCACTGCGTTATGGCTAGCGGCCGATTTAACAGCAAGACACAGTGATGAAACGCGACAGATAATCGGTTTCTGGTTACGTATTGGCATTGTTCTATTTTCCCTACTGTGGTCAATCTTTGCATTCCGAAAATGGAAATTGATGCATAATATAATCGATACTCCTTCCAGCAGAGTCAGAAGTGTCGCAGCAGGGCCTGCTGAGTTAGTTGGCCAAGTTAGACCAGGGCCTCAAGGCACTATGTCAGTTGATGTTGGTAGTAGTTCTTCTATGAGAGTAGAGGGCGTAGTCAAGTACAGGTGGAAAGAAGAAGAATACGTTTGTACAAAGGATTCTGATGGAAAGGAATCATGCAGTTGGAAAACGAGAAGAACCGATTCAGGGGGAACTGAATTCATACTACACGACGGAACTGGTGGTATACTAGTCGATCCTAATTCATGGGATAAGGTCGAGATGGGAGACCGCCTATATCGGTGGGAGAGCAATCGTTGGAGATGGACTGTTTGGGTTTTAGCTGCTGGCGACCCAGTATACTGTCTTGGCAGAGTCGAAACCAGAACTCACGATGAGAGAGAAGAAGGAATTGATACTACAATTCCTAACTCATTGCTCGTCGTTCGCGGTAACAAAGACATTGGAATGCAAGTGCACCTTCACAGAGGGACTGAGTTGTCACTAATCTCAGGATTGCGTTCAACTACCGAGGCAATTGTTGTTCCAATAGTTATGCTGATTTTCAGCGCAATACCGTTTATCTGGTGATCAGTCTTCGTCTTCTTCGACTACTTCGAAGTCAGCGTCTACCACACCGTCATCTGATGCATCAGCACCTGATTCTTCCTGCTCAGCCATTTCAGCCGCAGCAGCCTCATACAACTTAGCAGAGATTGCGTGCATGCCTTCCTCGATTTCTTTGACCTTAGCTTGTACAGCAGCCTCATCGATTTCATCAAGTTCCTTAGCAGCACCTTCTTCATTCTGAAGGAGGGCCTCAAGTTCATCAACCTTGGAAAGAACAGGTTCCTTGTCCTCATCACTGAGTTTCTCGCCAGCCTCGTCGATAGTTCTACGAGTTTGGTAGACGATTTGGTCAGCCATGTTTCTCATTTCGACTTGAGCCTTCAAGCGTTTGTCAGCTTCAGCAAATTCTTCAGCTTCGGCAATCTTTGCCTGGATTTCATCTTCTGAAAGTGAAGTGTCTGATTCAATCTTGATAGATTGCTCCTTACCAGTACCCTTGTCTTTAGCGGACACATTTACAATACCGTTTGCGTCGATATCGAATGTGACTTCAATCTGAGGCATGCCACGAGGCGCCGGTGGAATTCCCATCAAGTGGAATTGGCCTAGGCTTACATTGTCCTTAGCGAACTCTCTCTCACCTTGCAGTACGTGGATTTCTACCGCTGGCTGGTTATCGCTTGCGGTTGAGAATACTTCAGAGCGGCGACTTGGGATAGTCGTGTTTCGCTCGATCATTGTTGTAGTAACTCCACCAAGTGTTTCGATACCCAGTGTTAGAGGTGTAACGTCCAGCAATAGAATGTCAGAGACTCCTTCGTCTCCAGCGATAATACCTGCCTGTAGTGCAGCACCCATAGCCACAGCTTCATCAGGGTTGATTCCCTTGAACGGAGACTTGCCGGTTTCCTTCTCGATAGCGGTTTGAACTGCAGGAACACGAGTAGAACCGCCGACTAGAATCACTTTGTCGACTTCACCCTTAGATAGTCCAGCATCCTTCATTGCTTGCCTGGTAGGTTTCATTGTCTTCTCAACAAGTGGAGCAATCAATTCCTCGAATTTCGCACGAGATACTGTGATGTCTAGGTGTTCAGGTTGTCCATCCTTCATAGTGATGAATGGAAGGTTGACTTGAGATTGTCCGGTTCCAGACAACTCGATCTTTGCCTTTTCAGCAGCCTCTTTGAGACGGCTCATCGCTTGTACATCCTTTGCTAGGTCTATGCCTGAGGATTTCTTGTATTCTGCAACTAGGTAGTCGATAAGTACCTCATCGAAATCATCGCCACCAAGCTTGTTGTTACCAGCAGTGGCCTTAACTTCGATTTGAGGTTGACCATCAACATCGTATATCTCGAGAACTGATACATCGAAAGTACCTCCTCCGAGGTCGTAAACAAGGATAGTTTGGTCTTCTTCTTTGTCAACACCGTATGCTAGAGCAGCGGCTGTTGGCTCGTTGATGATTCTCAAAACTTCAAGTCCAGCGATACGTCCTGCATCCTTGGTTGCCTTTCTTTGAGCATCTGTAAAGTATGCAGGGCAGGTGATTACAGCCTGCTTTACAGTTGTACCGAGATAAGCTTCAGCATCGGCTTTTAATTTCTGTAAAATAAATGCAGATACTTCTTGAGGGGTGTATTCTGAATCGTCGACCTTTGTCTTCCAATCAGTACCCATGTGCCTCTTTACTGAGATCATGGTTCTCTCGTGGTTGGTTACTGCTTGGCGCTTTGCTGTTACTCCAACCATGCGTTCTCCGCCATCTTTGGCGAATGCTACTACAGAAGGAGTAGTTCTTGCTCCCTCTGCATTTGCTATTACTACTGCTTCACCATTCTCGATTGTTGCAACACAAGAGTTGGTTGTTCCTAGGTCTATTCCAATTACGCTGTTTTTAGCCATATTTCCACTTCCGTAAATTTCCCGATTTCAAAAAATCGGGATTCCTCCATCATCTTCTTCGTCATCATCGTCGTCTGCAAGGTCTACGCTTACATCGGATGAGACTGGAGCAAAATCATCTTCAACATCATCATCGATATCTTCAGATTCGGTTTCTAAAGCAGAACCCTGTGGTGATAATTTCAGGGTTATGTCAAGGATTCCATTGTTAATTGACCAATCGACTACATCGTCGCACTGGTGCGGCAATTCGATTTGGGCTAGTGGCGGCTCGGTAGGGTCAGAAAGAACCTGGAGTAACTCTCCTCCGCTGGAAAGTGCAACTTCAATCTCGTCAAAGTCTGTTCGTGTTGAGAAATCTACAGTAATTGACATATTCCAGCCGGAAAGATAGATGTCCTCTGAAGGGAGTCTAAGGATGTCATTACTTGGTTCAGATTCTTCGATGTCGACTTCCACTGGTGATGCATCAACCTTGACATCCACGCCTAGGTTTGACAGCATATCATCGATTGGCATCCCGGATTGGAATAATTTCGATATATCTGACATATCGAAGTTGAAGTTGACATCACCCTTAGCAAGTCTTTCGGGGTCGATCCCCATTGCTTCAAACTTGGATTGGAACTGCTTCATCATGGCTTTCAGTTGCTTGATATCGACAGACATTCCCATCTTTTGAAACATTTCAGCCATCTGTTCTAGCATCTTTTCTTCCCAGTCTTCAGCCATCAATCTCACTCCACTAGGTAACCATCGGTTGTATAGTCGGAGCAGTAGCCCATATATGAACTCGCCGCTTTCAATCTCTCAACACGTTCAAGGCAGGTTGTTGATTCGCAAGGTCGATGGCGGAGGAAACAATTCTCGAATCTACTGAGAGAACAAGTGGCCGCGAGGCTTTACGGAAAAACGTCCAAGCCGCTATCGCACTTGCAGGAGCAGTTCGCTCTACCCTTGGTCCAAAGGGCCTAGACAAGTTGTTAGTTGATGACCAAGGTGAAACTTTGGTAACCAATGATGGAGTTACAGTCCTTGAAACTGCTAGAGTTGAACACCCCGTTGCTAAAATGATAATCAGCGCCTCTTCAACTCAAGATAGAGTTGCAAGAGATGGTACAACAACTACTGTTGTGATTTGTGCTGAAATGTTGAGAAATGCTTGGCAATTAGTTAGGCAAGGAGTACATCCTACACTCATAGCAAGAGGATATGCTTTAGCAGAAAATTTCGCTTTATCTTCATTAGATGAATTGGCAATCAAGGCAAGTAATGAGCAGATTAAATCGGCGATAGAAACCTCTCTAGCGGGTAAATTGGACAAAGGTATGGAAAAACATCTTGCCGATCTATCTTTGCAAGCAGGCGAGACTATTTTGTCTGAAGGCAGAGCAGATCCTACTAGAGTCAAAATCATCAAACAAACCGGTGGAAATATGCAAGATTCCACTCTCATTACAGGATTAGCTCTCGCTAAGAGCAGAATTCATCCAGAAATGAAAGAAAGAGGAGGCCCCGGTTCAATTCTAATCCTCGACGGAGGCATAGAACGAAGAAAGCCTCAATTTGAAACAAAGCTAAACATCACGTCCGCAGGAATGGTTGATGCATTCCGAAATGCAGAATCAAAGTCAATTCTAAAGCAAGTAGAGAATCTTGTTAAAATCGGCTGTGATTTACTTGTTTGTAAAGAAGGAGTTGATGACGAAGCACGCCAAGCGCTCTCTAAACACGGGATTCTGACTTACCGGAGAGTCGAGAAGAAGGATTTGGATCTTCTTTCACGTGCGTGTGGGGCTAATCTGGTTCCAGATGCTGGTCGTGCATCAAAACAAGATCTTGGAGCATTCATCAAGACTAGAGAAGAATTGAGGGGAGGAGTAAATCACTGGATTCTAGACGCAGAAGATAGCGGTGCTACTCTAATTGCTAGAGGTAGCACTCAAAGCGTCTTAGACGAAGTAGAGCGTTGTTTCGCTGATGGCTTAGGGGTCGCTTGTCAACTATTGGAAGAGCCAGTACTCCTTCCCGGAGCAGGTGCAACTCAAGTTGCTCTAGGGCGCCGATTACGAAGGTATGCAGAAACCGTTCCTGGTCGTGAACAACTCGCAATCGAAGCGTGGGCAGATGCCCTTGAATCAATACCTAGAGCATTGGCAGCAAATGCTGGTTACGACGGAATCGACTCTTTGCTAAAATTAACTGCAGCACACAATGATTCAGGGGATTACATGGGATTAGACTTGAATGATGGTGAAGCCAAGGACACAATCTCAAGAGGAGTCTTGGAGCCAAAGAGCATTACTAAACAGGCGATTTCGGGAGCTACAGAAGCAGCAATTAGCATTCTAAGAATCGATGATGTTCTATGGGCTCAGATGGATGCCCAAGTACCAGATGAAGTTCAAGAACGCATCCAAGGATTTGGTGCAGAATGAATAATCTCTCAGTTTTCACAGTTTAATGCAATCGGTTTAGCACCTTTAGGTTCAAGTATCGACTCTCTTGTAGGTCGTTTATGGGCGAGTCCGGAAACAGACGAATTCTGATTACCGGCGCCCTCGGTCAAATCGGGATGGAGTTACTGGGTGCCTTGCAAACTAAGTTTGGCTCTGAAAATGTGATTGCGTCTGATATTAGAGAACCAGGGGATGTAGACAATTCAGGTTTCAGATACGAAAAACTCGATGTTCTAGATTCAGAGCGAATGGAGAGCATCATTCGTGATAACAATATCAACGAAGTATACCATTTAGCAGCCCTGTTATCAGCAACTGGAGAAAAAAACCCACAACTATGCTGGAAAATTAACATGGACGGACTGATGAATGTTCTTGAGTTGGCTAGAAAATACAAATTCAGAATCTTCGCCCCTTCATCAATTGCAGTTTTTGGGGCTGACGTAGGCAAGATCGCTAAACAAGATTCACCTCTCAACCCTGCAACAATGTATGGAATAACCAAAGTGGCTGGAGAGCTGATGGCTGACTATTATCATTCAACCCACGGGGTTGATATCAGAGGATTGCGCTATCCTGGTTTGATTTCATGGAAAGTTATGCCTGGTGGCGGGACAACAGACTATGCTGTGGAAATTTTCTACAAAGCGGTTGCTTCTGAGAGATATTCTTGTTTTGTTAACCAACAAACACGACTACCAATGATGTACATGGATGATGCGATTAATGCGACTTTACAGTTGATGGATGCTCCAAGTGAGAGTCTGTCGGTACGTGGAGGATACAATCTCCCAAGTCTGAATTTTACCGCCGAAGAACTGTACCATAAAATCAGAGAAAGAATACCGGATTTCGAATGCGGTTTTACTCCCGATCACCGCCAAGAATACGCAGACTCATGGCCAGATGAAACCGATGGAACATTGGCAGAACAGGAATGGGGATTCAAACTAGAATATGACCTAAATTCCATGTGTGACATTATGATTCACTCGTTAAGCAAGTAGATTTTGATTTTACGAACGCGACCCAATGTTGAAAGGGGGGGCGCGACCGCCTAAAAGCCCGTTGAAGGGCATGAAGTATGTCGTAGTCTCCGGAGGCGTCCTCAGCGGACTGGGTAAAGGTGTAACTGCTTCAAGCATCGGTGTTCTCCTTAAAAGCGCAGGACTGAGAGTCACTGCGGTCAAAATAGATCCTTATCTGAACAGCGATGCCGGGACAATGTCTCCATTCGAACACGGGGAAGTTTTCGTTCTCGACGATGGCGGCGAAGCAGATTTGGACTTAGGAAACTACGAACGCTTCTGTGGCCTTGACTTGTACAGAGACAACAACATCACTACGGGCAAGATATATTCACAGGTAATTGAGGCTGAACGCCGTGGCGATTATCTTGGAAAGACAGTCCAGGTAATTCCTCACATAACAGATGCAATCCAAGATTGGATTGAGCGTATTTCTGCAGTATCGGCAGACGGCAGTGGTGAAACTCCTGAAGCTTGCGTCATCGAACTTGGAGGAACCGTCGGCGATATCGAATCATCTCCTTTCATTGAAGCATTGCGCCAATTTCAGTTCAGAGTTGGGCGAGAAAACATCTGTTTCGTACACGTTTCACTAGTGCCAGTAATGGGTCCTGTTGGCGAACAGAAAACCAAGCCAACCCAACATACAGTCAAAGAATTACGAGGACTTGGAATAACTCCAGATGTGATAGTTTGCCGTGCTGAAGCACCACTGGCAAAGGAGACTAGAGAGAAACTTGCAGCATTCTGCCATGTTTCACCAAATGCGGTAATGAGCGCTCACGATGTATCCAATATCTACCGTGTTCCACTCCTACTACGTGACCAAGGAATGTGCGAAGCCCTAGGCATTGATTGCAATAATACTGACCTGATGGCCCGCTGGGAGGATATGGCTGATCGTGTTGACAATCTTGGTGACGATGTCCACATTGCAATGGTTGGGAAGTATACCGGGTTGTCAGATTCTTATCTCTCTGTCATTAAGGGTCTAGAACACGCATCCTACGCTGTAAACCGTACACTTGTGATTGACTGGATAGAGGCTGAGAATCTAGTAGACACATCCCATTCTGATTGGGATGTACTGAGAAATGCAGATGGCATCCTAGTTCCAGGAGGATTCGGCGTTCGAGGTATTGAAGGAAAAATTCTCGCAGCCGAATATGCAAGAACCAACCAAGTCCCCTACCTCGGTATTTGCCTTGGACTACAGGTTGCAACCATAGAATTCTGTCGAAATGTATTGGGATTAGAAGGTGCTAATTCAACCGAATTTGATGAGAACACACCTAACCCTGCTGTTGTATTCATGCCAGAAATTTCCAAGACCCATCTTGGAGGAACAATGAGATTGGGGAGCCGTCCAACAATTTTCCAAGTTGACGATTGTATGACTAAGCGACTGTATGGTGGCGGTTCTCAAGTAGATGAGCGCCACCGTCACCGGTACGAAGTAAATCCAGACCTCATTGAGAAGATTGAGAGTGCAGGACTTGTTTATGTTGGAAAGGATGAGACTGGTCAACGCTGTGAAATCTTTGAACTCGAAGGGCATCCATACTACGTCGGTGTCCAATATCACCCCGAATTCAAGAGTAGGCCAGAGAAACCTA
>Ga0208277_1002311_pt1 | contig 10832 bp, 14 predicted proteins | sample ETNtaG_5_FD_185782 | JGI IMG/M metagenome (GOLD analysis project Ga0208277, IMG submission 185782) | Marine microbial and viral communities from oxygen minimum zone, Eastern Pacific Ocean - ETNP201406SV205 (SPAdes) (version 2) | ecosystem: Environmental > Aquatic > Marine > Oceanic ...
TTTTGAAGATTACCTTCCAAGAGTAAAAAGCAATAATATTGCCAAAGAGGTCAAAATTGCCGATTCATCTCATAATCTTTCCAAGGCACATCTTTTAGATAACGAACCCGAATTACAAGAAAAACTGAGAAATAAATACATAAAGGTTTTAAATGAATTAGGCGCTGATGGCCCTAGTTGCGAAAAACCTATAATTTTCAAGGATGGCGAGTGGGCCGAAGAATGATACATTTTACTCATGAAGAACAATGAATAACAACTTAGAGGGAGGGTGTTTTTGTGGTTCAGTTCGCTATAGATTTAAATCCGACAATTACCTTTCTTCGAACTGTCACTGCTCTATGTGCAGACGTACTTCAGGGGCTGCTTTTCTTTCTTGGATGGCTGTTCCATTAACTGCCTTTGAATACATCAAAGGCACTCCTAAAAAACTTATTTCCTCTACTCAAGGAACCAGATACTTTTGTCAAGATTGTGGAACACCTTTAACCTGCCTTCTTGACGAGTATCCTAAATATATTTATGTCACAATTTGTAGCTTAGACAACCCTCAAGACTTTAAACCAGACGGTGATATGTATGTTGAAGACATGCTCGATTGGGTAAAAACATAATTAAAGCTTATTTACTGTTGTGAAAAAAACTAAATTATTAAAACTTTTAGGCAGCTCATCAATGAGTATTTATGATGAGTTAGGCGCATTAAATTTTGATGAGAGAGATTTTCAAATCGCATTAGGCTATGAATTAAATTTAAAGTAGAACCCGATGCATCATTTAATAAATAACTCAAAATAACATCGATATTTTACTATTTATTCAAAACTGCGGAGCAGTTTAGGATTCACGTAGTAGTTGCTAGAAACCCTGTAACAAATTAAGCTAAAAAAGTGGAAGATGAACGATTAGATTTTGTTAGCTCATTGTTTTCTGGTAAAGAACAACATGAAAATCTTAATAGAGTTCACGAATTTTTTCCTAAAAGCACACTTTCAGCATCATCAAATCCTATGCCTTTTCAGGCTGGAGAACCTTTAACCCTTCCTGCCAAATTTATTTCTGAAGAAAAGATAGTCAATGTTGAGGAGTACCTAACAAGAACCAATACTGCTGCGTTGTTAATTCTGCAAGACGGAAAGATTAAGTATGAAAACTATTGGCTTACCGGTGGAAGGGATGTTCATTGGTTTTCTTTTTCTATGGCAAAAAGTTATATCTCTGCACTTATAGGTATTGCTATTAATCAAAACTATATAAAAAATATAGGAGAGGAAATAACTGAATATGTTTCCCAGTTAAAGGGGTCTGCATACGATGGCGTTAGCATTAAAGATGTTTTACAAATGTCATCAGGAGCGTCATGGAATGAGGATTACAGTGATCCAAATTCAGACATTAATCGATCTGCAGCAATCTTGGCTGTAGGAGGTTCTTTAGACGAATTTACAGCCACCTTGAAAAAAGATTTAGAGCCTGGATCATTCAACCGTTATAACTCAACTGACACCCAAGCATTGGGCATGTTGTTGAGGGAGGCCACAGGCGTTTCAATATCTGAATATATGCAAAGAATGTTATGGAATCCAATCGGAGCTGAAAAAGAAGGATATTGGATTCTTGATTCAGAAAACATGGAATTGGCGTATGCTGGTTTTATAGCAACTGCTCGGGATTATGCAAAGCTAGGAGAACTATATAGACAGAATGGATATTTTAATAATAAACAAATAATTCCAAGTGACTGGATAAAATCATCTACCAAACCTGATGCGCCACATCTTATGCCGGGTGTTAATTCTTTATCTGACTACCCGATGGGATATGGATATCAATGGTGGGTTCCCGATCATAGCGGAGACTTTTCTGCAATTGGTGTTTATAACCAATTTATTTACGTTTCACCTAAAAATAAGCATGTCATCGTGAAACTATCAGCAAATAGAAGCTATGGCTCTAATGGAGAAGAGAAGGGAGAGAGCGAATTAGAATGTATCAGCTTTATTAAAACTATCATTGATAAGAGCATAAAAAATGACAAAAAATGAAGAAATTGTAAGAGATGCAATGCAAGTAATTTGGAATGATTGCAACGTTTCAAGAGTTGGCGAGTTCTATTCTGAAGCTTTTAAAGCTGACTATCCTCATACCAATTGGGGATCAGGCATAGAGGGAATCTGCCTTCTCGCAACCCAGGTTCATAAAGATCTTTCTAATTATGAAGAAAACATAGAAGAACTTATTGATGCAGGCGACAAAATCATAGTCACCTTGGAAATCAGCGGCAATCATCCTGCCAGTGGAGACAAAATTAGCTTTAGAGATGTTACTATCTTAACTCTAAAAAATGGCAAAATAATCAGTCAAAGTGGAGTAGGCGATTTATTAACTCTTTATGTGAAACTTGGAATGATAGACTTTCCATTAAGCTAAAAAATCTTGAACACTTTTTTAGACAGATCTAGCAAACGAGGACTGTGGAATAGTTTTTAACAGAGAATACACATGGAAAAATTTTCAATAACGCTAGGTAGAGTTTTATTAGGTCTTTATTTTTTATCCCCAGGGATTTCAAAAATTTTAACCTATGGGTTAACAGCCGAATATATGACGCTTCACAACATACCCTTGGTAAGCATTCTTCTGCCCATCACAATAGTATTACAAATAGCCTTGGGATCGGCGCTTATTGCAGGCTACCGTATAAAAGAGTCCGCATTAATTCTTGCCGCATTAACTATTTTTATAAACATTGGCGTGCATGATTTTTGGAACGAGTATCAAAATATAGATGCTGGCCATGAAACACAGAACTTTGTTAAAAACCTAGGGATATTTGCCGGCTTATTAGTTCTTAGTGCAACTGATAAAGTTAGCCAATGGCGATTTTTTTTTAAAACTGAAGTAAAAAAACCAACATAAAAATTATTTATTCAAGCTCTTCCAATTTGAATTTTGTTCAAGTTGAAGACTCAGTTTAAGTAATAGCCTATCTTCTCCTAAGTTACTTGAAAGTTGGATACCTATAGGCAAACCTTTTGAGTCTGTGCTGCATGGCAAAGTAATAGCAGGCGCACCAGAAATGTTTTGATACTTAGTGAATGGAAGAAAATCATTAATTCTTTCCCAGTGTTCCTGACCACTTACATCGGGACCGAAAAATCCAAGTTGCGGAACAGTGGTGCCAAGAGTCGGAGTTAAGAGAATATCGAAGTTTTTCATAAAATTTTCGTATTGAGATACAAAACGTTTTAGTCGCCAAAATGCAAAAGGAATTTTATGAATATTTTTCCAATGACGAGCAATAAGATACTTAGGCCATTGTTCAAGTTGAGTATGATCAAATTTTGGGCTGAACTCTTTTCCCGAATATCTGATTAAGAAACCAAAGTGAGCCCATAACAACCAAAAATCTTCGTCAAATTTTCTGTAAAAGGGATTAGATATCATTTCAATTTTATGACCAAGAGAATCGCAAAGTTTTGCAACATCGTGAGTTGCTTGAACTAACTCAGTAGAACTATTCTCACCAAGACAGTTTTCTGTCAAAACTGCAATTTTTAACTTTTCAGGAAATGATTCCGATATGTTTCCTATAGCAGGATATTCTTTAGCGGGAATGTTTTTTTCAATTTCAGCATGAAAGGCCCATGTGTCTCTAACGGATCTCGTAACCACACCATCATGAAAGATATTTGCGGGCAAATGACCCGGAACTTCTTTGTCCTTTATCCGACCCCTAGATGCTTTGAGCCCAACTAATCCACAACAGGACGCAGGTATTCTTATGGAACCTGCTCCATCATTTGCATGAGCTATTGGCACTACTCCTGCAGCCACCAACGCCGAGCTTCCTCCAGAAGAGCCGCCGGTGGAGTAAGCTGGATTCCATGGATTACAAGTAGCACCAAAACGCAAGCTTTCAGTAGTTCCTGTTAACCCAAATTCAGGAGTGGTTGTAGTTCCCAAACAATTAAGCCCAGTATCAATAATTTGTTTTGCAGCTTTAGAAAATTTTTCAGAGGGTTCGCCAGGAAGACTTCTGCTTCCTAAATACAAGGGAAGCCCAGGCACCTCATCGGTATCTTTGATAAAAGTTGGGACGCCTTGGAAAAATCCTGAAAAAGTCTTTTCGGAATCTGCTTCGGCAAAATCAAAGTTTTTTACAGCAATTGCATTTAATTTTGGATTTACTAATTCAGCTCGCTTTATTGCATCCCGAGTAACTGTTTTGGTATCCAATTCTCCTTTCTTTATTTTCTCAGCAATGACAACAGCATCATCGCTACCAAGCGAATCTTCTTGAAAAGCACTAACCACAACTTCTGAATCCATCACTCTCCCTATATAAATTTAACTATACTTTTATATAATGGATGCTTGCTTTGAAGAAATAAAGTAAAAATTAACATGTCTGAAACTAAATCGAAAAACAATACTAGCTTAGAGCTTCCTGAGGTGAATTGGTTGGACAGAGATTCTGACCCAAGTAAATTTTTTAAAGACCTATCTTACGCATTATCAGAATTTGGATTTATGGTGCTTACAAATGCACCCGGATTTTCTGATGATTTTCAGCAAAGCGCCTTCCATGAAGTAAGAGGCTTTTTTGAATCTTCAAGAGAATTGAAAAAAACTGCATACATTGCCAAGACGCCTTATTTCAGAGGATATAGTTTGCCTAATCCTGCGGTTAGTAACTTTGGACAAGTCATTGAAGCTTTTCAATATGGTTTTGAGCAAGAACCTTTATGCGAATACGACGACAAAACTCAGCCGATACATCGTCGTCTTTTTCGAGGACCAAATACTTGGCCAGATGCTAAATCTTTCCCAGGTTTCAAGCCTCTAATAGATGACTTAAATGGTCGCTATCATCGCCTAACTCATTTGCTTGGTGAGGCAATCGTTGAGTCTCTTGGCGAGGATGTTTCTGCATTTCATGAATATTTTGACTTTGAAGATCCTGATCTTGCTGCAAGTTTGAACCATAACTACAGCCTGTCCGCTTACGCAGAAGAAGATAAACAAAAAATCGTAGACGAATATAAAAAATTTAAAAGCAATCAAGTAGGTGCTCACATCGATGGACCTCCTTTCATAGCGTTGCTAATAAACGACAAGCCCGGCTTGCAAGTAGTTGCTGCGGAGGGTAATTGGATTGATGCTCCGGTTACTTGTAGAACTGCACCTGGAGACTACCATGTTCCCGTGATTCCTGGATCAGTGATAGTTAATACTGGCGGGACTTTAATGCATTTGAGTGAGGGAAAATATTCCGCAACCCTTCATCGTGTAAACACAACTTTGATTCCTGAAGGCGAGACACGAGTTTCCATGCCCTACTTTCTAATACCCAAAATGGAAGGAGATTTGATTCCTTTTAGTAAGTCCAAAGCTGATGCAGTAGGAGCGGCCGGTTACGAATCAGGCAGAGACAGGGGTGCAAATGCTAGCGTCAATAGAATGGGAACTTTTCCTCAAGTAACAAAACGCTGGTGGGCTGAAGAGTTTACCGAGCTCAGTCAAAAGCAACGAGATGAAGTACAGGCTGAAACGCAAGCAGCTTATAAGTTAGCTAAAGAAAGAGGCGAACGCTTTAAAAGCTAATTCATTTTGGATTTTGAAAGGTTTTTAATATGCGAAGAAACTGATTTTCTCGACAGAAGCTTACAAGACATCTGGGATTTTTCTGACGAGGAAATAGAGCAAACGCATGATTTTGTTCAGGTGGTTTTCCCGATAAACAAACCAAGCATGGCAGTATCGCATGGTTTTTATTTGGATTCAGAAACATTGATTAGACAAATAAAAAACAATCCTGAAGCAAAAAAAAATATTGTTAAATCAGCAAATTGGTTTTTTTCCTTCCTAGCAAGAAATACTTATTGGAATCAAAAGTACGACCACAACCAACTGAGAATAACCAGAGTCATTGAATCTTTAAGACTGCTTGTGTCCAATGAGGAAGCAGACAAATTTTACCGAAGTGTTTTAGAATTGATTGAAGAAGATAACAAAGTAAATCTAGATACTTTGGTTTTTTGGAAAAATGCATAAAACTTAATCAACTAATTGATATGGTAATAACTCTTACTTTCACAACCATTCTTTCAATATTCATGATCATCTTGGCAGTGAGAGTTTTGGATTTAAGAGGCAGTCCAGTAACTAAATCTTTGCATAAACCCGATAGAGAAATTGATCCAAATGATCTAGAGAGAGCTATTCGTAGCCATGGCAATTTGATCGAATACGCCCCTTTATTTTTGATTCTAATGTTGGCGCTTGAATTAAGTGATGCATCAGCAACATTGCTGTATATGTCTGGAATAATTTTTACTCTGGGAAGGCTCATGCATGGCATAGCTTTTTCTTTTATGAAAAAAAATGTTTTTTTAAGAATAGGGGGAATGTCTTTAACTTTCATAGGTTTTTTTATTCTGATTATTCCTGCTTTATCAATAGTCATTTCATAATTAAAAGATGAATTTACTCGCAGGCTCAACAGGATTTCTGGGGAATAATATTCTCAAAGAATTAGGTTTTAACAAAAGCCCAACTTTAGCTTTGAGCAGAAAGACTATACTCAACCTTCCAGAAGACTCACAAGAGCTATTAATTGATTTTGAAAATCTCGACCAATTGAACCTTCCGGATATTGATCACGTTTTTCTTTCTTTGGGATATCCTTTGATTTACCACAATGTCATGGGCCTGATGAGCGCAAGTCTTAAAAAAGATTTTTTCTTGGTAGATTTTACTTACCAGCTGGAAATAGCTAAAAAAGCTAAAGAAGCAGGCGCGAAAAATATTTCTCTTATTTCCGCAGTAGCAGCTGATTCAAATTCATGGAATTATTATCTTAAAACCAAAGGCATGCTTGAGGAGGAAATAATCAAACTTGGTTTTGAAAGTATTAATATTTTTCAACCAGGCCATCTCACAGGAAATAAGTTCAGGTTAGACATAGTTTTGGCTGATGCAATATCTATAATCTTTGACCCTTTTTTATTTGGTCCTTTAAAAAAATTTAGAAGCATTTCTGCAAAACAGCTCTCTGCAGCAGTAGTTAAAAATACTCTGCAAGCGAAAGCAGGAATCAATTACTTTGATTACAAAGACTTTATATAAAAAGTTCTAAATTAATTTATTGCACATATTTTTCCCTATTGATAATCTCTTTTTTGGAGAGAAATTATGGAAAAAACTTTTGACTATGTTGTTGTAGGTGCTGGCAGCTCTGGATGTGTGATGGCCAACAGGCTTTCAGAGAGCGGAAAAAATTCAGTTTTAATTTTAGAAGCAGGAGGAAAGGATAAAAACATGTTTATTCACATGCCTTCTGGATATTCACAAATAGTTCCAACCAAAAATGACTTCAATTATGGGTTTGAAACCGAACCAGAAGAAACGACTAACAATCGTCCTTTATATTGGCCGAGGGGAAGAGGTTGGGGAGGCTCTTCCTCAATCAACGCAATGATTTACATCAGAGGTCATGCTTACGATTATGATTTATGGAGACAACAAGGTAACGAAGGGTGGTCTTATGATGATGTTCTGCCTTATTTTAAGAAGGCTGAAAATTTTCATGGCGATGGGGATGAAGAATTCCATGGCTACAGTGGGCCTTTGCATGTGAAAAAATCTGACAGAGAAGATGACCTGCTTCTTGATAAATTTATTGAAGCGGGGGATCAAGCCGGCTTTCCTCTAACAAGAGACTTTAATGGAAAAGAGCAAGAAGGTTTTTCTAGATATGAACATACGATAAACGATACTCCTAGGGGTCCTAGACGCTGGAGTTCAGCCCAAGCTTATCTGCATCCAGCACTAAAAAGAAAAAACCTATTTAACGAAACTAATGTGACTGTAGATAAATTGATATTTGATGGTAAAAAAGTAAAAGGCATTGAGTATGTCAACGAAAAAGGCGTGAGAACGTCCTGTATTGTTAATCGTGAAGTTATTCTTTCTGCAGGAGCATTGGGCTCACCTCAAATTCTGATGCGAAGCGGTATTGGCGATTCAAATGATATTACCAAGCATGGTATTGAAATGGTTCATGAACTCAAGGGAGTGGGTAAAAACTTACAAGATCACTATGGAGTTACCAGCGCCTTTTATGCAACACAACCTGTCACTCTGCATAGATCAGCTTCTTGGCTCAACACTCAAATAGCTGGAATAAAATATTTATTATTTGGAACAGGAGATGCCGCTTATCCGCCATGTAGTGGAGGGGCATTCATTAAGTCTAGTCCTGACAAAGATTTGCCTGACACCCAATTACATTACGTATCTGTTCAAAGTCAGGATCAACATTTTAGAGAAGGAGTTACCTTAGACCATGGATTCGGATGCATAGCATATATTTGTAGACCCCAGAGCAGGGGCTACTTAACTCTTAAAAGCTCAGATGCAAATGACGAGCCATTGCTTTATCCCAACTATCTTTCTGAAGAGGAAGACGTCATTGATACTAGAAATGCTTTTAGAGAAACGAGAAGAATTCTTATGCAACCGGCTTTTGATCCATATCGGGGCGAGCCATCTAAACCTGACCCTGACTTTAATGTCGATGATGACGATGAACTGGATAATTGGGTTAGAGAGACGGGCGAAACCTTATATCACCCGGTGAGCACTTGTAAGATGGGAGGTGATGAAATGAGTGTTGTTGACGATAAATTGAAAGTTCACGGGATAGACGGACTGAGAGTTGTTGATGCTTCAATTATGCCTACTTTAATTGCCGGAAATACAAATGCCCCAGCTATCATGATTGCTGAAAAAGCTGCCGATTTAATCAACCAAGCTTCTGCTTCTTAAAGACATGAGAAGAATTATCACTGGCCATAATGAAGAGGGAAAATCAGTAATTTCTATAGATGGCCCTCCAGCAAGATCAATCGGCGAAGAAGCAGGGGGTTTATTTGAGATTTGGAATACAGATGGAGCTGGCTTTGATACACAATCAAAAACGGATCGTGCAGATATAGATATTCTTCTTTCCCCTGTTAAAGGCGGCACTAAGTTTAGATATTTCCAAATAAATCCTATACCAGAGGGAGTTCCACAAGAAGCGATCGAAGCAGCAACAGCTGAAGCTTTTGAAAAAATTGGCGCTGCTCATCACAGAGTGGATACTTCCAGAAATGCTGCAATGCATGAGACCGATACAATTGATTACATTATTCTTTTAAAGGGCGATGTAAGCCTGATTCTTGATGACGAAGAAGTTAAATTAAAACCTCATGACGTTGTTGTGCAAAGAAGAACCAATCATGCTTGGGTGAATCATGGCACAGAGCCTGCACTGTTAATTGCGGTACTCATAGATAGCAGCTTGGTTTAATTGAAATTCTCATTTTTAGGCATACAAAAAAAATTGTAACAACGGAGTTTTTTATTTAGACTTCATTTTCGGAGAGAAATTATGAACTTGCAACTTTTTACAGACAGACTGGCAATATCATTGTCGACAATTTGTGCATTGCACTGCCTTTTCATGCCTTCTTTTCTGATTTTGTCTTCTTGGTTCATTGCTTTTTCTATAAACAATGAATTTGTGCACTACGCAATTTTATTTGCCGCTGTTCCAGTGAGTGCCTATGCGTTAGTTAAAGGCTATCTAAATCACGATAAGTTATCTTATTTTCTATATGGTATTTTTGGACTATCTGTTCTAGTTTTCGCGGTATTAACAGCAAGTATTTTTGGTGAGATCGGAGAAAAGTCTCTTACGGTTTTAGGCTCTTTATTTGTCATTTATGCCCATTATAAAAATCATCAGATTTGTAAAGAACTAGATTGTGACTGTCACGAAAGCAAAGCTAACTAAGCAATTTAACATCAGAAACCTTCTTTTTGTTTTTCTACTAGCCTTTGGCCCTTTTCTATCATCGGATAGCTTGAGAGAGGCTATTAGTAGCGAATATCGCGATCCAAAAAATATTTTAAGAGACGAATATCGCAATCCTTATGAAACTTTGGCTTTTTTTGGGATTGAGCCTTCAATGAAAGTTGTCGAGCTTTCTCCTGGAGGAGGATGGTATACGGAAATTCTTGCAAATTACCTAGATGACTCGGGAGAACTCATAGCAGCTCATTTTGATGAAAATTCAAATAATAATTATTTCAAAAAAAGCAGAAAAAATTATGAAAAGAAAATGAATTCAAATCAAATTTATAAAAATGTGAAGATTGTTAATTTAACTTCAAACCTTTCCACGCCTCAATCAGTAGATGCCGTTTTAACTTTCAGAAATTTACACAATTGGTTGGGCCCGAACATGGATTCTATTTTTGCCAATAGCTTTGAAGTCCTAAGACCCGGGGGAGTTTTTGGTGTAGTTGAGCACAGAGCTGAAGCAGGCACCTCAATTGAAAAGATGAAAAAAAGCGGATATGTGACTGAAGAACATGCCATTGAAATTGCAAAAAAACATGGCTTTGTTTTAGTTTCAAAGTCTGAAATAAATTCAAACCCCAAAGATTTGAAAAATTATCCAGAAGGCGTTTGGACCTTACCTCCATCTTTAAGACAAAAAGACAAAAATAAAGATAAATACTTAGCAATTGGAGAAAGCGACCGCATGACGCTATTATTCAAAAAACCTTCTGAATAGATGATCGACTTATATTATGCGCCAACCCCAAACGGCTGGAAAATATCCATTATGCTTGAAGAATGTGAAATGGATTATCAGGTCATACCAGTAAATCTTGGTAAAGGCGATCAATTCACCCCAGAATTTTTAAAAATAAGTCCAAACAACAGAATGCCTGTGATCGTAGATCACGAAAATATTATTAATGGAGAGTCAATG
>Ga0208277_1002312_pt1 | contig 10827 bp, 11 predicted proteins | sample ETNtaG_5_FD_185782 | JGI IMG/M metagenome (GOLD analysis project Ga0208277, IMG submission 185782) | Marine microbial and viral communities from oxygen minimum zone, Eastern Pacific Ocean - ETNP201406SV205 (SPAdes) (version 2) | ecosystem: Environmental > Aquatic > Marine > Oceanic ...
TTTAATGTGTAATAGGTGCTCGACTTTATCCTAACTGATCACTAAAATTCGCATCACGGTTGTGTAGCTCAGCTGGTTAGAGCGCGGCATTCATAATGCCGAGGTCGGTGGTTCAAGCCCACCCACAACCACCAATCCAATTTATAAATACTTTTTAAAAAATAAATTTTGAAGTTCTGCTACAGTCCTTCCATATCCACTTTGTGAATCAAATGCATGCTCTTCTTCAGAGTAAATATGAAGTTCTGAAGGAACTCCCTTCTCAGTTAATTTCTTATATAAATCAGTTGAGTCAGCTAAGTTCACTACTGAATCAGTTGATCCATGAATTAGCATTGTAGGAGGAAAATCTGCTTGAATTTGTAATAGTGGACTAGCCTTATCATAATCTTCTTGTCGGGCATCCTTTCCCATTAAAGCCTTATAAGCATCTATTATAGGGTCAGTATTATCAAACTTTCTTATTTGGGCAGGAGGATAAATTGCGCAAATTGCTTTAACTTTTGAATTTACTTCATTATTTCCTGCCTTGCCTTCAAAGTCTGATTCGTAAACACTTAGACCAGCCATTAAGGATAAATGACCTCCTGCCGAGTTACCTGAAACTCCTATTCTATTTGGATCAATTTTGAGGTCATCTGCATGAGTTCTCATATACCTAATAGCACATTTAACGTCTTGGATTTGAGCTGGCCATAAAGCTTCATGAGATAGTCTATAGGCTGTGCAAAGACAGACAAACCCATGCCTAGCTAGAAGTATTCCATAACCCCTCAATTGAGATTTATCTCCTTCTCTCCAGCCTCCCCCATGAACAAAGACTATAGCGGCACCATTTTCAGTTCCTTCTGGAGGTAAAAAAAGATCTCCTGCTAGATCTTGATCTCCATTCTTTCCAATGACTAAGTCATCTTTTATTTGTACAGTTTTTTCCATTTCAAAAAAAAGGCACCCTTTTAGAGTGCCTTCTTAAAAGTCCGTTTTAACTTGATCTAGAGTTCCAAACACTCAATATAATTATAATTGCGATGATTAGTCCTAGACCTTCTGATCCGAGAGTTTCCATTATTATTCTGGTATTTTCAAGTATTCCTCCAAAGAAAGGTACGTTGTTACCAAACAACAATGAAATCAATATGGCTACAGCCACAACTAGAGCCAAAAATTTTGTTAAATCCCACAAAATTCTTGATAGCCTATTTATTGTGTCTAACATATTTCCCCCTGTTACTGACCCTTAAAAAAAGAAAGGGGTACCTTGAAGGCCCCCTTTCCAATGATAGCTAAGAAGAGACTTATCTATACATGTCAAGCAGAACCGCTAGAACAATAAGACCTACTAAACCTTCTCCACCTAAAGTGTTTACTAATCCAAGTAGATTGTCTAGAACTCCGCCAACAAAAGGAACTCCTGAACCGAAAACAACTCCAGCTGCAACTCCCAATGCAACTAAAGAAACTATGATTCCAGTTAAAGATCCAATAACGTCTCTTAACATATTTAAAGCATTCATATTTCACCCATTTATTTGCTAAACAAAAGCCCAGATAAATCTGGACTATCAAATTTAACAGGATGAAATCTATTAAAACAAACGCTTCGCTACCATAAAAGTTAATTAATTACAAATTAATCTTCTAAACCCTTCATGGTAAGTCTAATTTTGCCCTGTCTATCAACCTCTAGAACCTTGACCTTAACTTCTTCGCCTTCAACAAAGTAATCGGAGACATTCTCAACCCTCTCCTCTGAGATTTCTGAGACATGAACTAAGCCATCTCTACCCGGCATGATGGTTACAAAGGCACCGAAATCTTTTATGTTTGCAACTGTTCCGGTATAAATTTTATTAACCTCTGGTTCAGCAGTAATTTCTTCAATTCTTTTTTGCGCGGCTTCTCTAGATTCAGGACTATCACCGTATATGGTTACTTTTCCGCTATCTTCCACTTCAATTATTGCACCTGTTTCTTCAGTAAGGCCTCTAATTGTTTCTCCACCTTTACCAATTACATCTCTTATCTTTTTTGTATTAATCTGTATTACTACAGCTTGAGGTGCCTTTTCGGATAATTGTTCTCTAGATGAAGAGATTACCTCGTTCATGCTTGCTAAGATATGATTTCTAGCCGTATGAGCTTTTTCTAATGCTACTTCAAATATTTCTTCAGTAATACCATCTATTTTTATGTCCATTTGCAAGGCAGTAATACCTTCTGCAGTCCCAGCAACTTTAAAGTCCATATCTCCAAGGTGATCCTCATCGCCTAAGATATCTGTTATTACAGCAAATCCTTCTTCTTCTTTAACAAGACCCATAGCTATTCCAGCCACTGCAGCTTTTAGAGGAATACCAGCATCCATTAAAGCCAAACTAGAACCACAAACACTAGCCATAGAACTAGAACCGTTTGATTCAGTTATCTCAGAAACAACTCTTATGGTATACGGGAAGTCATCTGGAGATGGTAATACCGCTTCTAATGCTCGCCTAGCCAGCTTTCCGTGTCCAATCTCTCTTCTTTTTGGTCCTGACATAAAACCAGCTTCACCTACAGAGTAAGGAGGGAAATTATAGTGAAGCATAAATTGATCTTTAAACTCACCTTCAAGAGCATCTATAAGCTGCGCTTGTCTTGGAGAACCTAGTGTAGAAGTTACAATTGCTTGAGTTTCACCTCTGGTAAATAAAGCAGAACCATGTGTATTTTTCAATACGCCTGTTTCTATAAATAACGGCCTTACAGTATCAAGATCTCTGCCATCAATTCTAGGTTCGCCTTTGATTAATTTGCTTCTGACAATCTTTTTCTCAACTTTTTTTACAGCGTCTAGGAGATCAGCGCTAGTTGGAGCACCTTCTTCTTCTGTAGCGTGCTCTTCTAATAAAGCTTCTTTAATGGATGATAGACTTTGCACCCTTTCTTGTTTCACTTGAATCTCATAAGCTTCTTCGATTGATGAAGCACAATTTTTCTCTACCAAATCTATAACTTCTGGACTTAGTACTTTAGGTTGATACTCAAAGTCTGGTTTTCCTATATCAGAAGCCATTTCTTTGATCGCTTCAATTGCAACTTGCATTTCCTGATGGGCAAATAAGATTCCTCCCAACATTTGATCTTCGGATAATTCTTTAGCTTCAGATTCAACCATAATCACAGCAGCATCACTGCCAGCAATAACCATATCTAGATGAGAATTTTCAAGTTCACTTCTAGTAGGGTTTATGCAGTAATTTCCATCTATGAACCCAACCCTAATAGCCCCTAAAGGCCCGTTGAAAGGTAAACCTGATATAGCTACAGCTGCAGAAGCAGCTAGAAAAGAAAGAATATCAGGATCGACATTCTTGTCTGATGATATGACAGTACATATAACTTGAACTTCATACAAGAAGTCGTCATTAAAAAGAGGTCTTAAAGGCCTATCAATTAGTCTTGATGTAAGAGTCTCCTTCTCAGTAGGCCTACCTTCTCTCTTGAAGAAGCCACCCGGTATCTTTCCGGTGGCGTATGTCTTCTCTTGATAATTAACAGTAAGTGGGAAGAAATCTTGATGCTCGCCAGGAGCTTTGCCAACCACAACAGTGGCGAGAACTTGAGTATCTTCACAGGTAGCGATTACTGCTCCAGTTGCTTGTCTAGCAACCTTTCCCGACTCTAAAGTGATTTCTTTTTCACCCAATTTGAATGATTTTTTATAACTTTCCATTTTTATTTCCTATTTTACCAAGCCCTATTGCTTAGTAATTAAACGATTAGATGATATGTGACTTAGTTTATCTTCTTAAACCAAGATCAGAGATTAACTTTGTATAAGTCTCTGGTTTTGATGATTTGATGTAATCAAGCAGCTTTCTACGTTGATTAACCATGCGAATTAAGCCTGTTCTGGAGTGATGATCCTTAGCGTTAGCTTTGAAGTGAGATTGAAGCGCATCTATGTTTGCAGACAATAACGCCACCTGAACTTCAGGAGATCCAGTGTCTTTATCCGTTCTTGCGAACTTTGTTACTATTTCTTTCTTTTCCGTATTACTTAGTGCCAATTTCTTTTCCTCTTTTCTATTAATTTGTAGCTAAAAGTCTTTTTGGTTTGATTTTGTTATTTTTGTAAACCTGACCTAAACCTATAAATAAATTTCTTTTCGAATATATTCTTACTAATCCTTTATTTTTAAGTGGCGCATTATAGTCTATTGATAAGCCATTTCTAACTTTTTTTACATCTTCTGAATTTAATGCAATTTTTTCAAATCCCTCTAACATAGCATCGCAAGGCAAAATCTTGTTTATTAAGGATTCTTTGGGTTCTTCTAATTTACAAAAATTATCGTGAATTCTTATGTGACCTACTTCCAATCTTCTTAATGAAGCGACAGTTGCGACAGACCCCAAACCTCTTCCAAGTTGCTCTATTAAGGTTCTGATGTAAGTTCCTTTAGAGCAAGAGACTTTAATCGTTGCTTGATTTTTTAAACTATCTATCAACTCGATATTCATTATTTCAATTCTTCTTGGTTCCCTATACAGATAAACACCCTTTCTAGCCCAGTAATAGAGAGGATTTCCATCTTGTTTTATTGCGGAGAACATTGGAGGTGTCTGGTAATGCACACCTTCAAAGTTGGTCAAGTATTCCTCTAAATCATGATCTTCAACTAAGCACTTCTTTTCTGAGATAGTTTGTCCTGTGATATCACCTGTATTAGTTTCTATCCCAAATTTGATGCCAACTTCATAAACTTTATTGTGGTTTGTGGCGTAGTTACTAAACTTAGTTGCCTCTCCTACACAGACAGGTAATAGTCCGGTTGCAAGAGGATCTAGGGTGCCGCAATGACCTATTCTCTTGATACCTAAGATTGACCTCAATTTGTAGACACATTGAGCAGAAGTCATGCCTTCTGGTTTATCTAGAATTATGAAACCATCCATCAAACTAAATAAAATCTTCTATCTTAAAAAAAATTTCTGGTGTTCTTCTTAAATTAAGATTGTGGCTAAGTTTTTTTCTAATGAAGCCTTTGGCCTTTTCTAGTCCTATTTTTACTTCTGAAGGATCAATTTGATTAAAGCTGTTACTCTGAGATATCAATATGTCTGCTTTTTTCATATCAGGTGTTAATTGAACACCAAGTACAGTTATGCCTTGAACGCGAGGATCCTTAACCTCTGAGGATAAAACTTTAGAAATTTCAACTTTTATTAAGTCAGCTATCCTGTCAGATCGCTTAAAATCCTGTGAGGGCATCTAATCTAGAGTTCTTTTGACTTCAATTCTATCGTAGACTTCTATCTTATCTCCAACCTTCACATCGCGATAATTTGCTACACCTATACCGCATTCGGTTCCCATTGGCACTTCATTAGCATCATCTTTAAATCTCTTAAGGGAATCAAGCTCACCTTCGAATATGACAATGTTGTCTCTTAAAACTCTGATAGGTTTGTTTCTTTTGATGGTTCCTTCTATAACTATAGAGCCCGCTATTAAGCCAAATTTAGGGGATTTGAATAGATCTTTAACTTCTGCTGTACCTAATATTTCTTCTTTTACCTCAGGAGCTAAATGACCTTCAACAGATGTTTTGATTCCGTCTATGAGATCATAGATGATACTGTAATAGAGTATTTCTATTGACTCTTTCTCAGACAGAGACTTGGCAGCATTATCAGCCCTTACATTGAAACCCATTACGAATGCATTTGTTGTCATTGCCAAATTAACATCATTTGCATTTATGGAGCCAACAGATTCATGAACAATATTAATCTTTACCTCTTCATTTTCTATATTCTTTATTGACCCTATGATTGCTTCCAAAGAGCCATGAGTATCTGCTTTCAAGACGATATTTAGAATAGTATGGTTGCCTAACTCAGATTCAAATAACATTTCTAAGTTAGAAATTTGGTTCCTTGCTAATCGCTCTTCTCTTGCCTTCTCTGCTCTTTCATTAGAAATCTCTTTAGCCATTTTTTCACTTGTTACAACCACAAACTCTTCTCCAGCTTTGGGAGGGACATCAAGTCCAGTAATTGATGCAGGGACAGAGGGACCTGCCTCAGATAAAGTCTTTCCATTTTCATCCACTAGACTTCTAACTCTTTTTGTCTGTTCGCCTACAAGGATCATATCTCCTTTTTTAAGGGTTCCTTTTTGTACAAGGATTGTGGCAACAGCACCTTTTCCTACTTCAGTGGTTGAATCTAATACGACGCCAAAAGCAGGACCTTTATGATGCGCTTTAAGTTCAAGGACCTCTGCTTCCAGGGATACAGCCTCAAGGAGTTCTTTTATTCCATCTCCTTTTAGTGCAGAAATAGGCAAAAATTGTGTCTGTCCACCCCAATCTTCAGGAATAAGCTCTTTGTTTGAAAGCTCAGTTTTTACTTTTTCAATATCTGCTTCTTCCCTATCCATTTTATTAACGGCCACAACTATTGGGACACCAGCCGCTTTAGCATGACTTATGGCTTCTTCTGTCTGAGGTTGCAAACCGTCATCTGCAGCTACTACTAAGATGACAATATCTGTTGAATTTGCTCCTCTTGCTCTTACTTCTGAAAAAGCAGCATGACCAGGAGTATCTATAAATGCGATTGTTCCCTGATCTGTATTGGCTTGATAAGCACCAATTTTTTGCGTGATACCGCCGTCTTCACCAGCAGCAACATTAGCTTGTCTTATGAAGTCTAACAAAGTGGTTTTTCCATGATCTACATGACCTAGAACAGAAACTACTGGATTTCTTGGCTCTTCCTCTCCTTCATATGTAACTAACTCCATCAGTTGATCTTCAACTTCAACTTTTACTGCGGGCTCTCCTTTATGTCCAAGTTCCTCTGTTACAAGGATTGCGGTATCTTGATCTAATGGTTGATTTAAAGTTGCCATTACACCCATTGACATTAACTGCTTAACAACCTCTGCGCCTTTAACTGAGAGACTTAAAGCCAGTTCACTAACCGTAATTGATTCGGGTATTTGTATACTTTTAGATATTTGCTCAACAGGTTTTTCAAATTCTTGTTTTTCTACATTGGATAGAAAGCTCTCTCCTTCCAGTTCTCTTTGTTCTTTCTTTGAAAGCTCTGCTCTTGTAGGTTTTGCATTTCTTTTTGCAACTTGAACTACTTTTTTTGTAGCTGGTTTAGTTGCAGGAGCATCATTAGTCTTGGCTTTTCTTCTTGTAACAAGTGTTTTTTGTTCAAGTTCTTTCTTCCTCTGCTCTTCTTCCGCCTTTTTATTGGCCTCACCTGCTTGCCTTTTCTTTTCTATCTCATCAAAATTTATTGTTGAGGAAGTCCTTTTGGTATCAACAGTTTTGCTTTCAGTACTTTCTCTAGAAATCGTTTTTCTAGTAATTGATACAGTTCCAGTATTTTCTGGTTCAGATTTTGCAGAAGTTTTATTGAGAGATATTGTCTTAGAAGTCTTTGTTTGCTGTTCTTTTAAGAACTCTAATAAAGTTTTTTTATCTTGATCTGTAACTTCATCTTTAACATCTTTATGAGAAAGACCGGCTTCCTTCATTTGAGAAAGGAGAGCTTCTCCTTCAGAGCCGATAATCTTTGCTAAGCTTTCAACAGTTACTGATGGCATATATTTTAATCCTCAAACCAATGTGCTCTGGCTCTCATTATTAAGTCACCCGCATCTTCTTCAGACATATCAATAAGACTTATTAACTCCTCTATGGATTGCTCGGCTAAGTCTTCTCTATCATTGATCCCTTTTTGGGTTAATTCTAAAGCGAGAGTCATTTCCATACCTTCTACGGACATTAAATCTCCTGATTCTCCATCATCAGTTGAAACTTCCATAGCCATCGTCAAAAGTACCTCTTTAGCTCTATTTATCAAGAGGTTACTAATGTCATCATCAAAGCCATCGATAATAGAAAGTTCATCAGTTGATGAAGAAGAAATGGATTCTAAGCTATCGAAGCCATTGGAGATAAGCGTATTTGCCAAGTCTTCATCAACATCTAGTTTTTCAACTAAAATACTAGAGATACTGACTGATTTTTCTTGGCTTTGTTCATCTGCAGTTTCTTGATCCAATACATTCAACTTCCATCCTGTAATCTGACTGCTAAGACGAACATTTTGTCCACTTTTTCCGATAGCTTGAGCAAGTGTATCTTGTGTTACTGCCACATCCATAGATCCTTTTGCCTCATCAAGAACTATAGAAGTAATTTCAACTGGTCCCATTGAATTAATGAGCAATTGTGCAGGATCATCATCCCAAATTACTATATCCAGTCTTTCATTGCCCAATTCGTTAGATACAGCCTGTACTCTCGATCCTCTCATTCCAACACAAGCTCCAACCGGATCGATTCTATTATCATTAGTCTTAACTGCAATTTTAGTTCTAGAGCCAGGATCACGCGCAATAGCTTTAATTTCAATAACTTGTTCAGATATTTCTGGAACTTCGAGTTTAAATAATTCGCCTACCATCTCTGGACATCTCCTACTCAAGGCCAGTTGAGGGCCTCTATTCTCTCTTTCTTCTTCTTGAAGAACGGCCCTTAACCTATCACCAATTCTGAAAACCTCACCAGGTATCAACTCATTTCTGGACAGTATAGCTTCTGCTCCTTCGCCCAAATCGATAATTAGAAACTCTCTAGTTACCTTTTTAACAGTTCCGTTTACAAGCTCGCCTAGAACAGATCTATATTTTTCAACAACTTGAGCTCTTTCAGCTTCTCTAACTTTTTGAACGATAACTTGCTTAGCCGCCTGTGCTGCTATCCTGCCAAATTCTACATTCTCAACCTTCTCTTTAACAAAAGAACCTAATTCATCAGTTTCTGTATTTTGAAGCACTTGGATGCCTTCGTCTTCAAGGTCTTCTGATGAAACAACTTCCCAAAGACGAAAAGTTTCATAATCGCCAGTTTTGGGATCAATAACGACTTCTATATTTGAATTTTCAGAATATCTTTTTTTTGTAGCTGTTGCCAATGCCTGCTCAATAGCTTGAAAAATTGCCTCTTGTGGCAAGCCTTTTTCGCCGGAAACGGCTTCAGCTACTAATAAAATCTCTTTTTGCATAATATCGCCTCTTAGATTATAAGATTTGCTTGAATAATAGAAGAAAAAGCAATTTCCTTTATTTCATCTTTCAGTTCTAATGTTATGGAATCTTCATCAGCTTCTTGTAGATGTCCTTTAATAGTTTTCTTGTTCTGGGTATCGAAGAAAGTAACTTTTAAGTGCTCATTTAGATAGTCTTTATACTGCTCTTTATAGAAAAACTTTCTATCTAAGCCTGGAGAAGAGACTTCTAATAAATAGTTTTCGGAAAAATCATTTTCTGCATCCAACACCTTACTTACGTGCTTACTCACCCTTTCGCAGTCCTCAACGGATATCCCTTCATTTTTATCTATATAAATCCGTAGAGTCTGGTTAGACCTTCTCCCAAATAGCTCAAGCCCCCAGACTTTACATCCTAGACTTTCTATATCTTCTTCCAAAACTTCTTTTATATATTCAGTATCCATTTTTTACCTACAAAAAAAGCCCATAAAGGGCTTACTTTGGTAGCGGGGGCAGGATTTGAACCTACGACCTTCGGGTTATGAGCCCGACGAGCTACCAGACTGCTCCACCCCGCAACAAAGGGGTCGCAGTATAGTTAGATGCAACAAAAGAATCAAGAAAGATATTGGTGCCGAAGAGAGGATTCGAACCTCCACGAGCAATGCTCACTACCCCCTCAAGGTAGCGTGTCTACCAGTTCCACCACTTCGGCAAGATTGTCTAGCTATCTTCTGGAAGAATCCCGGATTCTTCAATTTCAATTTGGTCTGCGGCTGAATCTTGATTTAAGCTACTACGTGATATGTAAGTTATCGACAAACTTAGTATTAAAAAAACTGCAGCTAAAACAGCGGTTACCTTTGTTAAAGGATTCGAATTACTGCTAGTTCCAAACATAGTATTACTTGAACCAGCACCAAATGCACTACCAATATCAGAACCTTTTCCTTGTTGCAGGAGTATTATTAGAACCAGCGAAACAGAAATGAGAATGTAAAAGAATATTAGTAAATTTTCCATTAGCTTAAATTATATATTTTTGAAAAGGTATCTGGATCTAAGGAAGCTCCTCCAATCAGCAGACCATCAACTTCACTTGAAGAAAGTATTTCTTCACAGTTTTCCAATTTTACACTACCTCCATACACAACTGAAACCTTCTCTTTAAAATTAAGCTCTTGGCAACAAAATTCTTTTATATGGCTATGCACTTCTTCTATGTAACTGTTGTCTGCATTTTCTCCAGAACCAATAGCCCAAATAGGCTCATAAGCAATTGTAATTAGATTTGAGTCAAAAGATTCTAGAATTTCTAATTGTCGAAATAGGTAATCTTTCGTTCTATTCTTAGCCTTTATTTCTTGAGGTTCTCCGATGCAAAAAATAGGAGAGATGTTTTTTGTTAATGCGTCTGTAATCTTAGATTTCAGAGAATCATTTTCTTCATTAAAGTATTGCCTTTGCTCAGAATGACCAATTAATACATGCTCAGTAGACAAGTCTTTAAGCATTTGCGAACTAATTCCTCCCGTCAAAGCAGAATTTCCTGAAAAATTTATATTTTGAGAGCCAAGTTGAACTGGGCTTGCAATCTCCTTTATCAAAGAGCTTGAGTAATCAAGATAGCATGATGGAGGACAAAAAATACAGAGATTGTCTTTATTGGGAGTAATATTTGAAGATACAAATCTCAACCAAGAATCTACCTCTTCTTTAGACCCATTCATTTTCCAATTAGCAACAATCATATTGTTTGAG
>Ga0208277_1002313_pt1 | contig 10826 bp, 10 predicted proteins | sample ETNtaG_5_FD_185782 | JGI IMG/M metagenome (GOLD analysis project Ga0208277, IMG submission 185782) | Marine microbial and viral communities from oxygen minimum zone, Eastern Pacific Ocean - ETNP201406SV205 (SPAdes) (version 2) | ecosystem: Environmental > Aquatic > Marine > Oceanic ...
CGACGACGCGGGGCGCGCGAGGCCGAACGATGGCGACGCGGGTGGCGTTCGGATGGTCTCCTCTGCGGTCGAAGAGGGCCTCCTGGCGGAAAAAGCATTCGACGACGACGACGACGTCGAAAACCACCTTTGTCCCTCGTGCAAAAGAATCCAAAGACTCGTTTCAAATGAAGGAAAAATTTTCCAACGAAACGAAGCTGAGATCGGAAGCGCAAGCGCCGTTTCGAGTGGCGAGACAGTTTTTGTATGCCTCGTGCGCGTTAAGCGCAACAATTGGGTTCGGCATCGCGACGATTCAATTAATAACCGGCCTGGCTGGAGCGCCAAATGCACCACCGTTCGATCAATCGGTATCGAACGTCGGCGTCGATTTCGCGTGCGCCGCGGCGTTTGCGTTTTTATGGAAGAAAGACGAAGAAGCGAAAGAGAAGCAAATGAGCAGAATTGGAAGGGAGGAACGGTTAGGAGGGTTAAAAGTTGAGTTGACGACTGGGAAAATCGTACGAATGCAAAGTTTGAGAGGTTTCTCCAGAGTCGTTTTATTCGCCGGGAATCTCGAATACTTGGAAAATTCGTTAGAAGTCGCCGAACGGTATAAAGACGAGCTGATTAAGAAAGGCGTGTTTTTAGTACCAGTACCTATGGACGACGACGCGGCGACGAAATTAAACAAACCAGACAACGCGAAAAAAAACGAGCGCCGGTTCCGAGGCTCTGCGGTGAACGTGTCGCAAAAAGACGGGTGGCGCGATTGGATTTGGGAACAGAAGAAAATGGCAAAGTTAGGCGACGACGTTGGCGTGTACGTTGGTTTAAGAATGGACGGGAGAGTGCGAGCGAGTGGGAAAGGCGTGGCACCGTTCGATAGATTTGCGGCGGAGCTACCACCAGTCGATGGTGGATGGGGCGGCGTGATGGACGGCTTCGACGGTAAAGTTGGCGTAGATAATTAATGTTTTTTGTATTACCATCTAATTCATCTCGCGAAACATGACGCGTTGCGCGCTTTGTTCAAACGTCGGACCTCGGTTGTTATTGAGCAGTTTTATTGGACCTCTCGTTTCGTTTCTAAACGCTAACACATCGACTTCCCACGTCGACGTTGGACTTTTAAACGAGCCTATGCCGCGTTGCAAAGAAATCAACTCGCCAGCTTTCTGATCGCCTCGCAAGTAATATCGAAACGCCGCGTTCGCGAGCGCTACATCGAACGCCCGAATACCTCCGATATCTTCTTGTAAATTGAAGAAATTACATTCGGACATGATAACCGGGAAGTGACAATGCGTGGCAAACCGTATTTGAACCAATAATGCTTCTAGCTTTTGGGCTTCGAAATAAAACGCATGACTTCCACTTAAGCCGCCCATACCGTCTTCCGTGCCGGTCACGATGACACTCGGGTTATTGTGTAAACTCGATTTGCACGTGTTCCACAACTCTAAACCAACTTTTCGAGCCGCTCCTGGTCGCTCTCCTATCGTTGGTGCGAGTAAAAACGACAATTTCAAATTACTTTGATTTCGACTTTTCAAAATGCTGCCACTGTAAGCGGCTATGGCGCCGCCCACCGAGAAGCCCAGTAAGGATGCATTTTCAACGTCCACTCTGTCGTATAAGGTATACATTCGCGTTCGGTAATTCCTTCGCGCGGTGTCTAAAACGGATTCACCTGGAATGTACTCGGTGTTAATATTACTTCTACTCACAGCAGTACCGAAAAAATCGTTCGTCAAGTATGTAAAGCTCGCCACCGTAAAATTCAAATATCTCTTGGCGACGTCTTCGAGCGAGACGCCGTTCGTTTGCGCATCCGAATTGGGTAAAATAGCACCTAAAACTTCATCCGAGGAACCTGGTTCGCCAATAGACGATGGCACGATGACTGTGTACCCGTGCGATGTTAAAAAATTAATCATGTATGGTTGCATAATCTCTGTCCATCTTTGAAAAGTGAATCCGTGCATCGGCGTACACACGTATACGAGAGGAAACTTGGTTCGTACGGATTCGGGCGCGCCTCTCGGGAAGAAGAGTTGCACGCTGCCTTCTTCGCGATGGTAACTGTCAAATCCACTGTTGCTGGAAGGTTGGTCGACGAGTGACTTCGGAATTGAAATATCTATCCTCGTATTTCCAAAATACGAGCCTCGTTCATTGTATTCGAAAAGAGCTTTGAATTCTTCTTCGTTCGCGCGAGCGTTCTTGGCGACAGCGAAGCCCATCAGTACCGCAAGAAGCAGGTGTGCACGTCTTATTTGCCATTTTTGCTGCGTAGTCGATGATGATGTTACCATTTTATGTTCGCAGCTTTTACCGACCGTTCGTTACCCTTCTTTCATTTCGCGTTTTTTCATATTTTCTCGTAAAATCGAACTCGCCTTCCGATACCGCCAAATCACCGAAAAGAAATCGAAAACGCCAAAATCCGGCCACAACGCGTCCACGAACACAATCACCGCGTTTTCCAATCGCGTTGTCATGAAATCCGAGAGCCTTTTGGTACCAGACGTTCGAACGATCAAATCTACGTTTGGGATTAACGCTTCGAATTCTTCTTCTTTTTCGTCGCCGTTCTCGCGACCCCTACTCCTTCTACTACGTCGTCTCCCTGCGGTACGACTGTCCCTACTCGCGTATGTATTATTACTTTTCTCTCTGTCGCGTCTTTCGCCGTAATAAAACAGTCTTTTCATCCTCTCTTCGTCGCTCTCGCCTTTCGTCTTTACTCCCCCGCTATTTTCGTTTTGTTCTTCTTCCACGTCTCGCCACACCGCTCTCCCGAATTCCTCCGCGCCGCTATACGCCAAACACACGTTCAACACCACTTTCCCCGCGTTCTCTTTCGTCTTTTCCATCGCTTCTACGCACGCGTCTCTCACTTCTTTCGGCACTAAGTCCAGTCTTCCGCTGACGACGATCTTCGCTTTTGCTTTTTTCACCCCTTCGCTTCTCGCCAGTTTCGGGAGTTCCTGCGCGCACAGTCGCATCAATCGGTCGATTTCTCCTTCGTGTCTCTTGAAATTGTCGATGGAAAACGCGTAGACGGAAATCGTTTCGATGTGTGTCGACGTCTCGAGCGACCATTCGAGCACGTTTCTCAAAGTTTCCGCGCCTCGCTCGTGACCTCCTCTTCCTTTGCGTAAAAGTCGTCGTTTCTTTTCCTTCTCCTCCCAGCGCCGGTTCCCGTCCATGACGAACGCGATGTGTCTCGGCATCATCATCGTCGTCGCCGTCGTCGTCGTCGTCTTTTGATGATGATGATGATGATGATTCTCGTTGTTCTTTTCTCCTCTTAAAAAACGCGACGACGACGACGACGACGACGAGAAGAAGAAGAAGAACGAAAAAAAACCGTCGTCGAGGGCGACGAGGAGCGCGGAGAAGACGCGGAGCAAAAGACGGTCCAACGCCCGGCGCATGTCTTTTGGTCGTTTTGTCGGACAGATTGTGATGATGATGATGATGATTTTGACGAGAAGAAGAAGAAGAAGAAGAAGAAGAAGAAACACGAATAATGTTGAGGAGTATTAGTTTTCGTCTACGGTACTACTACTACATGCCACACTGTAAACCGGGGTAAACCACACTTTGACGACTTTTCTAGAGTCGAGCCACACAAAAGACCTGCCGCGAAGGAACACGTGCCGCGCTCGCACGCAGTGCCCGAGATGCGGTGGTGTCTTTCTCTTATGGTGGTGGCGGCGTCTATTTTTCCAAGTGCCCAGAATTCTCTCTCTCGCCGAAGACGCGCGCGCGCCTAATAAAATTGACAAAGTATTAAGGCCAGAATTTGACCTTGACACCGTTCACTAAAGGGTGCATTGTTTCGAGAACTTTCCAAATTTCTGTCTCCAAACACGTGTTGTGTTGTTCTCGAGTGTGGAAACCATCTTTGGTGCAGTAATGCTTTAAAAACCCCGTCTTTTTATACTTGGCGTCTTTCATTTTCACGGGCCATTTTCGTTTATCTTTGCAAAACTCTCTCAACTTCTCGCTCGAATCCGTCAACACCTTCTTTCGGGGGTCCCATAGTTTTCCATCCCAATAGCGGGCACCCGCGTTGTTGCTCACGCCAAATATGTTTATACTTTTACAATATCCGCTGAAAAGAAGAGTAAACGGTAAGGAAAATCCAGTTGTTCCTTTTAAGTACGTCTTTCTCGATTTTTTGACGGCGTTCATGATGTCACGATTAAGAGATTCTACGGGCTCGTTTAGGTCACCTCCAAAAGAAACCAAAGACCAGCCGCCAGTTAGATTACGTCGGTATCCATCGTATATCAACGCTTTCGGTTTCTGATGATTCTCAAGGTCTGACGCGCGAAATCCGTATAAATCTTCATCTCTGAATTCATAGTTGAACTTTCGTAATCTCTTGTCGCGTACAAAGACGAACGTGTTCTTTTCCCCAGCGACTTCCTTGTATGGAGAAAGAGGTAAGACGCTCATTCTAAACACCGTATCGCATTTGTCGATATCATTTCCTCGTGGTATTCTGAGGAGATTGTTGCCAGAACCGACGAATGCACAGTCCCCCCAAGACCCGGGCAAAATAGAAGGGAGCTTTTCCCATTCGTCTTGTCCAAACGTGGTACAGAAACGTGGTTTTTTCCTGCACACATCCGACACGGAAGAGAGACCTCGTTCCCTGAGCTCGTCGTATTCCCACGACTTACACGTCACGTGCGTGCTATTGGGAGCGACGGTCTCTCTGGTGAAAAAATTTCCCGCATTGGAAAACGTTCTCGCGGCTTTCGTGGCATGCCGGGAGAGAAGATACCTAATCGCATCGACTTGGTCTCGCTCGAGTCCCACGCACGGCCCTCGAGCAAAAGCAGCGCGGGGCTTTTTTGAAAGCACAAAACCACCACCGCGGTCTTTATTTAACGACACCACTAAGTGCATCAAAAGCACCACCAAAAGTTGGAACGCACACGGCGTCGTCGTCGTCGCCGAAGAACCAGAAGGAGAAGAACGACGACGTAAACGACGACGACGGATGCTCTTCTTCCGCGTCATCATCATCATCGTCAAAGGAAAAGAAGAAGAAAGAAAGACACACACACACACACACACAACCTCTCTTTACATTGTCTCCAATACTATACCATTATATTACTCGTACTACTACATACACATAAAAGAGCACGCAAAGTCCTTATTAAAGGTCGTGGCAATAGTAGAGTGTGGTTTGGTGGTGTTCGTCGTTTACGTCGTCGTTTACGTAAAGAGTATAGTGTTCTCTCTCGAGTGAGACTCTCTCCTCTTCTGTATTATTATATCGATGATGATGATGATGATAAAAATGATGATGAAAAAATGACGATGTAAAATCATCAAAAAAAAGAGTCCTAAACTCCTCTCTTCAAAAGTGTTTTGCGGTACAAAGTCAAAAGTCGACACTTTACGCGCGCTTTACTCCTACCACGAAGAACGAAGAACGAAGAACGAAGAACGAAGAACGAAGAACGAAGAACGAAGAAGAAGAAGAACGATTATTTATACGAGAGGAAAAGTCATCATCATCTTGTGATGGAGGAGGAGAAAAAACATCATCATCATCATCATCATCATCATCATCCTGTGTACCGAGGCGAACACCTCGATCCTTCCGCGCTCGTGTTCGACTGCGACGGGACGATTTTGGAAACGATGACGCTGTTCTACGAGGCGGATAAAATAACGTGCGAAGAACGTGGATTGGAACTCTCGAAGACGCGATTTTACGAACTCGCGGGCGTGCCAATCAAAGAGATCTTTCGACTGCTGAGAGACGAACAAGGGAAAACGGAAGAGGAGATTTCGGAGTCTGATTTAGACGCGATGACGATACGATGCGGGGAATTAGCGAACGAGATGGGCACGCCGGAAATCATTCAGAGCACGGAAACCATCATCATGCACGGGAAGAAGAATGGGATAAAAATGGCGGTGGCGTCGTCGGGATGCCGCGACGTCGTCAGAGGACATTTACAAAAAAGAGGATTATTGGATATGTTCGACGTCGTCGTGACGTGCGAAGACGTGAAACACGGGAAGCCGGCACCAGATTTATACTTGTTAGCAGCAGAAAAGTTAAAGGTAGATCCGAAACAGTGCACGGCGTACGAGGATGCGACGTTGGGAATCCAAAGCGCGAAAGCCGCCGGTATGGACGTCGTAGACGTCAGACGATTAGAAGGGTACCCGAACCCAGAGGCGTTGGCGTATGACAAGTAATGTGGCAACGGTATTTATATCAGTAGCGATGATAGTGGTAGTAGTAGTAGTAGTAGTAGTAGTAGTAGTATGGTGTATAATAAAACGATGTGACGTATATATATTCGTATGATCACTATGATGTAGACAAACACCAATTGTCGTGCGTTTCGTCTCTCAAGGAGAGGACGTTTATTTTCTTTTTCCATTTTATCCACACTTTTCCCGAAAATGTCACTCGCGGTATTACGCGTTCTCCGTCGCGTGGGCATTCAGCGCGCACGCACAAACAACAGACGGAGGTTTTCGATCTCCTCCTGGCAGGAACGCGTGGGACGAAGCCGTTTTGCGTCGTCGTCGTCGTCGTCGTCGTCGTCATCATCGTCCTCTTCAATGACGTCAAGAATTTCCCCTAATGCAGCAACAACAGCCACAGAAACACCGTCAACATCGCCGTCCCCTCCGCATAAATACGGGTACGTGGATACCCACGCGCATTTGGAAATGATATTCGAAAAACTGGACTCCAGATACGAAGAGTGGATTGAAACCGTTCGCGCGAAAGAACAAGAGAAAATGTACACGTTAGATTCGGTTTTAACCATCGGATGTAAACCGCAAAATTGGCGAAAGGTTGAACATTATTTACAGTTTCCGGAAGTTTACGGCGCATTCGGGGTGCATCCTTTGAATGCGAGCGTGTGGGAAGAGCACGCGACCATAGATGGTTTAAAAGAGATGCATAGAAAGTACCCGACAAAAATGAAAGCGATCGGCGAGTGCGGTCTCGATTATTTCGTGCGCCAAGATCCAAACGTTGTCGACGCGAAAGAGCGGGCGTGTCCCTTGAACTGTCGGAAGCAACAGCAGTTCGTCTTCAAAGAGCAAATTTTGTTGGCGAAAGAGTTACAGTTGCCGTTAGTTGTGCACGCGAGGGATTCTGGATCGGGTGATGCCGAATCGGATTGTTTAGATATCATGAGAGAACATTGCGATAAAGAGCAAAACATTCACGTGCACTGTTTCACTGGAACGACGGCGTTTGCCAAGGCGTTATTAGACTCCTTTCCAAACTTAAAGTTAGGTTTTACTGGCGTGTGTACGTTTAAAAACGGTGCGAACGTTAGAGAAGTAGTCAAAGCAACCGATGTAGATAGGATAGTTTTAGAAACCGACGGGCCGTTCATGGCGCCGACGCCGTTTCGAGGAAAAGTCGCCGAACCAAGCATGGTGCCGCACATAGCCAAAGTCATCGCGGATGTGAAGAACATCGCCATAGAAGACGTTTTTGAGATGTGTAGAGAAAACACGAGAGAGTTATACAATATTTAGAGAATTATTTCATCGCGCGCTTCGCGCGCCTCGAACAGATTGTAGTTTTTAAATGTCAAAGGAAAACCTACTGAGTATGTGTTTGTTTGTTTATCCCCGAAATCCCCAACATCATCATCATTATCTGCGCGAATAAACAAAGAAAAAAAAAGAAGATGTCGTCCACCGCTCTCGGTCGACGAGATGGTGATACTCGCGAAGGAGACCTTGGTCCTTCCCTTTCTCGATTAACGTCCACGATGAATGCCCCACTCGCTGTCCGCGCGAGATTCCAATCCTTTCTCGTTGGGAAATCGAAACAACCGGATTACAACGCGCGAGATTGGTTACGAAGCGTCCTGGCTCCGAAAAATATACGCGGTTTCAAAAACATACGAAACCCGTGGTTGTGTGTGCAATGCGTGACCATTTTATGGGTCTTGCTGACCAAAATCATCGAACCGAAACCGTTGAAAAATTTTAGCGAACAGTTGAGCAAAGTCGAGTCGGTGTATTTGATTATGTTCTCGACGCTCGGATTTTTAATCGTGTTTCGACTCACCCGAGCGGCGGTTAGATTCTGGGACTGTCGTCAAGCTTGGGGAAACATGGTCATTTACAGTCGTTGCTTGGCGGATTCTTTAATGGTTCGCGCGGAAGAAGTTCAAATGGATTGCAACAAGAGCGAGGATGTGACTCGCCAAATCGTCCAAGCGTGTGACGATTGCGTGGCGTGGTGCGCGGCTTTCGCGGTGAGTTCGAAACAGTTTTTACGAGGGATTGATTATTTATCGAAGGAAGAGTTGTTGGGAGTTTTATCGGAAGATGACGTGAATAAGTTGCAAAAAGCGCCGCATCAGCCGATGTTTTGTTACGCGATGATGCGCAGGTGTTCGAGTAGGATTTACGTGACGTATAGGCATTCAGAGAAGAGCGAGATGAGGGAGATTCACGAGACAATAAGAGACGAAAGTGGGAGATCAGAGTTGAGTAAGTATTTAGCGGGGTTGATTACGCAAGAAGGAGCATTGGAACGTCTTCGAGCGACGAAATTGCCTCAAATTTACGTCGCGCATTTAAGAACGTTTTTGATTTTGTATTGCTTTTCAATTCCGTTCGTGTACGCGATGAATTGGGGGTGGGCAACAATTCCTGCGACGGCAATTGCCACTTTCGCGTTATTGGGCGTAGAAGGTGCAGCCATGGAGTGCGAAATTCCATTCGAGGAGAATAGGACGAACCATTTACGCATGGATCAGTATTGCGAAACGATTGTGAATTCATGCGCGTTGTTGACGCAATGGGGCGGCGACGAGCAAGCGAAGAAAGATTTAAACGGTGGAAGAAGAGGGACGATTACCGAGGAACACATGGACGAAGAGTGCGAAACGCCGAGTCTCCACGAGACGAGAGAGGAGATAAACAGAAGATTGAGCATAAGCAAAGACCACATCGCCTTGGACGTTTTGAATACCAAAAGTGGAACGAAGACTAATAACAACAACAACAACAACGACAACGCCGGAACAGTTGACGCGTTCATAGAACGAACGGGGAGTGCCACGAGCGGCGTCTCTTTATCGCCTCAAAACGAGCTCACGTCGTTGAGTTTAGAAAACATCGCAGAGACGCTGAAAACCGGATGATTCAAAGACGTATTCTGTGCGTGTTATTATTAGAGGTTGCGCAGCGCGGGCAGGCTGTTGTGAGAGTACGTCTAGCTAAAAAGTGTATTATAATTATTAATTACACGATACAGTATTACATACAGTAATTAATGTTTCCCTTTTTGAACGAATCCACCATACACGGTTTCGATTGACTTTTCGTCGATGCTAAAAAACACCCCTTCCTTTTCGTGTTCGTATTTTTTCAACTCAAACGCGATGACTCCACAATTCACGATTTTCTTCGACTTTGCGTCGTGTTCGCTCGAGCTCGGTAAAAACAGTTTAAAAAATTCTCTAAAATAAATCGAATGTCCTGTGGCGATGATCGTCTCGCACTCTTTCGGCACCGCGTTCGGACTCGTCGCCCAGTGTGCGAACCTCAAACAATCCGTCGCGCCTCGCCTCCGAACTCCTTTATTCCCCGCGTTCGACTCCACGTTAAATTTCACCGTTTCCTCTAAGATTGTTTTCAACGTCCCTTTATCCTTCGCCACGTTCGTGATTCCTGTACACGGTACCGCATCGAACGCATCTCCCGCTAACGCGAACGCGTCCACATTTCTCGCCATCTCTTGCAACGCATCGTTAACCATTAACTTCTCCTTCGTTCGTTCAAACCTATCCATAAACGCAATAGCGGCCGTGTGCGCCGCGCGTCTCAAATTCGACGTCACGATGATCGATTTCTTTGCCTCTTCGGTCTTTCCGTCTACCGCGTCCCCTCTCAAGACGTCCACGTGTTTCGTCCTCAGCGTTTTTACCTCCGCGTCGGTTAAAAACGGGTTGTTCACTTCGTTCAGAAACTTCCTCAGCTCTTCCACTTGTTCCAGGCCTTTTTCGCTCAGCGGCGCGTCTACGAAGAACGAGTTCCGACGGTCCAACGCGGACAGGAGTTCCATCAGGAGACCTCGCATCAGTCTGAGTGGAAACCCTGGTAGAGTAAACCCTCTGTTGAAGACGTAATTCCATTGGCTTTCTCCGTGTCGAACGAAGTAGATTGTCCTTTTCGACACGAGCTTCGCTTTGTCGGCTTCGCCGACAGTTGTTGACGACGACATCATCTTGTCGTCCATCTCTTTCCCGAGCGCTTTCAAGCCTTTCTTCTCGTTCGACAGGACCAGGTGGGCGACCGCGCGCGCGTACCCGGAAAGTTTCCCGACGACGTGTTCCCGTCGTTTCAGAAGGACGACGATGCACCCGACGCATGCGACGACGATCGTCGCGCTGATGTCATTATTGGGATCGTTGACATTAAAGTTCGTAAAAAAAGAGGACATCATCCATCGCGTCGCTTTCACGACGCCGCCCCAAAGTCCCACACGCAACAAAGGCGCCATGTGCTCGTTTCGTAAAGAAAAAAAAACTCTCTCTTTTCGCTCTTCTTCTTCTTCTTCTTCTGTCGTCGTTTACGTCGTCGCAGCAGAGTTTATTATCAGCGGTAGTACGATTTTGAGCGCGAAGAGAGAGGACGACGTACACGACGACGACACAGATGCGATGATGTGACGATATTTTTTGATGCGAGAGAAGAGTAAAAAATATAAAATTATTTATGTTTTTTCTCTGACCAGTTCTTAAAAATTACCTAAATATAAAACCCTCTACTAGTCTTTTTAGGGGGGGGTGTAGTTTAGGGTATCATAT
>Ga0208277_1002314_pt1 | contig 10820 bp, 10 predicted proteins | sample ETNtaG_5_FD_185782 | JGI IMG/M metagenome (GOLD analysis project Ga0208277, IMG submission 185782) | Marine microbial and viral communities from oxygen minimum zone, Eastern Pacific Ocean - ETNP201406SV205 (SPAdes) (version 2) | ecosystem: Environmental > Aquatic > Marine > Oceanic ...
AATTAAAACAATATCAGGATCAACTTAACATTGAACGTATTTTACTTACGCCAGAATTAATAAAGGACAGAGAGCTGGAAATTCAAGATTTTGCATTTGAAATAGTGAGTTTACAAGAAAAACGTTTCGGACCAGTCGGAGATATGATTATTCAACGATCGAAATTAATTCAACCTGTTCAGGATCAAGTACTATCTATAGTAAAGCAGATAGCTGAAGAGAAGAAATATGATTTTATTTTTGATCGATCTTCTAGTGTAACAATGTTATATTCCGCAAAAATTTACGATATTAGCGGCCTAGTTATTAAAAGAATAAATAGACAACAAAAAATACAAAATAGAAAGGAACAATTAGAAAATTTAATATCTAAGACAAATTCCTTAAAAAATTAATATTTTTAACAATTATGAAACTTTTTTCTACACTTATCGTTAGTTTACTATTATTAGTTGCACCTTTAAGCATTAAGGCTCAATCCAAAGTCGCCCATATTAATACACAACAGTTAATTAGTGAAATGCCTGAGGTAATTACAGCCCAAAATGAACTTAAAAAGTTAGAGGATCAATATGCCAAAGAATTAGAAACTTCTGCTAAAGAATTTCAAACAAAAGCACAAAGTTATCAAGGTGATGCTCAAAATCAAACTGAACTTATTAATCAGCAACGTCAAGTTGAATTACAAGAAATGCAACAACGTATTCAGGAGTTTAGGGAAACAGCTGCACAAGAACTCCAAAAACGTTCTGCTGAAATGATGCGCCCATTATACGAAAAAGCTCGCGTAGCAATCGAAAAGGTTGCTTCAGAACAAGGGTTCGACTATGTATTAGACTCAAGTCCCGGAGGTAGTGTAATTATGGCCACAGGAACAGATTTAATGACTGCCGTAAAAACGGATTTAGGATTTTAAATTTCATAAACATCATGTTAAAAGCTATCCAAATAGGATAGTTTTTTTTATATTTTAAACCAAGATGAGTACATTATATAATTTTTTGCAATTCTTTCGATTTCATTTTTCTGTAAATTTATATCAATATCCTTTATTTTTTTCGCTGGCATGCCTGCAAATACAGTTCCTGGAGGAACAATCGTGTTTTGAATAACCACTGCTCCAGCAGCAACAATACTATTACTTCCAATTTCACAATGGTCCATAACAATACTGCCCATGCCTATTAATACATTATCGTGAATTTTACAGCCATGAACAATTGCATTATGACCAATAGAAACATTATTACCGATATGCGTTGAGGATTTTTCAAATGTCCCATGAATAACCGCTCCATCTTGAATATTAACCCTGTTCCCAATTCGAATAATATTTACATCTCCTCTCACAACAGCCTGATACCAAACAGAAACCTCACGACCCATTTTTACATCTCCAACAAGAGTGGAGTTTTCAGCAAAAAAACAATCTAAACCATACGAGGGAGTTTTTCCTTTTACCGATTTAATTAACATTTGTCATATTATTTTTGACAAATTACAAAAAGATTATAGTCAAAATAGACTATTTAAAAAACAACAATTTAAAAGGCATTGATTATTTTTGAATAAATTAGTTTTATTGTGAAAGTTTATCAAATTAAAGCATCTGCAGAAAAAGGAAAATTAAAGGCAAAATTTGTTTTAAATCAAAATACAGGAACAAAGGAAATTATTCACTTTAAAAACATTGATGATGCTAAAGGTGCACCATTAATCCAACAATTATTTTATCTGCCTTTTGTAAAATCGGTAAGCCTCCATGAAGATTATCTTGAAGTAGAGCGCTTTGATATTTTAGAGTGGGAGGATGTAATTGAAGAAGTTAGGGTTCAGCTGGAAAATTATCTCAATGACGGAGGTGTAATCTTAGATGAAGTCAACAATGATAAAATACCTGTAAGTATCTATGCTGAAAGTACGCCAAACCCTTCAGTCATGAAATTTGTTGCTAATAAAAAGCTTGTTTCAGAAAGTATAGAGTTCAAGAATATTGATGAGGCCAAACATTCACCTTTTGCTCAAAAACTTTTTCACTTTGCCTATGTCAAAGACGTTTTTATAAATGAGAATTATGTTTCAATAACAAAATTCGACATTAAAAGCTGGGATGAAGTTATGATGGAAATAAGAGAATTTATCCGAACATTTATCGAAAATGGAAATACAATTATAGAGCACTATCCATCAAAAGACACTAATAAAAAATCCACTTCACCCGGGAATAAAAATCCATTGGACGATCAAATTATATCTATCTTAGATGAATACATTAAACCTGCTGTTGCTTCTGATGGAGGAAATATTCAATTCGATTCTTATGACCCTACGAAAAAATCAGTCCAGGTTATACTTCAAGGTGCTTGTAGCGGATGCCCATCATCCACACTTACATTGAAAAATGGAATCGAAAATATGCTAAAAGAAATGATGCCAGGTAAAATTGAAAATGTAGTAGCAATTAATGGTTAGAAACTAATTTTTTCGTAGAGGTGTCGTTTTAAAATCCTTTAAATAGTAAGGTTCAAAATCTGCTAAAGATTCAAAATTTTTATTATGAAACTTTTCCAAGGCTAGAAGAATCATGTTTTCGGCTGAAGGATAGTCTATTTGTTTTCTAAAGTGAGCTTTTATTTTAGGGCTTAAAGCTTGAAATTTAATAGCCCCATTTCCAATGATCAAACAGTTACTTTTTCCAACTTGACTCAAAAAGCTATGTTGAGTTAAAACTAAAGCAGTAGTTTGAAGTTGTATTTTTTTGTTTTTATTAAAAACAGCAGTGTAAACTTCCATTCTTCGAGCATCTAACATTGGAATGAAAAAGTCAAACCCTTTTTGATTAAGAAATGGTTGAACCATCAAGGTTAATGTATTTATTGATATTAAGGGCAGGTCAAGTGCAAAACAGAGACCTTTCGCTGCTGCTACTCCAATTCTAAGTCCTGTGTAAGAACCAGGACCTTTGCTTATAGCAATCGCATCTAAATCAGAAATAACTATACCTGCTAGATTGATTACATCCTGAATAAACAAATGCAATTTTTCACTATGACTAAAATTTTCATCTAAAAACTTTTTTTTTGATATACATACCCCTTCTTTAGACAATGCAACGGAACATTGTTTTGTAGAAGTTTCAAGGTGAAGAATGTAAGACATAACAAAATTTATAAAATTCCACCTGAGCTTCCACCATCGACTTTAATTACTGAACCATTTGTAGCAGAAGATAAGGGACTGCAAAGGTAGGTAATAGTATTTGCGACTTCATCTGTACTTGCAAAGCGTTGCAAAAGAGATGAGGTTCGGGTATTATTAAAAAAGTCTTTTTCAATATTATCTATACTAGTATTTTCCGTAACAGCCTTCTCGTTTAAAAAGTTTTTGGCGCCCTTTGTTAAAGTTGAACCTGGAACAATAACATTTGAGGTAACCTCAGTCCCTCTAGTTATATGAGCCAAACCTCTTGAAACTGCATGCATTGACGCTTTTGTAGCACTGTATGAAATCATATCGGGAGGAACTAAATAGGCACACTCACTTGAAATAAAGAGAATTCTTCCCCAATTACGTTCAAGCATTCCTTTTAAATAATGTTTAGATAAACAAACACAGCTCATTAAATTTACTTGAAACTGATCTTTCCAAGTTTCAATGGATGTATCAAAAAAAGATTTTGAAGTATAGATACCTACGTTATTAATTAAAATATCTATTTCACTTAATTCTTTAAGTAAACTTTCTACTTGATTCAACTTAAAAAAATCGGCAACTATACCGAAAACTTTGGAATTAGCTACTTCATTTTTCAATTGACTAACTGCATTTTCGACAGATGAATGGTTTCTTCCATTAATGTAAACAGTCACTCCCTCTTTTAAAAGAATTTTAGCTGTTGTATATCCAATTCCGGAAGTTGACCCTGTTATAAGAGCTGTTTTTCCTTTTAAATTTAGATCCATTTTACCAGGAAGTTAGTCCTAAAAGCTTTTCACCTAGTGGAGAAAGTTGAGCTCTGTCGTATTTAGTTTGTTCCCAATTTCTTGGGTCACCTGGAAAGGCATGGCCTTCAGGTGCTACTCTATTCCTCCATGAATTAATTCTCCAATTTTTAAGAGCTTCGTTTTGTTCTTCTGAAGGCATCATTGAAATATATTGGGCAATTCTAACTTTATTATCTGAAAGGTTTGGGCGGATACCGTGTGCTAAAAGACTATTAAATATTAATAAATCTCCTGTTTGCATAGCTACTTTTTCTATTTTATCTTCTAATCCACTTATGTCTGGCTGAAAACGATTTCGATCATCAGGTTGGCTCTTTTTCCATGTATCATAGTTTTGATAAAGCCATGGTAAACATTGGAAACCTCCCATATTAATGTCTGTCTGATCTGATAAAGCAATTACTCCTTGAACGTTTTGAGGTTTAGTTTCAGGGTCGTAATCCCAATGAATAAATCCTTTATATTCGTGCCCTTTTCGAATTGGGAAGTTAAGATTAGCCCTGTCAATAGTAACCCATAGTTTATTTGTTCCCCAAATATCTACAAAAGCATCATAAACTTTTGGAGTTTGTCTGTTATTCCATAAATATTGATTATTGTATACCTCTACCATACCAGTCCCAGCAAGTACTTTCATTTGCATTTCGGCTCTTGGAGGAGTGTACCAAGTAGTAGAATCATTAAATTTCTTTTCTTCAAACTCCCAAAGGAATGCCGCTGTCTCCTCAGCTTGTTCAGTAGATATAGCACTTTTTATTACCACATATCCTTTCTCTATCCATAACTGCCATTGCTCTTCTGTTAAAACCCTCAGCGATTCACCTTTTTCTCTTGTATTTAGTTTATGTATGCTACTTTTTGCAGTTGATGGATTTCCAGGAATGTCTTTGTGTTTACTCCTATAGACTTTGGTTTTGTTACTATCCATATTTAATGATTTTCGACCTAAAAAAGTAATATACAATAAAGTATATCACTCTACAAATTAAAAAAATGAACTAGATAGTAATTTGTATACCAAAATAAAATTCTAGAACCTTTAATTTAAAGATATAATCATATTTAGCCCTTACATTGTCAGAAGCTGAAATTTCATATCTCTGCTTAGTTTGAATAAAATCGTAAGAATTCATAACTCCAATTTCAAAACGTTGTTCTGCCATTAAATAAGCTTCCCTTCTCGCTTTTAGTGTTTTTTTTGAAGCTTCATAAAACTTATACGCTCCTTCAGCGTTATTATATGCTTGGTTTATTGTATTTTCTAAATCAAGCTTCGTTTGCTCAAAAAGATTTTCAGCACGTTTCAAATTAAGCTTTCTTCTTTTAATATTGTTTTTTACAGCTAGTCCATTGAAAATCGGAATATTCAACGATAAACCATAACTGTGACCATCGTTTTGTCTAAATTGATCACCAAAAGATTGGGCGTCTGTAATTTCTCTTTCAGGGAATTGAGTTACAACAAGTGATCCGTTTTCTTTAACTACTCCAATAGGAGTTTCAATCAAATTTCCTGTTTCTACAAAACGATCACTGTAAGAAATACGAGTATTATAATTGTAAAATGCTGATAGTGATGGTAATAAAGCTCCTTTTGCCAGCTTTATATCTTTTTTTGCTATATCTATATTTGTAACCCCCACCTTTATATCATTTCTAAGAGTAAGCGCTTTTTCATATATTTTTTTCGGTTCTTCCAGAAGAATTTGGGAAAGTGGCACATCATAATCTACATCTGCAATATCAAAGTTTTCATAGTCGGTGATCAAAAGTAATTGAGCTAAACTAATTTTAGATAATTGAGAAGAGTTCTCTGCTTGAACTAAAGCTTGTTCTTGTGCAGCTAAATTAGCTTCAATTTCATAAATATCAGCCTTAGTTTGTACTCCTGCATCAATTCTGATCTGAGTCCTTTCTAATTCTCGTTGAGCCAATTCTAATTGATAACGCTGAACATCTTCTAACTCCTTATTGAACATTACTTGTAAATAAGTGTTGGCTACAAAAAGACTAATGTCGTCTTTCATGTCTTCCAATTGATATTGCCTTGAAATGATACTTAGATTAGCACGCGCTAATTGATTAATATTTTGCCTACCATTAAAAATTGTAACCCCGAGATTTCCACCTAGAGAAGAAAACTGAGTTGTAAGATTTTCAATTAAACCATTTGTAATATTTTGGCTAAGACCATTGTTCCAAATGTGTTGAGATTGAGCATTGATTCGTGGAAAGAAATTCCCAAAAGCATCAGCTCTATCAATATCTGCTCCCTCTAAATCCAATTCAGATTGTTGAATACTAATGTTTTTCTCAAGAGCAATCATTACACATTCTTCCAAGGTATATTGTTTTACTTGAGCGTATGTAATGAATGTAGATAGAGAAATTAAAAAGCTTAATATTTTTTTCATATTATTTTATTGTTTCTTTAATAAAAGAGTTTAATCTGCTAACTCTTTTTCAACAGATATACCATTTTTAATAGGCTCGGTTTTATTCCAAACCTTAATCTGGTCTTCCTCAGTAAGTCCAGATATTACTTCAACATTTACTCCATCAGACAAACCAATTTCAATATCTCTTCTCTCAAACTTTTGATCTCCGATTTGAATTTCTACGTAAGGCTTTTCTGTTTCACGATCAAACTGAAGAAGTGACTCTTCTACCGCCATTACATTGTCCTTACGCTCTATAATTAATGAGGCGTTTGCACTATATCCTGCTCTTACAAAAATTGAATCATTTAAAAATAAATCCGCTTCAATTTTAAATTGAACAGCTCCTTGCTCTTCATTCCCTTTTGGGGCAATAAATTTCAGCTTAGCTTCTAAAGATTGATCTTCAATAGCACCGAGATTAACCTCCAAAGGCATCCCTACTATTAATTTTCCGACCTCAGCTTCATCAACCTTCCCTTCAAAAATCATTTTATTAAGGTCAGCGATAGTAGCAATAGTTGTTCCAGCATTAAAACTGTTACTAGCAATTACTTGAAAGCCCTCCTCGACTGGAATTTCCAGGACTGTGCCGGGAACAGTTGCTCGAATATTAGTATTAGCTGAAGCAGCACCCCCTTTTGATCCTAAGCGGATGATTTGAAGATCAGAAACTGCATTGGATACATCTAGCTTTGATTGATTGTAACGCAATTGAACATTATCAAAATCCTGTTTAGATATAATTCCTTTATCAAAAAGGTTTTTATTTCTTCTGAATTCGATCTGAGCGTTTTTGAGCACAATTTTTGAATTAGCCACTCTTCCTTCGGCAGCATTTAAATTTTGTTCATTAGGAACTACTTTTATTTTAGCCAATAGATCTCCTGTCTTTACTTTATCTCCCTCCTCCACAAAAAGAGCATCAATAATTCCTTGAATTTGAGGTTTTATTTCAACCTCATCTTCTGGAATTACTTTTCCCGTAATTACAGTTTTCTTTTCGATAGAAGTATTAATGATTGTTTTAGTTTCATAAATAATAGCAGACTTGTCATTAGTCTTAATAAAGTAAGCTGCTGCAAATAAAGCTCCAGAAATTAGAAGTGTTATTCCGATATATTTTAAAATTTTCATTTGATTTTGTATTTAATTTTATTCTTCTCTTAATGCGTCAATAGGTTTAATACTTACTGCACGTTGTGCAGGAATGAGCCCAATTAATGTTCCAAGAAACACCATAATAAAAAGGGCTCCCATTATAAATTGGATTGGAACAGTAGGGTTTGTATAGGGAAAATCTGTTAAGTCTTGGGTAGCTAAATTTATTCCAAACAATACAAAAGCTCCTAAAATAATCCCTAGTATTCCAGCAATCATCGTTAAAAACACGGACTCTAAAATAATCTGATTTCTCACCTCTGATGGTGTAGCTCCTAGAGCTCTTCTAACTCCTAACTCTTTTGTTCTTTCTTTAACAGATATTAATAATATATTTCCAATACCTATTACACCTGCTATAATAGTTGCAATTCCTACAATTAAGGATAACAAAGTCATTCCTTTAGAAAAACCTACAATTTTATTGAATATTTCACCTAGATTAAATCCCCCAAAAGCTCTCTCATCTTCTGGAGATACCCTGTGAATTCTTTTAAGTAGGGTTTTAATATCTTTCTCAACACTTACAGCGTCCGCATCATCATATGCTGCAATTGTAAACCATTGAACTTTATCTCCAGAATTATAAAGTTTCCTGAAGGTTTCAAAAGGAATAAAAATATCTCCATCAGATTCGAATCCTCCTCCAGGTATAAATTTATGTACTCCAATAACTTGAAAATAAATATTATCAATTCTTATATATTGACCTATTGGATTTTCGTCTTTTCCGAAGAGCTCAGTTTGTGTTCTTTCACCAATCACACATACCTTCCTAGAATATTTAATATCATCTTCATTGATAAATCGACCACCTTCATAGATTTTTTTTGTTGCAATTTTTGTAAACTCAGGATAATCTCCATAAACATTGTAATTACTGGATTTATTTTTTCTAACTACTAAAGGGGGGGCGCCCTGAAAAACCCCTCTTGAGTTTCTAGGAGCAACATATTGGACTTCCGGAATGTTTTTCTTTATATATTCAGCATCAGAAAGTTTTAAAATAATATTTCTTCCAATCTTAAATCCATCATAAGGTATGCTTGTCCTTTGAGCCCATACAAACATTGAGTTCATTGCAATATTTTCAAATTGCCTTTCAAAACCATTATCTAATCCTTTGGCAGCACCTGAAAGGGCGATGTAGATAAAAATACCCCAAAGAACTCCTATCACAGTAATTACAGTCCGAGTCTTATTTTTTGAAATCGATCCAAAAATCTCCTGCCAAGTATCTCTATCAAATATTACCTTTAAACTATTCATCTCTCAAGGCAACTATTGGTTTAATACTTGAAGCTCTTTTTGCAGGAATATAGCCTGCTATTCCACCAAAAACTATCAGAGTTATTGTGGCTGCAATGGATGTTCCTAAATCGATATATGGATTCTTTATAAAGTAGTCCTCTAATTTCAATCCGATATTTTCTAGAACTATAACTCCAAAAAAAAGACCTACATAACCAGAAATGGTTGTAATAAAAACTGACTCTTGAAGTATCATTTGAATTACTGACTTAGGGGTTGCACCCAAGGCTTTTCGAATTCCTAATTCCTTAGTTCTCTCCTTAACTACAAAAACCATAATATTTGAAATACCTATTATCCCGGCTATTAGTGTTCCAAGGCCTACAAAGCTAACAATATACTGTAACACAATTGCAAATTGTTGACTTTGCTTAAGGTCATCTGCTGGGTTTGCAATATAAATCCCATTGGGATCAGTTGGATCTATAGATTTCTTTTCTTTAAAGTATTTTTTGAGAGCGGTTTCAAAGGCCATAGCCCCTGCATGTCCCAACTCTTTTCTGTAGGTCATTACGATTTGATTCAACTTATCATTACCTTTTTCAATAAGCTGTCTCGTGGTAAATGGAATATAAATATTACGTTCTTCCCTATCTCCTCCATCATCTTGGAAAACCCCTACTACTTTAAAAGCGGTAGATCCTATATTTATATATTTTCCAATAGGATTTTCAGTTTTAAATAAATCTTTAGCCACAAGCCTTCCAATAACTGCAGTTTTCTTTTTTTCATTGATGTCAGACTGATTAATATACCTTCCTTTCATCAAAATAGTTTTTTCAACGTATTGATGCCCAGGAGAGATAGCTCTTGTACTATAACTATTGCTCTCATTTTTGTAACTTGTTGAAGCACTTCTATCTATTCGGGGAGATAAATATTCTAGAAAAAAGGAAAAGTTCTCCTCAATATCTTTTAAGTCTTCATTTTTAAACTCAATTCTTCTATTTGCTTTATAACCTTTATAAGGTTTTGAGGTTTTTCCAGGATATAAAAAAATAGCATTCCCAGCATCATCTAAAAAAAACTCTTGAAAGGTGTTTTTTAAACCATTACCTAATCCAAAAAGTATAATGAAGATAAATATTCCAAGGGCAACAGTAAATCCAGACAGAAAAGTTCTTAGTTTATTTTTACTGATAGTTTCAAATATTTCTCTCCAACGATCTCTATTAAACATATGATGAAGCTAGAACTTGTTTTACTTTTTTATCCTCAATAATGACACCATCTTTAAGCTTTACTATGCGCTTGCACATTTGAGCAATATCGGGTTCGTGAGTTACAACTAAAATTGTTTTCCCCTCTTCATTAATCTTCTGAATCAGATCCATAACCTCATAGGATGTTGTTGTGTCTAGCGCCCCCGTTGGCTCATCAGCAAGAAGAACTTTTGGTTTAGAAGCCATTGCCCTTGCAATAGCTACACGCTGTTTTTGTCCGCCAGAAAGTTCGCTGGGTAAATGAGTTGCCCAATCTTTTAAACCAACACGATCTAAATAATCTAAAGCTGATTCCTGGCGTTCTTTTCTTTTAACACCCTGATAATATAAAGGTAAAGAAACATTTTCTAGAGCAGATTTATAGTTTATTAAATTAAAAGACTGAAATACAAACCCTAAAAATTTATTTCTGTATTTGGCAGCTTTTGTCTCATTTAGATTTTTAATGGGGACGTTATCCAAAATATAATCTCCTTCATCAGCGACATCTAACATTCCAAGAATATTTAAAAGGGTTGATTTACCAGAGCCTGAAGAGCCCATTATAGCGACAAGTTCTCCCTCTTCAATATTGAAATTAATTCCCTTTAGGACATGTAATGAGGAGGCCCCCATTTTGTATGATTTATGAAGATTTTTTATTTGAATCATTGTTACTTGATTATAGAACGCAAACTTAATCC
>Ga0208277_1002320_pt1 | contig 10808 bp, 9 predicted proteins | sample ETNtaG_5_FD_185782 | JGI IMG/M metagenome (GOLD analysis project Ga0208277, IMG submission 185782) | Marine microbial and viral communities from oxygen minimum zone, Eastern Pacific Ocean - ETNP201406SV205 (SPAdes) (version 2) | ecosystem: Environmental > Aquatic > Marine > Oceanic ...
AAAGAGTTGTTTGAGAGTGTCCTGCTGAAAATATAAATAGAATTAGAGAAATTAAGAAGTACTGTTTTTTCATACTGAATAAATTAAGTTTAATTTAGAATCACTTCAAATTAGATAAAAAAACGGAAAAAAGCAACTATACTTTGTAGGCTAGTAAGGTGTTTTTCAATAGCATAGCTATTGTCATAGGGCCAACACCACCAGGAACTGGTGTTATAAAACTAGATTTTTTTGATACATTTTCATAATCAACATCTCCAACAATTTTATAGCCTTTTTGAGAATTATCAGCTACCCTGGTTATTCCAACATCAACTATCACAGCACCATCTTTTACCATATCTGCTTTTACAAAATTCGGAACCCCCAATGCTGAAATTACAATATCAGCCTGTTTGGTTAATAATTCAATATTTTTTGTTCGGCTGTGCGCAAGAGTAACCGTAGAGTTGCCAGGATTTGATTTTTGACTCATCAAAATACTTATGGGTCTACCTACAATATCTGATCGGCCAATCACTACTGTATGTTTTCCAGATGTTTCAACATTATACCTTTTTAAAAGCTCCATAATTCCAAAAGGAGTAGCGGAAATAAAAGTTGGAAGGCTTAAAGCCATTTTTCCAAAATTAGTTGGATGAAAACCATCCACATCTTTATCAGCATCAACTGCCATTAATATTTTTTGAGAGTCTATGTGTTTAGGTAGGGGAAGTTGAACAATATAGCCATCAATATTTTCATCATTGTTCAACTCATTAACTTTTTCAAGAAGTTCATTTTCAGATATAGAGTCAGGAAGTTTTATTAAAGTTGATTCAAAACCAACTCTCTTACAAGCACGAACTTTACTACCAACATATGTTAAACTAGCACCATCATCACCAACAATAACAGCAGCTAAATGAGGGGGCCTTGAACCGTTTGCCGTAATCTCTTTGACAGATTCTGCAATTTCAGCCTTGATATCGTTGCTAGTTTTTTTACCGTCTAAAATTATCATTTTCCCTTCATATTTTGCATCATTTGCATCATTTTACCTTGCCCCATTCCCTGCATCATCTTCATCATTTTGCTCATTTGATTGAATTGTTTGAGAAGCTGATTGATTTCTTCTACTGATCTACCTGAACCATTACTAATTCTCTTTTTTCTAGAATGATCTAAAATTGATGGAAGGGCTCTTTCTTTTGGAGTCATAGAGTTAATGATGGCTTCAATTGGTTTAAATGATTCATTATCAATTTGCTCATCAGAATCTTTCATCATCTTATTAGCACCAGGAATCATTCCTACTAAATCCTTCATGTCTCCCATTTTTTTAATCTGCTGGATCTGCTTCATAAAATCATCTAAACCAAACTTGTTTTTTGCTATTTTCTTTTGAATCTTTCTTGCTTCATCCTGATCAAATTGCTGTTGCGCTCTTTCAACAAGGGAAACAACATCACCCATTCCAAGAATTCTATCAGCCATTCTACTTGGATGAAATACATCCAATGCATCCATTTTTTCGCCTGTACCAATAAACTTAATAGGTTTATCAACCACACTTTTGATTGACAATGCAGCACCACCCCTTGCATCACCATCTAACTTTGTAAGAACAACTCCGTCAAAATCCAAAACATCATTAAATGCTTTTGCGCTATTTACAGCGTCTTGACCTGTCATGGAATCTACAACAAATAAAATTTCACTTGGCTTAACAGCTTTTTTAATATTTGAAATTTCATCCATCATTTCTTCATCAATCGCTAACCTACCTGCTGTATCGATGATAATTAAATTATGTCCTTTTGATTTCCCATGTTTAACACCTGCTTTGGCAATTGCTACAGGATCTTTATTATCTTCTTCTGAATAAACTTCAATATCTAGATCTTTACCCAATACATGTAATTGCTCGATTGCTGCTGGTCTATAAACGTCACAGGCAACCATTAACGGTTTTAAAGATTTTTTCTTTCTTATGTCGTTAGCAAGCTTTGCGGTGAAAGTAGTTTTACCTGAACCTTGTAATCCAGACATCAAAACTATTGATGGTTTATCTTTTAAATTTATCTCTGAAGTTTCACCACCCATCAATTCAGCTAATTCATCTTTTACAATCTTGACCATTAACTGACCAGGCTTAAGGTTAGTCAACACATCTTGACCCATTGCCTTTTCCTTAACTCTTTGGGTAAAATCTCTGGCAGTTTTAAAATTTACATCAGCATCAAGTAGTGCGCGTCTAACTTCTTTTAAAGTCTCAGCAACATTAATTTCTGTGATACTTCCATGACCTTTTAAAACCTGTAAGGCTTTGTCTAATTTTTCACTTAGATTACTAAACATACTGTAAAATAAAAAATTTAAAACTCATATTAAAATTACATTCTATCAACTACACCAATACCCAATAATGACAATGCATTTTTTATTGTTATTCCTACCAATTTTGAAAGCTCAACCCTAAATGTCTTCTTGTCTTCAAAAGCAGATTTTAAAATTGGTAAAGATTGATAAAATGAGTTAAATGACTTTACCAAATCGTATACATAATTTGCTACTAGACCTGGATTATGTGAGCTAGCAGCACCTCTAATAACAGATGGAAATAAATCAATTTGTTTAATCAACTCTTTTTCTTTTTCCTCTAATTTTCTGTCATATTTATCTTTTGATAACTCAAAATTTATTCCGTTTAAAATAGATTGGATTCTTGCATAGGAATATTGAATAAAAGAAGCTGTATTTCCTTGAAAATCTACCGATTCTTTTGGGTCAAAAAGAATTCTTTTTTTAGGATCAACCTTAAGGATGTAATACTTCAAGGCACCTAGACCCACTGTTTTATATATATTATTTTTTTCATCATCGGAAAGACCTTCTAGCTTTCCTAAATTTTGAGAAATTTCTTTTGCAGTATTAGTCATTTCAATCATTAAATCATCAGCATCAACAACAGTTCCTTCCCTACTTTTCATTTTACCACTTGGTAAGTCTACCATTCCGTAGCTTAAATGAAATAAGTTTTCAGACCAAGAAAAGCCTAACTTTTTAAGTATTAAGAAAAGAACTTTAAAATGATAGTCTTGCTCATTACCAACAGTATATACCATAGAATTGATATCAGGATAGTCTTTTACCCTTTGCACTGCAGTACCAATATCTTGTGTCATGTAAACAGCAGTTCCATCCGCTCTAAGCACAATTTTTTCATCCAATCCATCGTCTGTTAAATCACACCATACTGACCCATCATCTTTTTTATAAAAAACACCAGATTTTAAACCAGTAGAAATAAATTCTTTACCAAGCAGGTATGTATCACTCTCATAATAGTAACTATCAAAGTCTACCCCTAAATTCTTATAAGTCTCTTCAAATCCTTCATAGACCCAACTATTCATTTTTTTCCAAAGTTCAACTACATCCCTATCTCCAGACTCCCATTTAATCAGCATTTCTTTAGCTCTTAAAAGTATAGGCGCATTTTGTTTTGCGTCCTCTTCAGAGGATCCGTTTTTTACAAGCTCCTCAATTTGAATTTTATATTCCTTATCAAACTTAATGTAGTAATCCCCAACAAATTTATCTCCTTTGGTATTCGTACTAGTTGGAGTTTCACTGTTTCCATATTCTAACCACGCAATCATACTTTTACAAATATGAATACCTCTATCATTTATGATTTGTGTTTTATAAACTTTTGTTCCTGAAGCTTTATATATTTCAGACATACTATACCCAAGCAGATTATTTCTTATATGACCTAAGTGTAAGGGCTTATTAGTATTTGGAGACGAATATTCAACCATTACAGCATCATTGGAAATAGTATTTGAATATCCGTATTCTGAATTATCCTTAACTGAGTTAAAAAAGTCTAAATAATGATCATCAGAAATAGAAAGGTTTAAAAAGCCTGACACAACATTGTAGGAAACAATTGAGTTTGTCTCTACAAGATAATCTCCAATTTTTTCAGCAATTTCCTTAGGACTCATTTTGAGTTCTTTCACATAAGGAAAAACAACAAGCGTAATATCTCCTTCAAATTCTTTCTTCGTTTGTTGAAGCTCAATAGTCTTAGGCTTCATTTGAAAAATTTTATCAAAAGATGATTTAATACTTTTTTCTATGAATTCTTGAATATACATTGCTAATTATCTGTTGTAAAGATACTGTTTAATAATATTATTTTTTTGGTAAAAATATTTCTGCCATCATACATCTAGCACTACCACCTCCACAAACTTCGATTGTATTGATATTAGAAGAAATAATTTTTGAATATTTTTTAATCGAATTTTTTTGAATTTCACTTAATGAATTCTCTGCAGACTTACTCATTACCAATATACTATCACCTTTATCATTTAAAAGCTCAAGCATATTTCCAGCAAAACTTTCAACCTGGTTTTCAGAAATTTCAATTAGCTTCTTGCCTGACTCATTTATAAAATTAGAAACATTTTTTCTCTGCTTTTTATCATCAATTGAATCCAAACATATTACAACATAATTTGTTGCTACACACATCATTACATTTGTGTGATATATAGGTAGCCTCTTATCTCCAACAGACTGGTAGGAATTAAATAAAACAGGCGTAAATTCGAAATCTTCACAAAATTCAATAAATAGATCTTCATTTGATCTTTTTGAAATTGAACAATAGGCTATTCTATTTTCTCTATCTAGTATCATACTTCCTGTTCCTTCTAAAAATTTATTTTCAGATTCTGCACTAGAGTAGTCAACTATATTATCAATATTAAAGCCTTCATCTTCAAGAAATTTTATAACCTCCGGCCTTCTCTCTAACCTTCTATTTTCAGCATACATTGGGTATAAGCCAACATCTCCGTTTTCATGAAATGAAATCCAATTATTTGGAAAAATTGAATCTGGAGTGTAATTAATATCATCATCTTGAAAAACATAAACTGAGATTCCATTTTGTCTTAAATTAAAAACCATATTGTCAAACTCCTTTTGGGCATTCTCATTAGAATCCATCTCAAGAGAACCTTGATTTTGATAATGATTATCTAATGCTGTCTCTTCATTATATCCAAAATTATTTGGTCTAATCATTAAAATTGAATTTGTTGATTGCTTCATGAATTATCTCTTATTAGCGGCAAAGTTGAACATCTTAAAAGCCCTCCTTGTTTTGAAATTTCTTTATAATTTATTTCTTCAACTGTTATATTAAAATTTCGCAACCAATTGTTAACCTTAGTGAAAGATTTTTCACTAACTACAATGTTATTAGCTATAGAGAAAAAATTACAACACATCTCACTCATTTCAACCAAAGAAATTTCTAAAATATTTTCTTTACCAAAATAATTAATTAACCAATCGTATTGTTCTCTTTTATTAAATGCTTCAGGGCAGGCTATCAATTTATCAATACCAACAGGCTGCATACAGCAGTCTAAATGAAGTGCATTTTTTCTCGGGTCTGTATCTGATTTAATCAAATCAAATGACATGATTTTTTTTTCAGGAAATTTATCTTTTAAAAAATTGATAGCCTGATAATTTGTTCTTGCTGTTTTTATTTCAGAATAGTCCTCTCCGTCATATGTTCCTATAAAAACATAATCGTTATGCAGAATAACATCTCCACCTTCAACATGACAATTTTGAGGTAATCTGATAATTTTATCATTTGGAATAAGGCTTATTATTTTATCAATTGCTGATATCTCCTTAGATCTTTCAGGTAAAATATTTGAAATAACAAAAGCATCATCAATCACAAAACCAATGTCTCTAGAAAAAATCTGATTATAGTGATTTATAATATCAGGTCTAAAGACTTTAATATTGTACTTAAGTAAGACATTTTCTAACTCACCTAATTCAATAATCATATCCTTTTCTGTGGGATAAGTTTCTTTTATAACATTTTCTCTACTTTTTGGATCGTAACATTCCTCTACAGTAGGTATTGCTCCGTTACTTTTAGCAGTTCCTAACAATACTGCCAAAAGCCTTGATGTTTCATTATTTACATTAAGCTCTAGCATCTAACAAATATGTAAATCAATTATTTTTTGGATTTGAATTTTCTAGAAGTTGGACCAGTATATAGTTGCCTTGGTCTACCAATTGGTTCATTCATTAATCTCATTTCTCTCCACTGAGCAATCCAACCAGGCAGTCTTCCTAAAACAAACATTACCGTGTACATATCAGAAGGAATACCCATTGCACGATAAATAACACCAGAATAGAAATCTACATTTGGAAATAATTTTCTGTCGATGAAATATTTATCTTTTAAAGCATTTTCTTCAAGTTCTGATGCAATATGAAGTAAAGGGTCGTCTATTCCAAGAGATTTTAAAAATTTGTGAGCTGCATCTTTAATTATTCTAGCCCTTGGGTCATAGTTTTTATAAACTCTATGACCGAATCCCATTAAACGAAATGGGTCTTCTTTATCTTTAGCTTTTCTAATATATTTTTTAGTGTTACCACCATCTTCTTGAATTGACTTCAACATCTCTAAAACAGCTTGATTAGCCCCACCATGTAACGGACCCCAAAGTGCAGAAATTCCAGCAGAAATTGAAGGAAATAAACCTGCGTGTGAAGAACCAACTATTCTAACTGTCGAAGTTGAACAATTTTGCTCGTGATCAGCATGTAATATTAAAAGTTTATTAAATACATTTATAAGGTTCTTATCTGGCTGATAGTCATCATTAGGCTTTTTGAAAAGTAAATGTAAAATCATATCTGTATAGTCAAGATTTCTGATTTTCATAGAATAGTGTAATGGTAATCCATTTTTCTTTCTAAAAGACCATCCAACCAAGATTGGTATTTTACCTAATACCTTTACAATAGTGTCGTACATGCCTTCCTTACTCCTATCATAATCAAGTGAAACATCATCAGGATTAAAGGCTGTTAATGCACTTGTTAAGCTTGATAATACACCCATAGGATGTGCAGAACTTGGGAAAGCGTCAACAATTTTCTTAACATCATCATTAACTATACTATTATCAACTATATCGTCATGAAATTTTTCCAACTCTTTTTTTGTTGGTAATTCCCCGAATATAAGTAGATAGGCAACCTCTAAAAATGAAGCCTTATTAGCTAACTCATCTAAATCATATCCCCTGTATCTTAGTATACCTTTTTCTCCGTCCAGGTATGTAATTTTACTTTCACAAGAAGCAGTATTTTTAAAACCCCTATCAATAGTAGTTGCACCCGAGACACCTCTTAAAGTCTTAATATCAATACACACGTCATCCTCAACTCCTCTGTAGACAGGGAAATCATAACTAGCACCATCAATATTTATTGTTGCTTTATCAGACACGATTAAATTGTTTGAAATAGTTTTTAACTTTTGCAAAACTACAAAATATCTTGGAAAAATTAAAGATATATATTAAGAGATTTACTAATTTCTAAGGTTAATTTTAAATGCCTTAGTTTTTGGAAAGGTTGCATTTTCTGCTAATTCTTCTTCAATTCTTAATAATTGATTATATTTTGCTATTCTATCAGATCTTGAAATTGAGCCTGTTTTTATTTGACCGCAATTTAAAGCAACTGACAAATCAGCAATGGTAGTATCCTCTGTTTCACCCGATCTGTGAGACATTACAGTTGTAAATCCAGCCTCATGAGCCATATTAACAGCATTTATAGTTTCAGTCAATGAACCTATCTGATTTACTTTAATCAGAATCGAATTTGCTATATTTTCCTCAACACCTTTCTTCAATCTTTTAGTATTGGTAACAAAAAGGTCATCTCCAACTAATTGAACAGAATCTCCTATTATTTCAGTTAAATACTTCCAGCCAGCCCAATCATTTTCATCCATACCATCTTCAATTGAGATTATTGGATATTTTTTGGATAAATCTGCTAAATAATCAGCTTGCTGCTTACTATCTCTTAATTCCCCTTCAGTTCCTTCAAAAATTCTATAATCATAATAACCATCTTTATAGAACTCTGCTGAAGCGCAATCTAGAGCAATCATAATATCTTTTCCAAGATTATAGCCAGAATCGATAACAGCTTTTTTAATTGTATCTAATGCATCTTCAGTACCATTTAATTTTGGAGCAAAACCACCCTCATCTCCTACACTAGTACTTAATCCTCTAGATTTTAAAACTTTTTTTAAAGAATGGAAAATTTCACTACCCATCTTCATTGCATGAGAAAAACTATCTGCAGAAATTGGCATAATCATAAATTCCTGAAATGCAATTGGAGCATCACTGTGGGATCCCCCATTTATTATATTCATCATAGGAACAGGAAGAATATTAGAATTAGGTCCTAAATATGTAAACAAAGAAATATTTTTTTCTTTTGCAGCTGCTTTAGCCATTGCTAAAGAAACTCCTAATATTGCATTCGCTCCTAAATTCGATTTATTTTCGGTCCCATCTAAAGATATCATTAATTCGTCATTTGATTTTTGGTCAAAGACTGATTTACCAATTAATGCCTTAGCAATAATATTATTGATATTTGATACAGCTTTTAAGACACCTTTACCGTGATAATCATTTCCGCCGTCTCTTAGCTCAACAGCTTCATGTTCACCAGTTGAAGCGCCTGAAGGCACAGCTGCTCTTCCCAGAATTGAATTATCTGTGATAACATCTACCTCAACTGTTGGATTCCCTCTTGAATCGAAAATCTGTCGAGCAGTTATCTTTTTAATATTTCCCATTATTTATTTTTGGATATGTTATTTACAAACTGGTCAAACAAATATGATGCATCATGAGGGCCAGGACTTGCTTCAGGATGATACTGAACAGAAAAACAATTTTTATTTTTCATTTCTATTCCTGCAACTGTATCATCATTTAAATGAACATGTGTAATAGCAATATCATTATTTTTTTCAGTTTCTTCTCTACTAATGGCAAAACCATGATTCTGTGAAGTAATTTCCCCTTTCCCAGATTTTAAATTTTTGACAGGGTGATTAATACCTCTATGTCCATTATGCATTTTGTAGGTTGAAATTCCATTAGCCAATGCGATAATCTGATGACCTAAGCATATCCCGAAAAGAGGCATATCTCTTTGGATTATTTCTTTAGCAACATTTTGAGCATTAACCAGAGGTTTTGGATCTCCAGGTCCATTTGAAATAAAAAATGCATCTGGATTCCACGAATTCATTTTTTCAAAAGGAGTGTCAAAAGGGAAAACCTTTATGTAACAATCTCTTTGAGAAAGATTTCTTAGAATATTTTTTTTAATACCCAAGTCAAGAGCTGCAATTTTATATTTGGCAGATTCATTACCAAAAAAATATGGTTCTTTAGTTGAAACTTTTGATGCCAACTCTAAACCATCCATACTAGGAATTTTAGCCAAATCCTTTTTCAGCCCATCTATATTATCAACATAAGTAGATATGACAGCATTCATGGCTCCATTATCTCTTATATATGAAACCAATGCTCTTGTATCTACATCGGAAATTGCTAAAAGATTATTTTTTTCAAAAAAATTATACAGAGAGTCGATGTCTCCATATCTAGAGAAATTATATGTAAAGTTTCTACAAATTAATCCTGCAATCTTAACTGAATCAGATTCTACCTCTTCTGCTTTAACACCATAGTTTCCTATATAGGCATTTGTAGTAACCATTAACTGACCAAAATAAGAGGGGTCAGTGAAAATTTCTTGATAACCTGTCATTCCAGTATTAAAGCAAACTTCTCCAAAAGCAGATCCTTCTTTTCCGATAGATTTACCATGGAAAATAGTACCATCTTCTAATAAAATTATTGCTTTTTTTCTCTGATTATATTGCATTTGAACAAAAGGTTAGACAAAAATAATTTATAATAATTAAAAACATAATTTTTTTCAAAAAAAAAAGGAGCAAAACTCCTTTTTTATATTTTTCTAATTGTCAAATGCAAATTCCAGTATTCTAATCACATCATCTTCATTTTTATACGAAAGATTACTTGATTCAATATAAGCAGTAATTCTGCTTACATCTTTTTTACTTTTTTCAAAAAGTTTATTAAGAGAACGCTTATTAAACTTAAAACTATTAATCATTTTATCATCCTCAGATCTTATAAAATATGATTCTTTTTTGACATACTTATCATTTGACCTGTTGACCATTGGGTTACCAGAACTTGTTACTAATTTCACTGAAAAACCCTTTAAAATCGTAAAACTTTGTCCACCATACACTAACTCGTATACTCTGTTATCTTCATTATAAAAATAGTTTACATAAGATCTATCGTTAATGATTATCTTTTTTATGTTATTAAAATTGAAGGAAAAAATTGAATCGTTATCATTTATTTTTGCTTCAAATGAGTTTCTACTAATATTTAAATTGATATTTCTTATTAAAAACCTTTCACCTGAAAGAGTTTGAATTTCTCCATCATTATTCCACTCATCAAAAAGGTATGCTGACCCTAGAACAACTTTATTTGGTTGATTGTAAAAAAAAGATGTTCCAAAATTTGAGGTCTCCCCAGTTAAAGCTGATCTAAAATCAGTCTGGGTATTTGTTTGAGATACAGCAAAATTTGAAAACAGAAATATTAATATTAAGATATGTCTCATAAATAAGTTTTTAAATTATTTTTCTTCTTCTTTATTATCCTCAGGTGCCTCTTCAGCAGGTGCCTCTTCAGCAGGTGCCTCTTCAGCAGGTGCCTCTTCAGCAGGTGCTTCCTCAGCAGGTGCCTCTTCAGCAGGTGCCTCTTCAGCAGGTGCCTCTTCAGCAGGTGCCTCTTCAGCAGGTGCCTCTTCAGCAG
>Ga0208277_1002321_pt1 | contig 10803 bp, 8 predicted proteins | sample ETNtaG_5_FD_185782 | JGI IMG/M metagenome (GOLD analysis project Ga0208277, IMG submission 185782) | Marine microbial and viral communities from oxygen minimum zone, Eastern Pacific Ocean - ETNP201406SV205 (SPAdes) (version 2) | ecosystem: Environmental > Aquatic > Marine > Oceanic ...
CCTAAAAAACCATTGTTTAAAACAACTATCTTAACTGGCACTTCTGTTTGAAAAATTGTTCCTAATTCTTGAATTGTCATTTGATATCCTCCATCACCTATTACTGCTATAACTTCTCTTTCAGGACATGCCATTTTTGCACCAATAGCAGCGGGCAAAGCAAATCCCATAGTGCCTAACCCACCAGAAGTAATATTGCTTTTACTATGATTAAAATTTGCATATCTACAAGCAACCATTTGATGTTGTCCCACATCAGAAACTATTGCAGCATCACCATTAGTATGAGTATTTATTTCATTTATAACCTCAGCCATTGTCATCCCCGGTTTTGAAGGGTAAATCTCTTTTTTTATCACCTTATTATATTCAGTATCATATAACGCTTTAAATTTTAAAACCCATTGCGGATGACTATTATTTTTTAATAATGGCAAAATTGATTTTAAACTTTTCTTAGCATCACCAAGAACAGGAATATCTGATTTAACGTTTTTATTAATTTCAGCTGGATCAATTTCAAAATGAATAATTTTTGCTTGTTTTGCATAAGAATTTAGATCCCCAGTAACCCTGTCATCAAATCTCATTCCTATAGCAATTAACACATCACATTCATTAGTTAATTTATTTGGAGCATAGTTCCCATGCATCCCTAACATTCCAACATTTAATGGATGAGAGGTAGGTATGGCAGAAGCTCCCAGTATTGTCCATGCTGCAGGAATACCAGCTTTTTCTATAATTTTAGTTAGCTCTTCTTCTGCACATCCTAGTATTACTCCTTGACCCCAGACAATTAATGGTTTTTTAGCATTATTAATTAAATCAGCAGCTTTTTCTATCATATCCATTTCAATTTCAGGTGATGGATTGTAACTCCTAATTGCATTTGTTTTTTTATAGCTAAAGTCAAATGTTTCAAATTGTGCATCCTTTGTAATATCTATTAAAACTGGTCCAGGTCTTCCACTTTTAGCTATATAAAATGCTTTTGACAATACTTCTGGTATTTCATCAGCTCTTGTTACTTGATGATTCCATTTAGTAACAGGAGTAGAAATTCCGATTATATCTGTTTCTTGAAATGCATCACTTCCTAACAAGTGTGATGCTACCTGGCCTGTTATACATACCATTGGAGTTGAGTCTATTTGTGCATCTGCAATTCCAGTTATTAAATTAGTTGCTCCTGGACCAGAAGTAGCAATCGCAACTCCTACTCTTCCTGAAATCCTTGCAAATCCTTGTGCAGAATGAGTAGCCCCTTGCTCATGTCTAGTTAAGACATGGTGAATTTTATCTTTATACTTGTATAATTCATCATATACAGGCATTATCGCTCCGCCTGGATAGCCGTAAATTATCTCTACACCCTCCTCTAATAAACATTTTATAACAGCTTCACTTCCACTAATTTTTCCCATAATTATAAATTATATTTCATCCGTTACACATCCTTTTGATGCAGATGAAACAGTTTTTGCATATTTATATAAAGCTCCTGAATTAACCTTCAATTTTGGTTCTGACCACTCTGATTTTCTTTGCTTAAGCTCAGTTTCTGATATATCTAAATCAATTGTATTTTTTACTGAATCAATAGTAATTTTATCTCCATCATTTATTAATGCAATATTACCTCCTTCTTGAGCTTCTGGAGTAATATGCCCCACTACAAAACCGTGAGTTCCTCCAGAAAATCTGCCATCTGTTATTAATGCCACATCACCTCCCAATCCTGCACCCATTATAGCGGCAGTAGGCTTAAGCATCTCTGGCATACCTGGCCCACCTTTTGGTCCTTGATATCTAATAACTATAACATCCCCTTTTTTTACTTCTCCATTCTTTATTCCATTATTTGCATCAAATTCAGAATTATAGACTTTTGCAGTCCCAGAAAAACTAAGTCCTTCCTTGCCTGTGATTTTAGCAACACTACCTTCTGAAGCAATGTTCCCATATAATATTCTAATATGTCCTGAATTTTTTATCGGTTGATTAACTTGTTTTATTACTTTCTGTTCAAAATCAAGATCCTTTACTTGTTTTAAATTTTCCGCAATAGTTTTTCCAGTAACTGTAAGGCAATCACCATTTAATAGTCCATTAGATAAAAGATATTTTAATACTATAGACCCTGAAAAAATATGCGATCAATATGGCGCAGATACCTTAAGGTGTTATGAAATGTTTTTAGGCCCCATAGAAGAACACAAGCCATGGAACACGAACGGAATAAGTGGCGTTAATAATTTCTTAAAAAAAACATGGAACCTTGTTAAAGGTTTTAACAGCGCAAAACCAACAGAAAAAGAGTTAAAAATATTGCACAAAACCATCAAAAAAATAACAGAAGACATTGAAAGCTTGTCACTAAACACTGCTATTTCTACTTTTATGATTGCTGTTAATGAGCTGACTAAAATTAAAGCAACAAGCCAAGAAATATTGTCAGAATTTATTATTCTTATGTCTCCTTTTGCCCCACACATAAGCGAAGAACTGTGGTTCACCTTAGGAAACAATGAATCCATAACCCACCAAAACTGGCCAAAACACAATGAGGAATATATAAAGGAGTCAGAACACGAATACCCCATATCTTTCAATGGTAAAATGAGGTTTAAAATAAAAATGCCTTTAAACCTAGATAAAGAAACAATAGAAAAGCAGGTTTTAATTAATGAGAGAACCACTAAACAAATTGGAGGACGGCCAGTAAAAAAAGTAATAGTTGTCCCTGGTAAAATTGTTAATATAGTTATTTAGCACCCTTCTTGAAAATAGAAAAACTTAAGTCTTCTTTCCTTACAATTCTTTTATAAAAAACAATAACCAGCCCAACACTAGAGGAAATACAGGCGTCGGCAAAATTAAATACTGGTGGAAAAACTTCTTTTCCCCCAAACCCAAACGGAGTCCATTTTGGCCAATAAAACTCTAGATGAATCATGTCAACTACACAGCCCTCTAAAAACCCAGCGTACTGCCCTCCAAAAAAAGTAGAAACACCTGAGTAGCCCACCCAATATCCTATTTCATTATTCCAACTAGTCCCAGTGTCAAACAACAAACCATAAAATAAATTATCTAAAATATTTCCTAAAGCACCAGCAAAAATAAAAGAAGCTAAGGTTATTAAACCCCAATGAGCACCCGAACGAATAAGTTGCAAAATATATTTTATAATAAAAAAAACAGCCAATAACCTAAAGACGCCTAAAAAATATTTACTTAACAACCCCCCAAAAGAAAGACCAAAAGCCATTCCTGGGTTTTCTACAAAATCAAACCTTAAAACACCAATATCAAAAATATTTTCTCCTAGTTGAAAGTTGGTTTTTGTCCAAATTTTAAGAAACTGATCAACAAACAAGACAAGTAAAACAATAATAATGGGGTAACACTTTTTAGCCAAGAAGAACTAGTTTTCAGCTTTTTTAGCCTCAATGCTTAAAGTGGCATGAGGAACCAACCTCAGCCTATCTTTATTTATTAGTTTTCCAGTTTTTCTACAAATACCATAAGTTTTGTTGTTAATTCTTATTAAGGCATTTTCAAGGTTTTTTATAAACTTTTCTGTTCTAGATGCTAACTGGGCGTTTTCTTCTCTCATTAATGTTTCTGCACCATCTTCCATCATGTTGAAAGACCTACTAGTATCGTTGGTTCCATGGTCGTCCTTATGAGATAGAGACCCTTTTAAAATCAACAAATCCTCTCTTGCCTCACCAAGTTTTTTTTCTATAATTGCCCTGAACTCTTCTAGTTCAGCATCTCCATATCTGTTTTTTTCTTTTGCCATGATATTCAATTTAGTTTTTCAATAGAGTATTTTAAACTCTCTTCTTCAAATATGTTTTTACCACTTAAACTCCCCACAAAGGATAGTTTTTTTGTTAGTGTTTCGGAACAAATATAATTTAAATTGTTATTAATAGCGCTTTTCGTTTTTTGATCTGTTAAAACTTGTATTTCAACAAAATCAGTTACCTCCAAACCAAGCTCTTTTCGATTGTTCTGAATCTTGTTGACAAAATCTCTAGAAACCCCCTCTTCTCTTAGCTCGTCACTTATAGAAACATCAAGAGCCACCGTTATGACTCCGCTGCTAGCAATTTCCCACCCTGGAACATCAGCGGTAACCACTTCCACATCCTCCAGCGAAAGACTCAAAAAACCAGAGCTTATCACCACATCTTTTCCTTTGTTAGTTTCAAAATCAACAATGTCCTCGTTTGACCATGCAGCAACCGCCGCAGCTATTTCTTTTATGTTTTTTCCTTGTTTTGGACCCAAAACCTTAAAATTAACCTTAGCCTTTTTCTTTAATATAGGGTCGTTAGAGGAAATTAACTCTATATTTTTAACATTTACTTCATTGAGAATAATATCTTCTACATCCTTAATATTCTTCGTAAAGTTTTCATCTAACGATGGTATTAAAATTCGTTGAAGAGGCTGCCTAACTTTTATTCTCGTCTTTTTTCTCAGTCTTAAAACCAAAGAAGAGACTTTCTGCGCTAGAGACATTTTGTTTTCAAGAGCTTCATTAATCAACTTTTGATCAAAACCAGGAAAGTCAGCAAGATGCACAGAGCTAACGTGTTGAAGGTCTTTAAACAAAACGTCACTAAAAAAAGGAGCAATAGGGGACATTAATAGACTGATGTTTTTTAAACAAACAAACAATGTATCATAAGCCGCTTTTTTGTCTTCAGTAAACTCTCCTTTCCAAAAACGCTTTCTACAAAGCCTAACATACCAATTGCTAAGGTCGTCTACCACAAAAGACTGAATGAGCCTTGCTGCTCGAGTCGGTTCATAATCTTCATAGGAGACATCCACATTTTTTATAAGAGAATTAAGCCTGGACAGCACCCAATAATCTAATTCATTTAAACTAATGGACTTATTACGATCACTAAACGTATAACTATCCAAGTTAGCATAAAGAGCAAAAAAACTATAGGTATTATGAAGTGTGCCAAAGAACTTTCTCGTAACCTCTTCAATACCATTTAAATCAAACTTTAAATTATCCCAAGGCTGAGCGTTTGAAATCATATACCAGCGAGTAGCGTCTGGGCCATATTTTTCTAGAGTTTTGAAGGGGTCAACGGCATTTCCAAGCCTTTTAGACATTTTTTGTCCATTTTTGTCCAAAACTAGACCGTTAGAGACCACGTTTTTGTATGCAACAGACTTTTTAGTCATGGCAGCAATAGCATGAAGAGTATAAAACCAACCTCTAGTTTGGTCCACGCCCTCTGCTATAAAATCTGCAGGAAAAGCTTTATTTTCATCAATTAATTCACGATTTTCAAAAGGATAATGCCACTGAGCAAATGGCATTGACCCAGAGTCAAACCATACGTCTATTAGGTCACTTTCTCTATAAAGTGGCCTTCCCTCTTTTGAGGATAAAACAATCTTATCAACATGACTTTTATGTAAGTCAAAAAAGGTATAATTATCTTCTGAAAAATCACCCTCTACAAAGTTTTCAAGAGGGTTTTCTTTCATGTTTCCTGCTTTTATAGAAAAAACAATTTCTTTTTTTAACTCCTCAACAGAGCCAATGCAAATGGTATCTTTTTTATTTTCACTTCGCCAAATTGGAATTGGAATTCCCCAGAAACGCGACCTAGACAAATTCCAGTCGTTAGCATTTTCTAACCAGTTACCAAATCGCCCATCGCCCGTAGAGGATGGTTTCCAATTAATACTCTTATTAAGCTCCACCATATCCTCTTTAAAAGCAGAAACCTTAATAAACCAAGAGTCTAAAGGATAATAAAGCACAGGCTTGTCTGTTCTCCAACAATGAGGGTAGGAATGCTCATATTTTTCGACTCTGAAAGCTTTGTTTTCTTCTTTAAGCTTTATAGCAATTTCAACATCAACAGATTTTCTGTTGGAACCCTCATCACCATAAAAAGAGTTTTTTACAAACTTCCCACTTAAATCACCCAAACCCTCAATAAAAGCCCCTTTTAGATTAACCAAAGGTACCAGCTCCCCATCTTTATCTTTTACCAGCATCGGAGGGACTTTGGAGTCTTTAGCCACCTTCGCATCATCTGCACCAAAGGTAGGAGCAATATGGACAATCCCAGTGCCATCTTCCGTAGAAACAAAATCACCATGAATGACTTGAAAAGCATTTTCAGCATTTTCAGCGGGGCTAGCTATAGGTAATAGCTGATTATACCTTAGCCCTATCAGTTCAGATCCTTTAAACTCTTGCACAACGCTATATGGAATTTGTTTTTTATCATCACTTAAATCAGATACGTCAACATAAGGACCGGAAAACACACTACTTAAAAGCTCTTTAGCAACCACCACTATTACCTTTTCATTGGTATAAAGGTTGAAAGTCTCCACAGCAACATAAACAACGCTTTTGTTTACAGCCAAAGCGGTGTTAGAAGGAAGCGTCCAAGGAGTTGTTGTCCATGCTAATAAAAATACATTTTCATCACCACCAAAAAAGGAATTAGAATCTTTTTTTATTAAAAACTGAGCAGTTACAGAAGTGTCTTTCACATTTTTATAACACCCGGGCTGATTTAATTCGTGTGAACTAAGACCAGTTCCAGCCATAGGGGAGTAGGGCTGTATGGTGTAGCCCTTATAAATTAGTTTTTTGTCAAAGGCTTGTTTTAGAAGCCACCAAACAGACTCTATGTATTTGTTTTCGTAAGTTATATAAGGGTCTTGGGTGTCCACCCAGTAACCCATTTTATGAGTAAGCTCATTCCACACATCAGTATATCGCATCACAGCCTTTTTACAAGCCTCGTTATACTCTTCAACCGTTATGCTTTTCCCAATGTCCTCTTTAGTTATTCCTAACTCTTTTTCTACACCCAACTCAACAGGCAACCCATGAGTATCCCACCCCGCCTTTCTATTGACTAGAAAACCTTTTAATGTTTTATACCTACAAAAAACATCTTTAATAGTACGAGCCATCACATGATGAATCCCTGGCAAACCATTAGACGAAGGTGGCCCTTCGTAAAAAACAAAAGCTTTAGCACCTTGTTTTTTTGCAACGCTTTTTTCAAAGGTGTTATCTTTCCTCCAATCCTTAAGAACCTCATTTGCTAAATCTGCCAGCCGAAGCTCTTTCCTCTGTTTAAATTTCGCCATAAAGAGTTATCGTTTAAATTTTAAACCTAAGTTTGTTTTTTTGTGGCTGTGAAAAATTAATCTATTTTTCTTTTTTGCCCTTAACTTTTTCTGTTCTTTTTTAGGCAACTTGATAATCTCTATGCATTCTGGAGAGCAACAGCCTTTGTTGTCCTTAGAACACCCTGCACACTGGATAAAAAGTAAATTACATTGTAAATTAGCACAATTTGTATGTTTATCACAACCACTACCACATTGATGGCATTTACTAATTACATCATCAGTTATCCGCTCTCCCATCCTCCCATCAAAAACAAAATTTAAACCCTTGAATTTGTTTTCTAAATTATTTTCTTTCACACTTTTGACGTAGTTTATTATTCCCCCATTAAGCTGGTTAACGTCCTTAAAGCCATGATGTTTTAAATAGGCAGACGCTTTTTCACATCGAATACCTCCAGTACAGTAAAGCATCACAGGATCATCTTCTTTGCCTTTCAACAAGTCAACAACCATAGGAAGCTCTTCCTTAAATGTTACAGATTGAGGAAGAACAGCACCATTAAAGTGTCCAACCTCACTTTCGTAGTGATTTCTCATATCAACAACAATCGCACCATCATCCATTTTTTTATTCCAGTCTAAAGCAGAAAGCTTTTTACCTATATTATTTAAATCAAAATCAACTTCTTTAAGCCCGTCCGCAACAATTTGCTTCTTTTCTTTAATCGCTAACTTGTAAAAAGAGAGCTTACTTTTTTCTGCACCAAAATTAAACGCCACTCCCTTGAGTGATGCAACAGAGTCTACAAGGTCTCGAAACCTATTTAGAAGAGGCTCAGGAACAGAAACTTGAGCATTAATCCCCTCACTAGCAAGATAAACTCTTCCTAAAACATTTAATTTACTCCACTCTTCAAACAATAAATTTCTCAACACTTTAGCATTTTCAATTTCTACATATCTGTAAAAGGATATAACCAAACGATTGAATTTTTCAGTAGCTAATATTTTTTCGGCCTCAGCTCTATTTAGCTTGTTATGTAATAAGGGTTTTAACAATTCTTTGTTTTTAAGAAGGCAAAAGTATAAAAAACAGCACTAAAATATTTAATTTTATACGAAGATATAGGTTAAATTGCGCATATGCAGCTTACAGAAAGAGTATTTAATAACCAGTTTTTGTTATTGTTTGCAGTTTTAACACCAGTTTTAATAGTTGCCTATTGTGTTAGAAACAGGCCGCTACTTGTTAAAAATATCGCTCTAGCCAACCTAAAAAAAACAAATTTTAGACTTGTTTCCAACAACATTCAAGATCAAATTGTGAAGGTGCTGTTTTGGTCTTCATTAGCGCTACAAACAACTTTTATAGCAGGGTTTTTTAACGAAAGAAAGGAGTTTTCAATATGGCTTACAGTTGTTTTTGTCTTTATTGTTCTAGGGAAAAGAACCCTCCTTTTTCTTTCTGATAAAGTTTTTCAAACCCCCAACTTATCAAATAACTATTATACATCATTTATGGTGATGGTTATTCACCTTGGCTGGCTAACAGCCCCCATTCTTTTGATTAAAATCACCTACCTTTCTTTCATTTCCACAGACCAAACCAACATAATTAACCTAGGGCTTGGCGTTATAGTTCTTACGTATCTTTTTTACCGCTTTATTATACTTTTGCTAGAAGCCTTCAAAGAAAACATTTCTTTTTTACACATTATTTTTTACCTTTGCACACTCGAAATTTTACCAGTGGTATTAATTTTGAACTTTCTAATTAGTTGAAAGAAATTTAGTATTTAACCAAATAAATAGGTGAAAATGAATATTAAATCCATACTTGTTTCCCAGCCGAAACCTAAAAACGATAAGAATCCTTTTCATGATTTGGCTAATAAACATTCACTAAAAGTAGATTTTAGATCCTTTATTCATGTAGAAGGAGTCCCGTCCAAAGAGTTTAGACAACAAAGAATAGATCTGAGCAACTACTCTGCTGTAATTTTCACCTCCAGAATGGCGATTGATCATTATTTCAGAATGGCCAAAGAAACTAGATTTTCTGTCCCCGATCAAATGAAATATTTTTGTGTTTCAGAAGCCGTGGCCTATTATCTACAAAATTATGTTGTCTATAGAAAAAGAAAAATATTTCATGGAAAGCAAACTTTTAAAGATTTAATGGAACTGGTCGTAAAACATAGCGGAGAAAGATATCTTGTTCCCTGTTCAGACATTCAAAGAAAAAACATTCCTGACCAGCTAGAGAAAAATCAAATTAATTTTAAAAATGCCACACTGTATAACACCGTATGCAGTGACCTTTCTGACCTTAAAGATGTCAAATACGATGTTTTGGTTTTTTATAGTCCGTCAGGAATACAATCTTTAATTAAAAATTTTCCAAAGTTTGAACAAAACAACACTAAAATTGCTGCATTTGGCCCAACTACCGTACAGGCAGCCGAAAAGGCAGGGCTAAGAATAGATATAAAAGCCCCAATGCCGGGAGTCCCTTCAATGACAATGGCTATCGAAAAATACATCAAAGCCGAAAAACAGCTTGATTAATAATTAGGATTATTTATTTTAGTGCTATTAGATTTTGAACACAAAGCACACAATAAAAGACAGGGAAACGATTTCTAGACTATTTCAAAAAGGAACAAAAATAAGGGTTGAACCTATTTTATCACTTTCGCTGAACAACAAACATGAAACAGTTTTGTTTTCGGTTTCTAAGAAAAATATTCCCAGAGCTGTAGATAGAAATAAAATTAAAAGACAAATGAGGGCAATTTTTTTTAATAATAGACGGTTGCTTAATAACGTCAAAACACCCAAAGCAATGGTATTTATTTATTTAGAAAAATCTATCATAGAGTACTCTAAGCTACTTTCATGCATGACCACCATTTTAAAAAAAACTAAATGAAATGAAAAACAGCAGGATATTAATATTGTTTTTTTTAACACTCTCCCTTACCTCTAGCCAAAAAACAGACACTGATTATTTTGAAATTAGCAAGAACTTAAAGCTAGTTTCTTCCATATATGAAAAAATTAATACTCATTATGTAGATGAAATAATACCTGGAAGAGTAATGAAAAAAGGTATTGACGCCATGCTCAAATCCTTAGACCCATACACCGTTTATATTTCTGAAGAACAAATAGAAGACTTTAGATTTGCAACCACCGGGGAATACGGAGGGATAGGAGCAACCATAAAGAAAAGAAATAACAAAACTCTGGTCTCTGAACTATATGAAAACTCTCCTGCTAGCAAAAATGGACTAATTCCGGGCGATGAAATAATATCTATTGATGGAGTTTTAGTATTTAAGAAGTCTTTAGAAGAGGTGGGAAGCTTATTAAAGGGCCCAGCAGAATCCATAATAAATATAAAAATTTTAAGAAACGGAGAAGAATTAACAAAGGAGGTTAAAAGAGAAAAAATACAAATTCCCGCTGTTAATTTTGCTAAAAAAGTAAACAAGAGTACAGGAATAATAAAGCTCACATCATTCACTAATACAGCCGCTTCAGAATTCAAAAAAGCCCTAATAAATCTTCAAAAAGAGAACATAGAAAATTTAATTATTGATTTACGCTCTAACGGCGGAGGACTACTCAATGAAGCGGTGAAAATTG
>Ga0208277_1002323_pt1 | contig 10798 bp, 6 predicted proteins | sample ETNtaG_5_FD_185782 | JGI IMG/M metagenome (GOLD analysis project Ga0208277, IMG submission 185782) | Marine microbial and viral communities from oxygen minimum zone, Eastern Pacific Ocean - ETNP201406SV205 (SPAdes) (version 2) | ecosystem: Environmental > Aquatic > Marine > Oceanic ...
CAAAAAGAACTAGGTGAAATATGTCTTAAAGACAAAACCAGTATTACAAGAATAGTTGATGCACTGGAGAGTAAGAACCTTGTTGTTAGAATTGAAGATCAAATAGATCACAGGATTAAGAGAGTGGTCCTCACAAATGCTGGTAAACAATTATTTTTTGATGTACTGCCAATCATGGAAAGAACAAGAGAAGAGGTTAGAGGAAATATTTCTGATAAAGATATTGATATTTTTAAAAGCGTATTATCGAAAATATTAGAAAACTTAGACGATGCAAAATAGGAATCAAACCAAAAATAGGGTTTCTTTAATACCGATTGCCTTATTCATTATTTTATTTTTTGGATGTATAGGGAAGCAGCAAGTGCGTGTTGAGGACTTGGGTATATCAATTCCTGCAACTTGGAATGCACCCTTTCCTCAAAGCCAAAAAGTGTCTGGGAACTGGTGGTCCATTTTCAATGATCCAATGCTTGATAGTTTTTTATTTCGTCTGAAAACAGAAAGCCCTGATATAAAGACACTTGTTCAAAATCAAGAATTAGCAATACAAAATGCGAAATTGGGAGGAGCATCTATTTTCCCATCTATTAATGTCTTAACAAGAGCAGATACGAATGTTCAAAATCTTTCAGGTTTTGGATTCGCAGATTCTTTTTTTAATTCATCAAGTGAAGATGATTCTTCGGGCAATAGTGAACAACCTTCAAATGGAGTCCTAACCTTTGGGAATAAAAATTTTGGTCTAGGATTGAACTTACAGTGGGAAGTTGACATCTGGGGGAGGCTTATGAATGGACGCAAAGCAGCATATAAAGACTACGAGTCAATAACGTATGATCTTTCTTATCTCCAATTTTCAATCATGATTAGATCTGCGCAATTATTTTTTAATGCTAAAGAGGCGGCATCCCAATTAGAACTTTCAGAAGAATCTTATAATAGTCTTGTTGAAATTAGAGATCTTGTTAAAGAGCGATATGAAAAAGGTTTGCGCTCTAGCCTAGACTACCGATTGGCCGAAACTTCAGTTGCAACATCTATAGTTTCGATTGAAAACAGTAAAAGTATTTTAAGGTCGTTAAATAGACAAATTGAAATATTAACTGGTGACTACCCCTCAGGAACATTCATTAACAAGTCATCTCTTCCTACGGCTCTTCCTTTGATCCCAGTTGGTATGCCAGCTTCTATAATTCAAAGACGACCTGATATACGGAGTCTTGTTTTAAAGATGGAGGCTGCTAGTCACCGTGTTGCACAATCTACCAGAGATTTACTGCCAGGGATTACTATAAATGGTTCTGCTGGTACATCTACACAGGATATTGAAAAGATATTTGACTCAGATCATGGTGTGTGGAACCTTGGAATGAGTGTCACTGCACCTATCTTCAATGGTGGTCGTTTAAGGTCAATCAAAAAAATTCAAGAGTCTAACTATGAGAATTCAAAACAAGAGCTCATTCGAGGTATTTTAAAGGCGTTTTCAGAAATTGAGCAATTTCTAGATCAAAATAAATCCCTATTTATACAAAACGAGGCCCTAGAGATAGCTGTTAAACAATCAAAAGATGCCTACGAACTTTCTATAGAAAGATATGACAAGGGGGTTACAACTCTTGAATCTGTACTAAATAGTCAACGCCAATACAACGCTATACGTTCTCAACAACTAACAATTCGTAGGCAGTCAATAGAAAATAGATTGTCGTTATTATTAGCAATGGGTGGAGACTTAAAAAAAGAATAATATGGAAAAGAAAATGAAAAAATATGTTGGCCCTGGATTTTTGCTTTTATCTATTTTGCTGGCTTTTTTAATGATACTCAATAAACCGTCTGCTAAGGTTGTTGAAAAAAAGGTCAATATCCCTTATGTGAATACAATGATGCTACTACCTCAGACAATAAGTGCTCAAATATCATCGCAAGGGTTTATAAAACCAAAATCTGAGTTAAATATAATTTCTCAGTTAAATGCAAGAGTTGAGTGGGTTTCTGAAAAAATGGAGGAAGGCTCTAGTTTCAATTTGGGTGACACATTGATTAGGCTTGATAGTAGAGATTATGAATTAGCACTCATTACGGCAGAAGCTAATGTTTTAAATGCTGAAGTAAATTTAGAGAGAGAGAAGGCAGAATCAGATCTTGCTTCTAAAGAATGGAACAGAGTTGGAGGGGGAGCTGGAAGTGCACTTGCGCTTAGAAAACCACAACTTGCTCAGGCAAGAGCAAATTTAGAAGCTGCAAGAGCTAATCTCGAAAGGACTAAGAGAGACTTAGATAGAGCAACATTCATTGCACCTTTTAATGGAAGAGTACGTTCAAAAAATACTGATATTGGTTCAACAGTATTCTCAGGAACCATGCTAGGGATTATTTATTCAACTGAACACTTTGAAATCCAGTTACCGATTGCTGACCAAGATGTCAATTTTACTGGTTTAGATTTTAATGGTCTTCAAATACCAGATAAAGAACAATTAGAGGTCTCTATAAACTTAAGTGGGCAGACCGTTACTGGTAAGGTAATTAGAGCAGAAGCAGAAGTTGATCCAAAAACTAGAATGCTATCCGTTATAGCCAGTGTTGGCATGAATGAAAGTACTGCAGGTAACCTTGTACTTGTTGGTCAATATGCTCAGGCAACAATTTCAGGTATGAAAATCAATGATGTATATGTCATACCAAGAAATAATATTAGGAACCAATCCCTCTGGGTAGTTGATTTGAACATGGAATTAATGAACCGGCCTATAAATGTATTACGATATGAGAATGAGTTTGCTTTGATTAATGAAGGTATTGAAGAGGGTGACAGATTATTGCTCTCTAGGTTATCCTCTCTTATTAATGGTCAAAAAGTAACGTATAGCATTAACTGATAGATATGGAAAAATTAATACGTTGGTTTGTAAATAATAAGGTTGTTTCAAATCTGTTGATGATACTGATTATCGTAACAGGTATGACTACTATTCCAATGTTAAAAATGGAAGTATTTCCAGAAATTGATTTGAATATAATTAGCATTTCTGCGGTTTATCCAGGTGCTACTCCATCAGATGTTGAAGAAGCAATTTGCATTAAAATTGAAGAACGTTTACAAGGTTTAGATGGTGTTAAAAAAATAACATCAAATGCATCTGAAAGTGTTGGGAGTGTGAATATAGAGATCATATCTGGAGAAGATCCCAATGACATGCTCGACAAGATAAAGGCTGAAGTTGATGCTATTGACACTTTTCCTGAAAATATTGAAAAACCAGTTTGTAGAAAAATTGCTGGTGCTAATCCGGTTATCTCTGTAGCGGTACATGGTGAAATGGATGACAATTCTCTTAATGAATTAACCGAAAACATTAAAGATGAGATTGACGATCTACCGCAAGTTACATTCACTTCCATAGTAGCCGATTTGGAAAATGAAATTAAAATTAACATCCAAGAGAGTTCACTCAGAAAATATAATCTATCATTTCAGCAGATTGCCCAATCAATAAAGGAGTGGTCCCTTAATATGCCCAGTGGAAGCATAGAAACTGAAGATGGTGAAATTCTAATAAGATCCAATAGTCAGGGGTATAACATAACTGATTATTCTAATATTCCCCTTATTATTAATCCAAATGGATCTATTTTATACCTGGGTGAAATTAGTGAGATAACGGACACCTTTTCCGATAAGTTTGAAATGGATTTTCAATTCAATGGAGACAAGGCCAATCTTATAACGGTATTTCGAGTAGGCAATCAAAATGCTTTGGATGTATCTGCTGCTGTTAAAGAGTATGTTAAAAATAAAAATTTCGAATTACCAAAAACTGCAAGAGTAACAGCCTGGGATGATGAGGCACGTATTCTCAGCGGTAGAATTGAGACCATAGTAAGAAATGCTCAGCAGGGACTTATCCTGGTAATAATTGTTTTAGCTTTATTTTTAAAGCCAAAATTAGCTTTCTGGGTTTCTTTAGGTATTCCAATTTCATTCATGGGTGGTTTTTGGTTATTTGGCCCTTTAGATCTATCCATTAACATGTTATCATTATTCACTTTTATTCTAGTTTTGGGGATTGTAGTAGATGATGCAATTGTTGTAGGGGAGAATATTGCGCTCTTCAAAGAACGTGGGATGAATCCTGTGGATGCTGCAGTAAAAGGGGCATTGCAGGTTGCTACTCCAGTGTTTTTTGCAGTTTTGACAACAATGGTTACATTCTCACCAATGCTTGCTGTTGAAGGTGACATAGGTAGTATATGGCGCATCTTTCCGCTAGTAGTTATCTCAGTTTTAGTATGGTCCTTGATTGAAAGTCTAACTATCTTACCAGCACATCTGGCTCATAGCAGTGATGATGAACCTAAGAATAAAATACTGCTATATATTTCAAATAAATGGAATGCGCTACAGGAAAAAATCATTAATGGACTTTCTTATGTTATTCACAATATCTATAAGCCAATTCTGTTTAAAGCTATCACGAATCCATTCTCAGCACTTTCCATTGCAGCAGGGATATTTGTACTTACAATAGGAATAATGTTAAGTGGTATACTAAAGTTTTCATTTTTTCCTGCGGTTGAAGATGACCTTGCAATTGCAACGATAGAATATCCCTCTGGTACTCCTATCGATATAACCAGGGAGGGGTATGATAAACTTGAAGAAGCTGCAACTCTTTTGGAGTCTCAATTAATCAAAGAATTTCCTGATGAGGCTATCATAAGAAATAGATTATCAACAATAGGTTACTTACCCATGCTCACCAAAACATCTCGTGGCCCTGGGAATTTAGACGCTCTATTTGTAGGCCCCAATATGGCAGAAGTTGCACTTGAACTAGCTCCATCAGAGAATAGAACCATCAGTACTGAAGAAGTAGTGCGAAAATGGAGAAACATAATGCCTGATGTTCCAGGTGTTAAGGAATTATCATTTAAGTCCGATCTTTTTTCCGCAGGTGATCCGATAAATATCCAGCTATCTAGTAAATATATGGATGATTTAATTTCAGCAAAAGAAGAGTTAAAGACTCAGTTGGTAAGATTCCCAGGAGTTTTTGATGTGAGTGATACCTACAATATTGGTAAAGAAGAGATTTCGATAAACCTGCTTCCAGCGGCAAAAAATTATGGTGTGAGCATGATCATGGTTGCTTCTCAGGTTAGGCAGGCTTTTTATGGTTTGGAGGTACAGACAGTCCAGAGAGGCAGGAATGAATTAAAAGTCATTCTTCAATATCCTAAAGATGACAGATCTTCAATTTCTGATCTTGAAAACATGATGATTCTTACTCCGACAGGTTCAACAATTCCAGTTAGACAAATTGCTCAATTGGAGATAGGTGAAGGCCTTGCTTCGATTGAAAGAAAGAATCGAAAACGATCGATAAATGTCACGGCAGATATCGATCCAACAGTTACTAATGGTAATGAGGTAATTGCCACGGTTATGGCATCAATAATGCCTAAAATTATTCAAAAATATAATTCAGTAGGTTATTCTCTGGAGGGCGAGCAGCAAGAGCAAGGAGATAACCTTCGTTCACTTGGGAAAAACTTTTTACTGGCAATGATAGTTGTATATATGCTGCTTGCAATTCCATTTAAATCATATTTTCAACCTTTGGTTGTTATGTCATCTATCCCTTTTGGAATAACTGGTGCAGTATTAGGCCATATCTTTTTAGGACTAAACTTATCAGTACTTTCAATGATGGGTATTGTGGCATTAACGGGTGTTGTTGTTAATGATAGCTTAGTAATGGTAGATTTTATTAATCGCTATAGATCAGAAGGGAATAGTATCGAAAATGCTGTTTTAGAAGCGGGCCCTAGAAGATTTAGACCAATTTTTCTTACATCTATGACAACCTTTGTTGGACTTATTCCATTGATTTTAGAAAAAAGTACTCAGGCAAAATTTATGATTCCAATGGCTGTTTCCTTATCTTTTGGAGTTCTTTTTGCTACAGCTATAACTCTTCTATTGGTACCAGTTTCATACCTAACTCTTGAAAAATATATACTAAAAACGGAGAAAAAATAATGAAAGTTGCGCTAATTGGCGGAACCGGTTACGTAGGTTCATATATCGCTGATGAATTAATAAAAGATGGTCATGTTCCCAGACTCCTAGTAAGAAAGGGTTCAGAGCATAAAGTCATGCAACCAGAAAAATGTGAGATTATTGAAGGAGATCTCGATGATGATGATGCCCTTAATAAAACCCTTGATAGTTGCGACGCCGTAATATATCTAATTGCATTAATAAGAGAATTTCCAAAGAAAAATTTAACGAACGAGAGGCTTCAATTTAAAGGTTCTGAACGTGTAGCAGCTATAGCAAAGCAAAAACGAGTTAAACGTTTCCTCTTAATGAGTGCACTTGGAGCTAGTCCTGATCCAAGTGGTTCCAAATATATGCAAGCAAAACATCTTTCTGAGCAGGCAATTAAAAATACTAAACTTGATTGGACCATTATAAGACCCTCGAGTTTATTTGGTGATCCAAGAGGAGGAGATAGGCCTGAGTTTTGCATGATGCTTGATAAATTGATGCTCAATCTTATTCCATATCCTAAATTTCTACCATTTCCTGCACCTTCATTTTTTACTGGCATGAATCCACTGGATGCGGGTAATTATGCACTAAGCATGATTCATGTCAAAGATGTTGCTAAGCTCTTTGCTAAGATTCTTACAGACCAGGAATCAATACATCAAACCATTGAGATAGGTGGGAATCGAGAGGTTACTTGGAATGAGGTGGTCACCTCAATTGCAAAAGTTACTGGTAGGAGGGTAATAATGACTCCTGCACCAATTTTTGTTGTTGCAAGCGTTGCTGGTGTTTTTGATCGTTTTTCTTGGTTCCCAGCAGGAAAAGATCAATTAAATGATTTGGTTAAGGGTAGTGTTTGTGATTCATCAGAATTATTAAAAAAATATGATATTGATCCTATTCCATTTAACATTGAAAATTTAAAATATATATCAGGATGAATGCTATGATACGATATATAACCGTACTTTTTGTTGTCGCACAGTTAAATGCCCAGTCTGCAATCATTTCTGGATTCATAAGTGACTCATCCTCTGCTGAAGCACTCATTGGTGCAAATGTAATTTTACAGCAGACAGGTCAAGGAATGGCTACGGATATGAATGGCTATTACATCATTCAAGATATAGTTCCGGGTGAATATGTCTTAATGGTGTCTTATGTTGGTTTTAGATTGAGAAAAGAGAATTTAAAAATATCTAGTGGCCAATCAATAAAACTAGATATCTCTTTATCAGAGGAAGTCGTTGAACTCACACAAGTGGAGGTTACGGCAGAACAAATTCAGAGGAAGTCTAACATCCAGCCTAGTAAGATAAATCTCAGTCCTCGAATGATGAAGGCTGCACCAGCATTAGCTGAGCCTGACCTTTTTAGAACGATCCAAGCTCTTCCTGGAGTATTAACGACTTCTGAATTCAGTACAGGTTTGGTAATAAGAGGAGGCAATACTGATCAAAACTTGATCCTTTTAGATGGAGTTACGGTTTATAATCCATCACATCTAGGTGGTATATTTTCTAATTTTATAGTTGATGGTGTAAAAGAAGCTGAACTAATCAAGGGAGCTTATAATGCTGAATATGGAGGTCGGCTTTCTGCAGTATTAAATATTATCAGTAGAGAAGGGAACCAAAAAAAGTTTGAAGGAAAAGCTAATCTCTCATTGCTTTCAGCACAGGCAACAATTGAGGGCCCATTTTACAAAGGTGCATGGGTATTTTCTGGAAGGCGAACCTATTTCGATAAAATTTTCCAAAATGTACCAACAATCCCACCATATTACTTTTACGATATCCAAAGTCATATATACTCTGACCTAACTCCAAAAGATAGATTATCTCTCAGTTTTTACAACGGTGTTGATGATTTACTTTTTGATACATTTGGATTGGCGGGTCGGTGGGGAAATAGAACAATTAGTGCACAATATAGAAGAGTTTTTTCTGAAAAAATCATTGGAAACTTTTTATATGCAAATAGTCTATTTTTTACAGAATTTGGTCTGGGTGGGTCTAATGGTCTTGTGAGTGATAATCAAATAGATGATGCAACTGTTGCAGCAAATTTTTCATGGTTTAAATCCTCTAAAAGCACATTAAAATTTGGTGCTCAGATGAAAAATCTGGGTTTCCTTTATACAAATTCATTCAACGATTCTCTTCAATTTGAGATTAATACAAAACCGAAAGAGTATGCCAGTTATGTCAAACTAAAATATTCTGCATCAGAGAGGTTAATCATCGAGCCAGGGTTAAGGATAAATTTGTATGACGTTTATAGCGATTCCATCTTTCCAGATATTCGGTTTGGGATGAAGTATCTATTAAATGATAATAGATACTTAAACCTATCTGTTGGTAATTATCATCAATTTATTGCAACCTTTCAAGATGACTACAATCCAAACATCCTAGATCAATGGATAGCAGTAGATAAGACTGTCTCCCCTGCAAAATCTTCTCAAATTGTTCTAGGATATGAAGAATATATAAGAAATTTATATAAGTTTCAGATTGAGGGGTATTACAAGGATATAAAAAATCTTTTTACATTTGAAGAATCAAGGGCAACTACTGATGAAGCTATATCTGATACTTCCTTAGCTGATATCGTAACACCGTCAGATGGCTATGCCTATGGTCTAGAATTATTTGCTCAAAAAATGAGTGGTAAGCTAAGCGGTTGGTTGGCATATACTTTTTCTGTTTCAAGAAAATCAATGAATAGTATTTTTTATGATAAGGATGAAGAATATTATAATGGATGGGATAGGACACACAGTTTTAGTGCTCTTGGTAATTACCTGATTAGCAAAAAATGGGATATGAATTGGAAATTATCTTTGCAGTCTGGCCAAGCATACACACCCATAATTGGTTATTACAACCAAATACTACCAGAAAGTCCTGATGAGGTTTATAGAACAATACCTGGGACCAGAAATTCAGCTAGGTATTCTCCGTATAGTAGATTGGATCTTGGAATTGTATATCATACCAAATTACTTGGTTCTAAAATGGATATTTATGTTCAAATCATAAATGTCCTTAATAGGAAAAACATATTTAGAAAATCATATAACGTAGGAAGTTCATATAACGGACTGGATGATGATGGAGACTGGGATGAAGATAAGCATGATTCCAATGGAAACGGAAGGCCAGATGTTGGTGAAACAAATGTTGACGAAAATGATGAAGGTAAATTACAAGTAAATGACATAAGCCTATTTCCAATCATTCCTACAATTGGCTTTAGTTGGGAGTTTTAAATGACAAATATATTAAAATTAATCGTTCAATTTTGTTTTGTTACTATTTTTATCACCTCATGTAACTTTAATGACAATTTAATTGAATACGAAGAACAACTAGTAGTTTTCGCATCGATCAATGCAGGGTTTCCAGTATCTGATACTGTTTATGTTTCAAGAACTGCAGGAGTCTCTGAATCCGTAGATGCTCAGGATTTATACATTGATGACGCAAATGTTAAACTGATTAATGTTTCAAATGGATCGGAGCTACATTTTTATTCACTAGGAAATGGAAGATATCATCCAGTTGATATTTCAATTCCTAATATTGATTCAATTGTCATTCAATGGATGGATTACATTATTGAATCTGGTATTACTTATAGACTTATAGTAACCCATGAGAATGATTCCGTAATGGCTCAGACTAGTGTCCCAGAACAAATAGAAATTGCACCAGAAGAATCTTATGAATTCAGATGCCCAGATGGAAGTCTAGAACCTACAAACATGATTGATGTAAATAACTTAGAAAATTTGACCTTCCAGCAGATGTTACTTTTATATCAAAATCCAGTTCAATATATTGAAGAAAATGATATTAATGTAGATTCTGTAGCTTTTAGGATTGGAGATTGTTATAGTAAGAGTTTTGCAAGTGCACCCTTATTTTCAGTAGACTTTAATGAAGAAGATTACAATACCATTCAAATCATTTCTTATGCTCTTGAGGCGGATGCAGTTGGTATAGAGCCGTACGAAGATGAAAATCAAAATGGCGTATTTGATGAAGGTGAAAAATTCTCTGATCGTAATAGAAATGGTATGAGGGACAGCTGTTATGTTAACTTGATATATAGTGACGAAAAGGGTTTGTTTGATAATGATAGCTTAGATTACAATAGTTTAGCCGATATTTGGAAAAACCCATTAAAAAGAGGTGCTGCTGATGGCACTTGGCGTGAAAATAGTCCATACAGGAATAATCCTTGGTTATGGAATGCAGACAGAGCTCCTTCTCCAATCATGTGGTTATATTTTGATTATTACGGATATCACATCATGACTTATAAGTCTACTAGTGATTCCTATTTTAATTACTTTAAAGGAGATCCTGTTGGTCAAAACATTTATCTTCTTCCAGATTCTAATTTTGAAGAGGGTCTAGGAGTTTTTTATAGTTCATCTTCATCATCTTTTATTGTTAAAGTAGTAGAGTCTGAAGAATAGAAGCTGTGGATATTTTGTAGCCCGTAGGAGAATCGAACTCCTGTTGCCAGGATGAAAACCTGGAGTCCTAACCACTAGACGAACGGGCCGAAATTCTTATTTCTATAAATAAACTTGACGGCAAATTTATTATTTAATAAAAGCCTGCTCCAAACTATTTTTCATTGTGATTAATCTTTGTTATTTGCTTTATCTAGAATATCAAGTAACTGCCCATTAGTATGAAGTTCCATTGTGATATC